>Ga0268276_1002984_pt1 | contig 13691 bp, 11 predicted proteins | sample saktaG_4_FD_190145 | JGI IMG/M metagenome (GOLD analysis project Ga0268276, IMG submission 190145) | Saline water microbial communities from Sakinaw Lake, British Columbia, Canada - sak_2010_1_5_45m | ecosystem: Environmental > Aquatic > Non-marine Saline and Alkaline > Saline ...
CGTCCGCGAGCACCAGGGTGAAGCCCGGCTCCAGACGGAAATACGTGTTCGCGCCGGCGGAGACGAAATCCTTTTTCTCGACGGCGAAGGTATCCGCCCAGCCGGATTTCGCCGGCTTCTGGACCGTCGCCTTAAGCCCGGCGCCTGCGGCTGTCAAGATGACGAACAGGATTGCTGTCAGCCCTCCGAGTTTCATGGTGCCTCCAGCTTGGCGGCGAGCTCCTGTCCGTCGACCTCGACCTCGTACCCCGCCTGGCCGCCCCACATACTGGCGTATGAGGCCCGGATCTCAAAGGCCCCGGGTTTGTCCGTCGTGAACATCCACTCCGGGTAGTCGTTGACGTTCTGCCAGTTGGCCAGCATCGTCGTCCTGTAGAAAGGGTCGAGGTAGGCGGAGAAAAAGGCGATCGTCCGGGTTTTCATGTTGCGACCTCTCCTTCCCGACGAATGCCCCGAGATCATGGTTCTTCTTCCGATTTCGGGGAAGTCCTCTATTCGGCTTGGCGAAGGATATCGCCCTTAGCCCCCCGGACCCCTGGGAACCTGTCCCGACGGTTCCCCCGCCTTCGGCGGGTCCCCCTCCGCTACGGGGGTCTTCAGGGCGATATCCATCGCCACCTCACGACGGACTTCCCCAATTTTGGGAGAAGAATCAAGATTATCTCCGGACGGGGCGAGTGTCAACGCCGCGGCGCGCAGATATTTCAGCCGCGGGATGGCTTCCTAGTCAGTATTTAATGTACGCTTTCGGGTCGAGCCCGGAGTCCGGCGGCAGACGCCACATGAAATTCGGGTCGATGCGGGGCTCGTCGTTCCGGTGTTTTTCCATCAGGGCGACTTTTCTCCGTATGAGCTCGGGCAGGTTCGTCCCGTACATGTTGAAGGTCTCGCCCGTCGGGTCGATGGGCATGAACCGGGTTTTCGACGCTTCAAAGAGCGCGGCCAGAGCGCGGGCGTTCCCGACCTCGTCGTCGACCATGGCCCGGACTAAGGTCAGGCGTCTGTCCCTCTCGGCCGGATCCTTGGTCTCGATATAGCCGTGGACGCCGGCCACCCAGGCCGCCGTGTTGCGAAGCGTCCGGAAATAGCAGCGCAGGGCCCGGAGCCGGTCGAGTTGGTCAACGAAAACCTCCCGTGCGTCTCCCTTGGCCGATTGAACCGAGTCCTTCAGGACCCCGATCGCCTCATCCAGGGGCTTCCACGTCCGCTGGTCGGCCTGGGCCACGACCGCGTCCGCCTGGTCGCGGGTCATGAGGGTCCAGAGGATGTCCGTGCCCAGGTCGACGAGGTTGGGGTTGTTGAAGGTCACGGTCATATACTTCTCGTAATAGGCGCGCTCGGCCTCCGGGATCCTCTCGATATCCGGGGCGAAGGGCCGGACGAGGAGGCGGTACCAGGGGAAGCCCCAGTTGTTGTCCCCGTAGAGCCCGATCGGCGGAAAGCCGCGAACGGCCGTGTCGCAGAGCCGCCAGGCCTTGACCAGGGCCGGGGCCCCGCTCCTTCCGACGAGCCGGGCCGCCGCGGCGGATACGATGGCGTCGACGTCCGCGGCCGGGTCGAAGTTGAGGGCCCTCAGCACGTCCCGGTTGATGTCGTAGGGGGCGAGCGGCGCCGGGTCGACCGTGACCTGGGCCTTGTCGAATCCGGCCGCGGTGAGTCCCCGGACCTCATCGGCCGCGAGCCAGGGCGAAGGGATGCCGAGCAGGAAGTTGTTCTGGAGGCGCGTCGTCGTGAATATCTGGCTGCCTTTCGCCGGCAGGGACTTGAGCCGCCGGCCGCGCGGCGAGTCGTCGAGCTCTTTCGGCGCGATCCAGAGGTCGAGCCCTTCGGACAGGCCGTCGAGGATGAACTCCTCCTCGTTCGAGAAAGAGAAGAGGTTGAAGAGGAGACGGAAGTCGGGCCGCGTCTCTGCGGCCGCGTCGCGCAGGGTCCGGAAATAGCGAAGGACGTTTTCGGCCGCGGCCTTGGCGATGGCTTCGTGGGACTTCCACTCGCGGACGAGGTAGGCGCCGCCGTTGCGGCCGGCGTAGAGGCTGGCCGTGTACTCGAAACCCGAGCCGCTGTCGTTCGTCCAGAGATAGATGTAGCCGAGCTCGGGGACCTCGCGCATCAGCCGCCGCATGAGCTCGGCATAGTGCCAGCGGACGGCGGGATGGGAGAGGGTCAGCGTGTAACGCGGGCGATAGCTCCTGAAGGGGTGGTCGACTCGGGCCCCGCGGAGGTAGGGGTACTTTTCGAGCACGGCGTCGGGAACGGAGCGGGGCGAACTGATGTTGAGGCCGGGCGTCAGGCCGTACTTGACGGCCAGGCGGGCGTTCTCCTTGAGGAGCGTCAGGTTGGCCTCGAGATATTCGGGCGAGTAGGCCCCGGCGTTGAGGGGCGTCTCGACGAACTGATCGAGGTCGGGGCTGAAATAATAAAAGCGATAGTAGATCTCGCCGGGCGGCCCCTGCTCGGCCGGCATGTCCTTGGCCAGGGCGTTCACCGGCACGTGACTGAAACCGAGACGGGCCAGCTCGCGGACGGAGCGCTCGGCGTCGTAGCCGGCGGCGACCCGCTTCGGATTGGCCAGATAATTGTCGCCGCCCTCGAGCCGGGAGAACCGGGGGACGACGACTTTCCCGTTCTCGAACCCGCCGGCGTCCAGGCCGAGCCAGTCCTCCTTGAGCAGGGTGTAGAGCGCGTAAAGGAGGTGGGGCGCAGACGTCGTGAGCTCGCCGCTTCCGTCCGGGGCGAGCTTGAAGAACATCCAGCTTTTCCCGCCCGTTTTTTGGAGGGTGTCGGGCGACGGGCCGACGAGGAATTTTTCGTCGGCGATGGCGATGCGGAAGACGCCCTTGCTGGATCCCCCGTCCGGCCCGGCGGCCTTGATATCCGCTTGGGGCGCCAGGTCGCGGCGGATTTCCTCGGCCACGGTCCTGTCGACGGGTCGGGCGTTCACGGGGACGGCCAGGACACGGACGTTCTTCAGGGAGTCGGCGACCGTCGGCCTGCGTTCCGCGGCGAAATCGAATCCCAACAGGGTAAGGGCCCCCAGGAGGGCAACGAATTTGACCATGGACGCCTCCTAGCCTGGAGTCACGATGGAACTGTCGTCCGCCTATTTTAGGGGATTCGGGGGAACGGACGCAAGCGGTGAAGTCCCTGAGAAAATTCGGCCGCGGCGAGCGTTGTATTAATGAAGGCAATAGAAAGAGCTTCACCGAGGTCCCATGGCGCATCGATTCTTCTCCCGGTTGGCCGAGGCCATCTTCGACCAAGTCCCCTCAGACCAGGCCCTTTTCCGGACACTTGACGGAAAAGGGAACAGGGTCTTCGAAACCTCCAAGGGGATGGATGGGCCGAACGGCGGGGGGGGCCCAATCCGGGACACGGACGAAACGATCGTCCGCCGTGTCCTCGAGATGAGCCGGCCGGTCCTTGTCAAGGACCTCGCCGCGGAGCCGCTCTTCGCCGACCTAGAGCTCGAGGGGAACGGCCATCCGCGGAGCCTCCTGGCCTATCCCTGGACGCTCCGGGGTCTTCCCGCCGGCGTCGCCTATCTGGCCCGAAACGGCCCAGGACGCCCTTTCACCCGGGAAAACATGGAGTTCCTGACCTTGGCCATGTCGCCCGTTCTCTACCTTTTAAGGGGAAGCGGAAGCCCCGGCCCGGAGGGAAGCGTGCCGGTTCCCGTCGACGCGCCGGCCGGCTGCCCGTTCATGGGGACGGCGCTTCCCGTCCGGCGCGTCCGGGCCATGATCGAAAAGGTCCGGGACACGGACGCTCCTGTCTTCATCTCCGGGGAGAGCGGGACGGGAAAGGAACTCGCCGCCAGGATCATCCACGAAACGGGCCGGCGCCGGGCCGGGCCCTTCGTCGCCGTCAACTGTGCCGCCATCCCGGAAGCCCTCATCGAGAGCGAGCTCTTCGGCCACGCCCGGGGGGCTTTTACCGGCGCCGTGAGGGACAAGGTGGGCCTCATCGAGGAGGCCTCGGGCGGGACTTTTTTCCTCGACGAGATCGGCGACCTGCCGCTCGCCCTTCAGTCTAAGCTCCTTCGCGTGCTCGAAGAGAAGAAGATCCGCCGGGTCGGCGAGACGCGCCCCCGGGCCGTCGACCCCCGCTTCGTCAGCGCGACGAACAAGGACCTCGACCATGAGGTCGAGCGTGGCCGTTTCCGCCAGGACCTCTATTACCGTCTGAAGATCATCGCCATCGACCTGCCGCCCCTACGGGAGAGGCCCGACGACGCTCTGCTCCTCCTCAATCATTTCCTCGACGAATTCTCCCGGTCCATGGGCCGGCCGCGGCCTTTCCTCTCGCCCGTCGCGTTGGAGATGCTCCTGCGCTACCCCTGGCCCGGGAACGTCCGGGAGCTCCAGAACGAGGTCCAGAGATGCCTGATCATGGCCGACGGCGCTCCACTCATCCTCGAGGAGTACCTCTCGCCCAAGATCAACCCGGCCGGGGAGACCTATTCGCACGCCTCCCACCGGTTCTCCGAGGCCAAGGCAGATTTCGAAAAGCGGTTCCTCAGGGAGGCCCTGGTCCGCTGCCGCTATCACCGGACCCGGACGGCGGCCGAGGTCGGGCTGACCCGCCAGGGGCTTTTCAAGCTGCTGAAAAAACACGGGATAGAAGCGAAAACCGCTCAAGCCGGGCCGTAGCCTGATCAGTCAAAGAGGGATTGTCAAAGAGGGACTGTCCCCTCTGGGGGGGACTGTCCCTCCTTATTGAAGAACGGGGGCGGGTTATGCTACATTCGCCCCATGGCCGATACGAAAGATGAAGCCCACGTTTTTTCGCTCATCTGCCCCTGCTGTGAGGCGACCCTGTGGGTCGATGGCAAAACACGGGCCGTCCTGCGGTCCGAAAAAGCCAAGCGCAAAAAAGGCTCGCTCGACGACCTCCTCGTCAAGGAGCATGAGCGTCGGAGCGGGTTCGACCGCAAGTTCGACGCCACGTTCGAGCTCCAGAAGGAAAAGCACTCCAAGGCCGACGAGCTGTTCAAGAAGGCGCTGGAGAAGGCCGAGAAGGGTGAGGACGAAGAGCCCGCGGCCTAAGACGTTTCACTGCCAGGAGGGATGACGCCACCCGGGCTATGACGGGGGCCATCCATATCCCCCGGACCCCCGGGAACCAGTCCCGGCGGTTCCCCCATCGGTTCCCGATGGGTCCCCCTCCGCTACGGGGTCTCTGGATGGCCCCCGTCATAGCCCGGGTGGCGTCAAAGAGGTCCCTTACGTACATCCGAGCTGAAATGTGCGGAGCTAGCTCCCGGGCTGGGTTTCGTCGTCGCGGACGCGGGGGGCCATCGTCCACTTGGTAAAGCCGAAAAGGGCCAGCATCGCGACCGAGAGATAATTCATGAAAGCCCAGGGCAGGTAGGCGAAGGTCGAGACGCCCAGGGTCCCGGTGATGTAGACCCCGGCCATGCTCCAGGGAATGAGCGGCACGATGATGGCCCCGCTCTCTTCGATGATCCGCGACAAATTCTTGGCGGCCAGGCCCTTCTTTTTGAATATGGGGGCGAGCAGGTCGGCCGGCAGGATCATCGATAGATAAGAACTGCCGGTGATCATGGCCGAGAGGACGGCCGCGCCGATCGTCGTCAGGACGAGGCTCCAAACCTGCCGTGTGAACTTCATCACCCGTTCCAGGATGACCGCCAGGCAGCCCGTCCTCTGCATGATGCCGCCGAAGGCGAAGGCGGTGAAAGCGATGAGCTGGGTCTCCATCATGCTCATCATCCCGCCTTTGGCGAGAAGGCTGTCGACGACCCCGACGCCCGTCCGGGCGGGCAAGCCTGAATTCATGGCCGTGGCCACGACCGTGAGCGGGATTTTTTGGACGAGCACGGCCAGGGCCGCGGCGACGAGGGAGGACAGGATCATGGCCGGGATGGTCGGTTTCTTGGCCACGGCGAAATAGAAGATGACGACCATGGGCAGGAGCAGGAGGACGCTGAACCGGAAGTTCGACTTGAGCGTGCGGAGGATGAGGTCGAGCGTGTCCGACTGGACCGCCGACGCCCCGTACTTCAGGCCGACGAAAAAGTAGATGATGAGGCCGGCCAGCCAGGCCGGTACCGCTGACCACATCATGTGCTTGATGTGGTCGAAGAGGTTCGACCCGGAGATGACCGTGGCCAGGTTGGGGATGTCGGAGAGAGGCGACAGCTTGTCGCCGAAGTAGGCGCCGGCGACGACCGCCCCGGCCGCCGGGCCGAGGGGGATGCCGAGGCCCATAGAGATGCCGATGAAGGCCACGCCGACCGTTCCGATCGTCCCCCACGAGGTCCCCGAGGCGACGGCGACGACCGAAGAGACGAGGCAGGCCGTGGCCAGGAAAAACTTGGGCGAGATGAGCTTCAGGCCGTAATAGATGACCATGGGGATGGTACCGCTGGCCATCCAGGACCCGACGAGGATGCCGACCGAGAGCATGATCAGGATGGCCGGCATGGCCTTGTGGATGCTGTCGACGATGCCCCGCTCCATGTCCTTCCACTTGAAGCCGAGGGCGAGGCCCATCGTCGCGGTGATCGAGGCGGCGGCCACGAGAAGAACTTGCGCCTTGATCTTGTATACGCCGTAGCCGACGCCGAGGAGGAGGGCCATGGCGACGAGTGGAATGAGGGCGAGGCCGAATTTCGGCGGTCGGCCGGACATCGGGGTCGCGGTCTCGATCATCGGTTCGTTGGAGGTCGTCTTGTCCATCTTCTAATTACTGAACGTGCCGCGGACGAGGAGCCGCCCGCCGGCCATCATCCTTTTCCCCCGGGCGAAGACGTCGCTCAGGCCGAGATCGCCGTTGACGACGATGAGGTCGCCGTCCCGGCCCGGCTCGATACGCCCCTTTTTCCCAAGCTTGTAGAACTCGGCCGCATTGGTCGAAAAAAGCCGGACGGCCGTTTCGGGCGGCAGGAGGCCCTTGCGGAGAATGTCCCCGAACTTGCGGAAGAGATCCTTCTCCGTGGCGATCGTCAGCCGGACGAGCCGGCCACTCTCGTCGAATACGGGCATACTGCCGTTGCTGTCCGAACTGAGCATCATCCGGTCGAACGGGAGGCCTTTTTCCCGGAAGCGGGCGATGCCGTCTTCGAGACTCACTTCCGGATCGGGCGGGACGGGCTCAGGCCCGACGGTGATATCGACGGAACCGCCGCCGGCGACCCATTCGAGGCCCTCTTCGAAAAGCTCCGGGTTGCGGGTGATGTGGGTCGGGACGACCTGTCTCACCGGGATCTCCGTTTCGCGAACGAGCCGGAAGAGGAACTCGAGCCGGCGCTTGCCGTCTCCGAGATGGAGGTGGAGGACGCCGGCCTTCCCGCCGAGCATCCCCCCGACGCGGCATTCGGCCGCGAGCCTCGCGACCTCGTCGAACGTCGGCTGCGAGGAACGGTGGTCGCTCACGGCGATCTCGCCCGCGCCGACGACCTTGTCGACGACGATGAGGTCGGACCGGACGCTCCCGGTCAGGGTCCGGACGGGGATCTCGTAGGACCCCGTATAGATGAACGTCGAAACGCCCTCGAGCTCGACCGCCCGGGCCTTGGCCAGGAGGGAGGTCATGTGACGGGTGACGCCGTCGGTCCCCAGACAGCCGATGACGGTCGTGACGCCGTTCGAGATGATATCCTCGACCCTGATCTCGGGGGCGCGCGTCGCCGGGCCGCCTTCCCCTCCGCCTCCCAGGATGTGGACGTGGGGGTCGATGAGCCCGGGGAAGACGCGCTTCCCGGCCGCGTCCACGGTTTTGGCCTCGAGGCCGTCGACCCGGATGCGGCCCGGCTCGGCCACGGCCTCGATCGCGCCTCCGGCGAGCAAGATGTCTTTCCGGCCGAGGGACTCGGGGGCGAAGACGTCTCCGCCGCGAATCAGTGTGACCATGGGCGCCTCCTTGACCTGGTGACTGGCCTAAATTAACACGCCTGACGGGCGTTCGCAAGCGGCCGAGCCGGCCCGGGCGCTCTTTGTGTTTCCCGGGCGGATTTTGTAGAATAGTCCCATGCCCGTGGCCACGTTCGAAGAAGAATTCAAACGCATCCAGAAGTCCGTCAATCTCGTGACGCGGCTCTTCATTATCCCCAAGAAGATCGATCTCCGTGGCGGCGAGAACTTCGTCCGGGAAGGTCCGAACATCATCGTCGGGAACCACACCGGGAGCTACAAGGACGTGGCCATCCTGCTCCGGACCGTGCCGCGGATGATCTACTTCACGGCCAACAAGATGATCTTCGATAAAAAGGAGGCGAGCGAGCTCGTGCTCCGTCACCTCCACAGGCATATGGGCAAGTTCGGCGGGTTCGTCCACCTCATCCTCAACCCGATCTATACCCTTGTCGTGCACTTCGTCTCCGGGAACGCGGCCAAGGTCGGCTCCATTCCCGTCGACATCTACGGCAGCAAACGCGAGTCGATCCTCAAGTGCCAGGACTATCTGAGGAAGGGGAGGGCCGTCATTGCCCTGCAGGGCCGCGGTCGCGTCCACCCCAAGGACCCGAACCCCTACGTCAAGAGCTTCCGGCGGGGCGTCTCCATCATGGCCTACAACCTTTTCAAGCAGGACGGCTTATCCGTCCCCGTCACGCCCATGTCGATCTTCGGGACTCACATCATGTGGGGAGTTCCGGCGACGATCAAGGTCAATGTCGGCCGGCCCCTTTTCATCCGGGATTATTGGACCGGGGAGGAGATCTCGACCGTCGAGAAGTTCCGGGCGGCCCTGGAACAGACCGTCTCCGGCCTCTTTCGCGAAAGCCTGAGTTGGTGAGTTCGGCAGCTCTAGGGAGGGAACCATGGCACCCGAAGGACTTCTGATCGCCAAGGGCGAGAGAGACCTGTACCTGCTTCCGAAGATGGCCAGCCGTCACGGCCTCGTCGCCGGGGCTACGGGTACGGGGAAGACGGTTTCCCTCCAGGTCATGGCTGAGAACTTCAGCCGCATCGGCGTCCCCGTCTTCATGGCCGACGTCAAGGGCGACCTGGCCGGCGTCAGCCGGCCGGGGACGGCCACGCCGAAGATCCAGGAACGGATCGGTTTCCTCAGGCTCGTCGATCACGCCTTCGAAGGTTCGCCGGCGACCTTCTGAGACATCTTCGGCCAGCAGGGCCACCCCGTGCGGACGACCGTTTCCGATATGGGCCCTCTGCTCCTCTCGCGCCTCCTCAACCTCAACGATGTTCAGAGCGGGGTCCTGAGCATCGCCTTCCGCATCGCCGACGACAACGGGCTCCACCTCCTCGACTTCAAGGACCTCCGGGCCATGGCCCAGTTCGCCGGCGACCACGCCGCCGAGTTCGAGACGGAATACGGCCGGGTCTCGCCAGCCAGCATAGGAGCCATCCAGCGCGGCCTGTTGACGCTCGAAGATCAGGGGGCCGACAAGTTCTTCGGCGAGCCCGGCCTCGAGCTCGAAGATCTCATGCAGACGGACGGCAACGGCCGCGGCATCATCAACATCCTGGCCGCCGATAAGCTCATGCTGACGCCCCGGGCGTATTCGACGTTCCTCCTCTGGCTGATGGCCGAGCTCTTCGAACGCCTGCCCGAAGTCGGTGACGTGGACAAGCCGCGGCTCGTCTTCTTCTTCGATGAAGCCCACCTCTTGTTCACGGACACGCCGCCCGCCCTGCTGGAGAAGATCGAGCAGGTCGTCCGCCTCGTCCGCTCGAAGGGCGTCGGTATCTACTTCGTCACCCAGAACCCGCTCGATGTTCCGGACGTCATCCTCGGCCAGCTCGGCAACCGCGTCCAGCACGCCCTCAGGGCCTTCACCCCCAGGGACCAGAAGGCGGTCAAGTCCGCGGCCGAGACCTTCCGGCAGAACCCCAAGGTCGACGTCGAGACGGCCATTAGCCAGCTCGGCGTCGGCGAGGCCCTGATATCCTTCCTCGACGAGAAAGGACGGCCGGGGATCGTGGAACGGGCCTTTGTCCTTCCGCCGCACAGCCGGATCGGACTGATCACGCCGGACGAGCGCCAGGCGGTCATCCGCGGTTCCCTCGTTTATGGCCACTATGAGCAGGCCGTCGACCGGGAATCGGCCTATGAAATGCTCAAGGCCCGGGCCGAGAGGGAAGCGGCGGCAGCGGCCCAGGCCCAAACTCAGCCGTCGTCCTACGGCTATCCGCCTCCGCCCGGGCCACAGCCGGGCCAGGCGAGAACCTCCCGGCCTTATCCCGATCATCCCCAGGCGCCGCGCCGTCGCGCCGGCCGTCCCCGGGACACCTTGATGGAGGCCATGGCCAAGAGCGCCGCCCGTTCGGTCGGCAGCCAGCTCGGCCGTTCCATCCTGCGCGGCGTCCTCGGCTCCATCCTCGGCGGCCGCCGCTAAGAAGGGGTCAGTTTGACCCCTTCCTTATTTTTGTTATAATCCCCGCGCCTTGAACGCGACCGGGCATTCTCGAAATCCCTCCCCAGGACGGTGAGCCATGTTTAAAGGACATCCCAAGGGCCTGTTCGTCGCCTTTTTCGCCAACATGGGCGAGCGCTTCGGCTTTTACACGATGATCAGCATCTTCGTCCTGTTCATGCAGGCGAAGTACGGAATGTCTGCCGCCGCGGCCGGTTTCATGTACGCGAGTTTCATGGTCGGCGTCTACATTTTCCCTTTGCTCGGCGGCTTCCTGGCCGACCGCTTCCTCGGCTACGGCCGGACGATCAGCCTGGGCATCATCGTCATGTTCATCGGCTACGTCATGCTGGTCCTGCCGACGGCGATGAACACCGGTTTCCCCCTCATCGTCGCCGCCCTGGCCGTCATCGCCCTGGGTACGGGCCTGTTCAAAGGCAACCTCCAGGTGCTCGTCGGCAACCTCTACGACGACCCCAAGTATTCGGCCATGCGCGACCGGGCCTTCAACATCTTCTACATGGGCATCAACGTCGGTGCCATGTTCGCGCCCTCGGCCTCCGAAGCCGTGTCCAATTTAATCCTGCGCAAGGCCCATCTCGTCTACGACGCCCGTATCCCGGCCATGGCCAACGATTTCCTCAAGGGCAAGCTGGCCGACATCGCCTCCTATCTGACGATCGCCCAAGGCCAGGACCCGTCCGTGACCACGGACACCCTGCGCGGATTCTCCGAAACCTACGTCAACACCCTGAGCAAATCCTATCACTTCGCGTTCGGGGTGGCCTGCCTCAGCCTCATCCTGTCCATGACCGTTTTCTGGGCCTTTCGCAAGCACTACAAGCTGGCCGATCTGACCGAACGCCAGAAGGCCAAGTCCGAGGCCCTCAAGTCCCAGGTCGTCGAGTTGACCCGGGAACAAACGCGCGAGCGGCTTGTCGCCCTCGGCCTCGTCTTCTTCGTCGTCATCTTTTTCTGGATGGCCTTTAACCAGAGCGCCGTGACCATGACGTTTTTCGCCCGGGACTACACCGTTCCGAGCGTCAGCAAAGCGACCAACCTGTGGTTTGACCTGACGGGACTGCTTCCCGTCTTCCTAGCCCTCGTCGGCCTGGTCGTCCTGCTCAGAAAAGCGTCGGGGCGTCTGGCCCGCATCCTCGGTGCGTTTTCGTTCGTCGGCTTCGGCGTCCTGGCCTTTCTCCGCTACAGCGGCTACGACGCCGTCAATCCCTTCATGCCCCAGCGCTTCCAGCATTTCAATCCGTTCTTCATCGTCGCCCTGACGCCCATCGTCGTTGGCATCTTCGGCTGGCTGAACCGCAAGGGCAAGGAGCCGTCGGCGCCGCGCAAGATCGGCATCGGCATGCTCATCACGGCGGCGGCCTACTCCATTCTCGTCATCGCCTCGCTCAACCTGCCTAGCCCCCGGGCCCTCGGTGGCCTCGTCGCCCCGGCCGGGTCCCAGGTCTCCGTCTACTGGCTGATGTCGACCTACTTCCTGGTGACGATCGCCGAGCTCTTCCTCAGCCCGATCGGCATCTCGTTCGTCTCGCGCGTCGCCCCGCCCAAGTACAAGGGCCTGATGCAGGGCGGCTGGTTCGCGGCCACGGCCATCGGCAGCAACCTGGTCGGGGTCGTGGCCTGGTTCTGGATGCGGGTGCCGCTCTGGTCGGTTTGGACGATCCTGGTCGTGGCCTGCCTCCTCTCGGCCGCCTTCATTTTCTCGATCATGAAGCGGCTGGAGCGGGTCGCCAAGGCCTAGCGGAGAAGCTGCCGGGCCTAGCTATTCGTAGCGCAGCGTGTCGACGGACTTCGTCCGGGCCGCCCTGACGGCCTGCCAACTCACGGTGACCTGGGCGATGAGGAGCGTCGACGCCGCCGATAGGGCGAAGATCCCCCAGCCCAGGGGGACCCGGTAGGCATAATCCCTCAGCCAGCTTCTCATCAGGAAATACGCTAAGGGCCCACCGACGGCGTTGGCGATGAGAACCCACTTGGCGTATTCCCCCGACAGGAGGACGACGATGCCGGAGAGCGTGGCCCCCAGGACCTTGCGGATGCCGATCTCCTTCGTCCTCTGCTCGGCCGTATAGGCCGCCAGGCCGAAGAGGCCCAGGCAGGAGATGAATATAGCCAGCCCGGCGAAAGTGCGGACGATGCCCATCTCCCGTTCGACCGCCCGGTAGAGGCGGTCGTAGTCGTCGTCGAGGAAATGGTATTCGAACGGAAACCCCGGATTTCGGCTGTGGAACGTTTTCTCGATCTCGGCGATAGTCGCGCGGACGTCGCCGGGATGGAGCCGGACGAACATGTATCGGTAGGCCTGGAACGCGCGATAGGTCGGGTCGCAGAAAATCATGATGGGCTCGATCGCGGTGTCGACGGGCTTGAAGTGGAAGTCCTTGACGACGCCGATGATCCGCGTATTCAGCCCGTTGCCGGTCAGGCCCATGCCGATGACGTCGGGCGCGCCGATGATCGAGGCGAAGCGTTCATTGATGATGATGTTGAAGGCCCTGGCCGCGGCGCTCGGCCTGAACGTCTCCCCCCGGGCGAGCGTCATTTGGAACGTCTCGAGGAAGTCGAAGTCCACGCCGAAAAAGGTCACCAGCGGATCGACGTTCGAGTTCCGGCCCTCCCATTTCAAACCCTGGCCGTTGGAGTAGATCCCCGTCGGCGAATGGGTCGTCGCCGACGCGCTGCGGACTCCGGGGACGCGCAGCAGTTCCTGCTTGAAGCCGTCGATGTTCGCGGCGATGGCGCCCTCGACCGGCAGGTAGAGCAGGTGTTCGCGGTCGAAGCCCAGGCCCTTGGCCTTCATGAACCGGACCTGGCTGAAGATGACGGCCGTGCCGACGATGAGCATGCTCGTCAGGGCGAATTGGAGAACGACCAGGCTCTTGCGGAAGAAGGATCCACTGGAACCCGAACCCTTGTTCCCCTTCAGGACGGTCGCCGGCCGGAAAGACGACAGGACGACCGCCGGATAGACCCCGGCTAGGAGTCCGGCAAGGAGGCCGATGCCGCAGATCCCGGCCAGGAGGGATGGCCTAAAGAGGTCCTTCCAGAGGAGGGATTTGGCGGTGAGGCCGCGGAATGCCGGCAGGACGAGCCCGACGAGGCCGACGGCCAGGACAAGGGATACTCCGGTGATGATCGTCGACTCCCCGAAGAATTGTCTCATGACCTGGCCGCGCTCGGCGCCGACGACCTTTCGCAGGCCGACCTCACGGGAACGGCGGGCCGCCCGGGCCGTGGTCAGGTTCATGAAATTGATGCAGGCGATAATCAGGATGAGGAACCCGATCGCAGAGAAAACGCGGACGTCCTTCTCCCGGCCCCAGACCTTCAG
>Ga0268276_1002985_pt1 | contig 13691 bp, 30 predicted proteins | sample saktaG_4_FD_190145 | JGI IMG/M metagenome (GOLD analysis project Ga0268276, IMG submission 190145) | Saline water microbial communities from Sakinaw Lake, British Columbia, Canada - sak_2010_1_5_45m | ecosystem: Environmental > Aquatic > Non-marine Saline and Alkaline > Saline ...
AAGGAAGTAGGGTAGGACATATCCGAACTAACGCTTAGGGAGAGATGGGCCTCTGGCTTGACTTGTCAAGTAAAGCCTGCTCGTTGAGCTAAGAAACACATCCCCTTCAGGGGATTGTGAGTGTCATCTCACAATTAGCCAGTTGATATGGCTTGCCCATTAGGTTCAGTCTACCGTCAACAGGTAGAGCAAACGAAATAGGGAGTTGACAGCCTTTGGATTCTTTCCTTCGGCTGTGTTTGGCGGCAATATTTATTGATGCGTTCCAGTCAGCATCAAAGACTATTCCGTCGCTTGCGTAGTACCTGCATCCCTTTCTTATTCCACGGACAATCCCTCTATGATCGTCCTTGGAGGTGTTTCGAGGATCAACCGTTTCCACTACCTTACCTGATAGTGGTGCCTTGTAGGTTAGTATTCTACGAAGATCAAAATATGGAACCTGTGATTGTCTGTTGTTGAAACTTTTGCCACGGTTCTTGCTTTTTATTCCAGTGAGGTCTTCCAAGACAATCACATTCGACTTGGTTTGAAGAATTGCGTTCGCAAGATGGTGGGAAAGATTACGGTTCCTGTTCTGTTCTTTCCTTCTCAACATCTTCAACTTACGGGAGGCGGAGCGCGACTTGTTTGCTTGAGACTTGGAACGAAGGATAGACTTCAAATGCCTCAACTTTCTCTTTGCCTTGAGAAACTTCTTGTCAGTAAGAGCAAGCCCTTCTGAAGTTGTTGCTAGTCTTTTAATGCCAAGGTCAACCCAAAGGCAGGAGTTCTCAACCAGTGTCGGGCAGGGAATGTCGAAAGATACAGCAAGCCAAAACTCTCCGTCCTTAAAGAACAGTAATGGGTCACAGACGGAATATCTGGAGAAAAGATCAAGGAATTTGTCGTATGGTTGATAGGAACAGTTTATCCTCTTCCCAGTGGTGGATAACCTAATCCTGTTGTCTGAAAGGAAGGTGTAAATTCTCTTGTCAAGACGAATGGCTAGATTTTCCATTCGGCAAGGTTCTTCAAGTTTACCAAGGTGGTGATTCTTTCTTGCCGTCTGGTAGGTTGCGTAGACAGAATCTTTGGCTCGGATAATTACTTGGGACGGACAGTCTGGGAAGAGTCTGCGGCAGTCATAATAGTTCCGGTCGTGTATAATACGCTTGTCGGTGATGCCGGTTTGAAAAACAAAGGTGGACATATGATTCCAGACTTTTTGATGCTCAAGAAGAGTGGAATGCAAGAGTTGAAAATCCTCTTGACTTGTTGTGTTAAGTTTGATATTGTATGTAACTATGTTAGCCATAATTATGTATTCAAGAAAAATTTGTGAATCCTTCTTGGATGCGAAAATAGTTAAAGAAAGGAGAAGTGGTTCGCTTACCCAGACACTGAAGATGTCTGGGTTTCCGCTCCACAACAAATGAAACTAATCAGTACATACAAAGACTATTATGACTACTTGGCTCGTGATAGAGCGATGTCCGATCAGACTCATGTCTGGGAGCGCAAGCCACGGGTGGTTGATGTTAAATTTGCAATCCCTGCTCCAGTTTATATACAAGAGCGGAGGCCTTTGTTTTGGCAGAGTTGGAGGTTATCTGAAGGGGTCGATGTTTTTGGGTTTGTAATTTGGTTCTGCGGACGAACCATTCCAGTGGTTCGCATAGCCAGGCCTCAAGCTCGTGACTCCTATGTTTTTTCGTTTGACGAGTTGCCGTCAGAGATTATCAAGGACGAGGAAAAAACTAGAAAATGGAAAACTTTTTTGCACAAAAGCGATTTTTCGCCTAAAGGCCGCATGTTGGCTCTGTTCGGTTTTGCAGATAAACCATGGGATGCAACCACATTTACTCCGGTTCCTCTGCCTGGGCATGCGGTACCCCCAAAAATCTCTATCGATGACATGCACAGACGGTTAAACTCTCCCATTTTCTGCCATGCTGACGGGGTTCCTGAAATGATGAGTAAAGATGCCTCGTACAGACGAAGCGACGGTTTTTATAGGCATTCATCTGCAGTCATCGTGAACCCAATTCTGTCGGTCGCCACGATGCATAAGGTTGTTGATGCATTTTCTGCGTTCCAGTCAATTGAACGGTATTTGACCAACGAATTGGCTCCGCGGGATGTGAAACGAGATATGTCAATTCAGGACAATCCTGTGCCAGACAAAATCAAAGCCGAGTCTCACGGGTTTGATAAGTGGTCGTTTCGTAAGGAACCAACAAAAAAGCGTCAAAAAACGAAAGATTCTATTTGACAATTCAAAACGAAAATGGTACTATTTAATTATGACAAAAAAACACTCCACATGATTATTCAATCCAGACAGCCCGGAACATCGCCAGTGGCGAAACTGGCTTAACTCAAAATGTCATCAACTCGTTGTGTGACGACTGGGAGGCTCTGACAAAAAGAGTCGCTGAGTTGGAGGCCGCTCTTAACCCCAAACCAATTGGAAAACAAACACTCCTGATGAGAGGCGATTTACTGGAGAATTTGTTTGTGGAGGCATTTACCGCCACATTCCCAACAGTTTTGGATGGGAACAAAGATTTTGACACCCTTGTTAATGCCACGGAATTGCGACTGGTGTTGGTGTGCAATGGTGTACCGCTGGATGCAGCCGCCGTCTGCATAGAGTGGGAGAAACAGCTTGAAGTTATGGTCAAAAACAGGCTGAGGATTTGATTCGGGATAAAATCGGAGTCCAGATGTCTGCAGTTGATGACCTGATGGAGTCGATTAAATCTGCCATTCAAGACAAAATCGAAAAAAGCGGATTTGAGATTCGCGAAGAGAGGTGGTGATGAAGTAAAAATTTATTTGACAGGTTTGGATGGGCTTGCGGTAAGGTCTTGGGAATGTGCTTGTGGGGCACAGCATGATCGGGATGGAAATTCCGCTCTAGTAGTTCTCAAGATCGGGCTCGGAACGAGCCACGAGAGTCCAGGCAGCCTAACGGCTGCCTGACATCTGGAATCCCCTGCCTTCAGGCATGGGGAGGTTCAACTGTATGGCTAACTTGTCCATAACTGGAGCCATCGCTTTGCACGGCATACACCAGGGAGCCCAAAACTCAACCAGCGTAATTCCCGAGTTTGCCTCTTGTTCAAATGTCTGTTTCGTCAGATTCTTGACCTGCATGTTTCCTCCGTTGTTAATCATGCTTTATTATACAACAAATTTTTGTTGACTCGTTATCATTAATGTTGTATATTGATAATGTCAAATCGAAATTGGCTCATCTATAACGACGAGGATGATAAAGATGCAAAGTTGGAGTGAAACAGATACCTTGGGACGCGAGTTTCGTCCCGCTCCTCAACAAAGCCCCCCGCCATCCACTGGGACTATTCACGGAGTTTGGGCATACCCTAGTGACGATGTGGAGTGGATTTGGATACATACGCCTGGAGGATCATACATTTCTGGTTATTCCATAAAATCAAAGTCACCAGACAGGGGGGATTTTACAACTAATGGCTGACCAAAACACAAAACGCTATGAGATAGTTCGAAAATTGAATCCTCGGGAATTTTACGCCATCTGGATGAGGAACATAAAGGGTGAGAATTTCGATTCTATCATCGACGAAATGGTTAAGTCCGAAGAAGGCAGGATGAGTCAAAAAGGTGGCAAAAATGATTGACGGAAATAGATATAAAAAATGTATCGCGTGGCACTGGGCGGCAGGAAACGGGTATGCTTGCTTTGAAATGTGCTGCGAAGATCAGAGAAACGCCTGTTGCGGCCAACAGAGAACCGACAGCACCCTTTGCTCCCACTGTCAGAAAGTTATGAACGAGAGAATTAAGGCGTCATTTAAAACTACACCTGTCGAAAGGTTTACAATGGTTGAACTTGACAAAGAATTTTGTTCCGACGCCTGTGCTGACGCATATGGAGTGGGAAAGGAAAGAGTTCCAAATGGAAAACTCGTCTATGCCGACTCAAGTGAGTAAAAACTTATGTCTATAATCGAAAAGGATGGGCAACTTACACGAGAAACATGGCCAAACGGAGGACAAACTCTTTCGTTTTGTGGCTCATGTATCTCTGTCAGTGGATTGGCTCCAAACGGGAAATTTTGGTCGAAATCGATAAACACTTCGGCCAACGAACAATCAATGAATCTAGATGCGATAATCACACGAGGGAAGAAGTCATGGATTCTAAAAATAACAGAAGAAGGACCAGTTTGGATTTCGTACCGCAAAAAAGGTTAAGCCATTGTCAACAACACACCAACTTGACGCTTTTGACGGATGGGTTAGAGTCTGCAATGTCGTCGAGTCAACTCTGTTCAAGATGCGTGTTAGCATTAAGAACATTCATAACTGTAACGATGAGTGGGCAGACAAGTTCATCAAGGTTGTGGAAATGCAGGCTTCCGGGCGTGGCGGAAATCGTGTCCCCCTACCTGAAGGGCCAGCGGGCGTTGCTACGGCTGTTGCCGCCTCTGCTCCAACACTTCAGATTGGAAGGGAAAGTGAAGCATTGGGCATTCCTCAAGAACTTTACCTGAAATTGTCAAATGCGATAGAAGGTCAATTGGCCGATTTTACAAGGCAGCAGGACACACTGACAGATGTGTGGCGAGAGCATACAACCTATTGCAAAGACCCCTATCATAACTGGTTTGGGTTAAAGCTGGCAGACAGGGTTAGGTCAAAGCCAGAGATGATTACGTCGCAGGACACAAAGGATGCTGTCGCGACGAAGAGGATGGACGAGAACCTTTTCTAACTGAATTACGACCTGCCTGCCCCTTTAACAAAGAAGAAAAGATGAGTGACAAAAATAGTGATGTAGAGAAAAGCATCCGAACGGATACTCAGGTAGTTCTGCCAATTCTTGGCTGCCTGAAGGCGGCTGAAGAGTTTCTTGGGACATGTGATGGGTGGGCAAGGGTCATCAGAAGAGTCGTATGGACCCCGTCAAACGAGAAACAGGAACAGTTCCTCAAGCGTTTTTTGGAAGCAAAAGCTATTGTAGACTCTTTGGGTGACAACCTGAAGAGGAAAGCGGATCGTGATGTTTCAGTAATTAATGCATGGTTAAAGGAAAACGGATTTGATATTCAACTTGAACAAGTTGGAGGCAAATCCTTTGCTGTGGCAAGCATTCTTGATGTACTGGTAGAGTGGGTGAATGAAGGCACAGTAACACAGATCATAAACGACAACGGCACATATCAAGCGGTAAAGATCAAGAGCGAAAACGACGGCGTTCAGATGTATGCCAACAACACGGCTCATCCATTCCCGGTCGTAAGGGTTGTGACTAAGTCTGGAGACCTTGTGTTTATGTCGGTTCTAGACTCCATGCCAGATGACACATTCGCCATTACAGACAAAGTTGATAAGATTCGAGATCTGACAAAGGGGTCCCCATCCTACGAACATTTTGACGGCGTGATTTTCCCGATGGTTGACTATGATCGTCGGGTGGACATTAGTTGGATTGAAGGAATGGCTACGGGCAACAGCACAGACGATTGGTCTGTCGGTCAGGCCGTTCAGCAGACCATGTTCAGGATGAACGAGAAGGGGGCTCGTGCCAAGAGTGCTGTGGGTATGACATTCCGAGGCTTGAGCCTCTCGAAAAATAACTGGATTCGAATTGACAAGCCATTCATCCTGTGGATTGAACGCCCTGGGGTTGACCTTCCATTGTTTACTGGCGTGTTTGCTGAAGACGTATGGAATACCCCTAAATGTCTGTAAATATCTGTTGACTATCAACACTTGACATGCTACTATTCTCAATGTCTCACAATTAGTTAAACCTAGGAGTATCACATGAAATGCGTCAAGAAAGATAAGGACATTCGCCGTGTCAACGACAATCGAGCAGCCAAGCTGGTGAGCGATGGTTACACCTATTGCCCAAAACACACTTGGAAGGAGACTCTTGAAAAAGCCTACGAGGAAGATGTTGTTTTGGCCTCCAAGAATGTAAACAAAAACAAGAAATCCAAAGGCAAAAAGTCGGCAAATGCCGAAGCCAAGAAAGCTGTTAAAGAAACTGAAATGGCTGATGCGGTACCAGTTCCTGTTGGTTCTTAAAGTCATACAATGCAAAACATCGAAAACGAAAGTATGCTCTATGTGTCAATTCAAATCAGGAATCGCAGTTAGAATAAGCGAATCGGAAGTGGAAGTTCGGACTTTGCCTTTTTAGGATAAAACACAGCAAGGATAGGATACAGAAAATGATTCGTTGGTGGACATCTGACCAGCACTATAACCACGCCAATATCGCCCGTTATACTAATCGTCCGCAGGTGAAAGACGGCGATTTGAATGCGGATGGTTCGTGGGTTTCTCCTGAAATTGCATTTCAGAGGGCAGAGCAGATGAATGTCATGCTTAAGCGGGAGGCAAATCAGCGTGTCAAAAAAGAAGATACCGTCATCTGTGTTGGCGATTTTTCCTGCAGAGGAGGAGAGAAGGGTGTTAAAGGGACACATGAGGCACCTGCTGATATTCTGGCTCAATTGAATGGCACTTATATTTTAATTGGCGGAAATCACGATTTGAACAACGGGGTAAAACCCATTGCTGGCTTTATGGCTTGTGAGATTGCCAAATATAGGGTTGGCGTTCAGCATTGCCCCCTTCAGGACGAAGAAGCTTATCTGAAGTGGCAGTCTCTTTCTCCAGAAGACAAAGCTTTCAATCCGTGGAGAGATCGCATGTCGGACTATCAAAGGGAGAGGGAATTTGTTAAGGCATCTTACTGTCGGCGCCAGTTTGACTTTATGATTTGTGGACATGTTCACAACGCTTGGAAGGTTAAGAAAATTGCTGGAATCTGGCATGTTAATGTTGGGGTTGATGCAAATCGGTATATGCCGATTAATGATCAAGAAGTGGTTCAACTCTACGAGAAAGCTTGGAAACAGTGAACAAATCTCCCCCGCCGCATTCCCCCGCCTTCAGGCGTGGGGTTAGGCGGGGTGCTTGACAAAAAAAAGAAAAGGTTGTATAATATGGCATGCTCTTTGACAGGTTAAGCGGTTCAGCGGGAAACAAGGTTCCCCCGATGGTAAAAACCAATGGATCAGAACGGGATAAACCTATCGTCGTACAGACGGGGCATAATCCGTTCAATAGCATTCGCCCGAAGGGCGTCTGCCTTTCACCTTGCTCTGCTTTGGATAGGACTTCGAAAGATGATCCGAAACGAAGTGGACTTACGGTAAGAGCCTCACAGTGTACTAGTGGGTACAACAAAAACAGTGATGTTCGGGGATGGAACGTCCCACAAACTTCCCGTGAGGGAGGAATTGACAGGAATCCCCTGCCTTCAGGCATGGGGAGGTTCAATACAAATGCGACACGGAATCCAATGATGTGCCGACACTAGTCTGTGACCTTGAACATGGTCATCTTGGCAATCATGCCATTATTGTTTGCACGCCAGAAATGAATCAAGAAATTTTTGTTCAGTGGGAGAATTAAAAAGGGAATGGATAAAACCAATAGACCAGAGAAGTTTGTCAGAAAATTCGACACATAAAGATTCTGTTTGACATGTAATCCCACTTGTTATATCATCTATCTGTTGATCAAAAAATTTGCAAAAAGGATACAATTATGAGAGAAGAGAATTCCCCCGTTCCCCCGTTGAAAACCCCATGCCGATTTAGGTTGATGTTTTCTTGCTGGGCGCTCTCTGTTATTTCCATATTTGAACCAGAATATGTGACATCAATTTTAGCAGTTGGACTTGAAGGAAGGAAAAAAAATGCCCTCAAGCAAAAGGCAGAAATCCTGTGTCAGAGACAGTTTCAAGATGAAGATGTAAAAATAACAAACTCAACACTTGACAACAAAGAGGCTGTTGCTTTGCTTAAAGAAGTAAGCGATGCTCTACGGAAAATTTACCCATACAGCATCGATGCACCAAGTCATTCTCATCTTGTGCCTGGACAATGGGACGAGACTGGAAGAAAGTGTGAGTGGTGCGAAACCTGGAGTAGAGTTCAAAAGTTTTTGAAAGACAACGCATGAAAAGCAGCGAAATTCTTGAGAATGGGTCAGCCGCAAGGAATAGTCGAGTGAGCACAACTCCAACTTCAACGGTGTTCCCTTGCCCATTGGCAAAGAATGGGTGTTGGTATGGAGGAGATAAAACTTTCCGCTTGGGTCTTAATAAAGACAAACGGCCATATTGCAGAAAATACAACAGATGGATTCATGACATTTTGACAGATGAAAATGCGGCTTGCCCTATGGAGCGAAACGAGCCATAATTGATTAATAACACAATAATAGAAATCCAAGGTGAAGAAATGGCAGAACTAACAGACGACCAACTCGAAAATGAATTGCAGAGACAATTTGAAAACGGGCAATCGGTTGGTCTTCGCAAAGCCGGCGATTATGTGATGGGTTTGGCAAAAGAGGCATTTGAACAATCAGGGCCAATTCATCCTGCAGTTTATCTTCGGGAAATTGCGAACACCTTGTACCACAAGGCAAGCTCAACTGAACCTCCAGCAAGTAAGAAATGAGAATAAAATGTCAGAAAAATGCAAATGTAATTTTGGTCGTGTCATAAAAAGAATATTCGGAAATAGGGTGGTCCCTAAGAAAAACCCGAACAGGCTTAAACTCGACATGATTAGGCAATATTGTGACTATATCGAAGAGCACCTGGACAATGTAGATAAAGCCTGGAACATTCTAAAGAATGTGTTGAGAGAACAGAATGTTATTTACGATGACTTTCTTTTCTTTACAATAGTTGGAATGATTGAAAATCATGATGTGAGTAAGATGAGCGATGAAGAATTTCTTCCGTATGCCGAGTGGTTCTTTGGCTCTTACGGAGTAAATTACGACCCCGTTGACGATGATGTGTTTGAAGATGAACACAAGGAAGTAAAATCTGCATTTGATGCTGCATGGGAACATCATAAAGAGAACAATCCGCATCATTGGCAGAAATGGACAAAAGCAACTGAACGATTCCCGAACGAGTCGGCATGTCATGTGGTTTGTATGGTGGCGGATTGGATGGCTATGGGGATGAAGTTTGGAGACACAGCAGAGCAATATTACGAGCGTGAAAAAGACAAAATGGAACTACCAGGGTGGGCAGTGGAATTTCTTCAGCAGATATTTGTAGAACTTCGAAAAAATAGGCCAACCAGATGAGTTACAACGCACTTGATTATTGGAAAGAATGTATTTCTTGTGGTGCAGACGAGTGTGGGCTGACACTTACAAGCGAACAAATTAATGATCTTGCGGAAGCCGTTCAGGGTGGACACGAGCATTACGGACAAGCATTTTATTCTCCTCCAGCCAGCGACAGAATCGGAGTCATAGAAAACGAATGGCAAACCAAGCTTAACTAACTCCAGAAAGAGTTCGATGACTATAGAGAAAACGCCAACACAGCAGTAAAGCAAGCACTTCATTTGTATAGTGATGCAAACGTTTCGATAGGAAAATACAGAGAGGTATTCCAATATGGAGGACGAATCGAACAGGTTCAATGACAGATTAACAACTTGACTTTCTGCAATATTTTTTGTATCATAAGTTTTGCTGGTCGAGAAAGTTAAAATTTTAACTCCCGAAAAGACTGGAGAACGGTTATGGGTAGCATTAAAGATTGTTTTAAATATCATGACAAAATGAGTGTTTGCGGGTGTATTGACAGCTATGGAGCTATAACTGCACATGACTCTAAAGATATTGCTATCCATAAAAGATCAGAACTGGGCGGCAAACGATGGCGCTGGCTTGTGTGGGTCCAAGAGTTTGATTGGATGGCACCAAAGAACACAAAAGAAGCGAATAATCCGATGTCGCTCAATATGACACAGGATGAGTATTGTGCTGTCTGCACTTGGCTTGTGGAAAACCAATATGCTGACGAATCAATCCTTTTCCAAAAATAAAAACGAATGAAAACTCCCAAGGCTAAACCCTGCCATTACTGTAAAGAAACCACATCAGAGGAAGAACGGTGCGGAGCCTTAACCCCGGAAGACGAAGATATAGACTACGGATGCTGCACTCGCAAGAGGGGACACAAGGGAATTCATGTTGCATGTGGTATACGAGAACACAGAATTGTAACATGGAAAACAAAATAATTCATATTGACTTGGCTCATCGTTTCGTGTAGAATATATTTTGTTGATCAAAACAGGAGTTGATATGTCAGTTGAATGTCCAATTTGCCATAAACCATGGCCAAATGATTGTCAGCAAGCCACTATTATCACAAGGCACGGGTCTTGTGCTATGTGTAGGTACTCAGAGAACCCTCCAGAAGGAATGACTCAAGACCAATGCGAGTCCGAGCTACGAGAAATGTTTGGCCCAGGTGATTATTTTGTGCGTCCAATGAAAGAAGGTTTCCCAACAGGCTCAATTAAAACCGGATTTTACCGCGCCTATGTCGAAATCCTTCAAGGAGATCGCAATGTGTCAGACTTTATGGCCGCAGCAGGGCTTGGACTAGCGGGAGTAGGATCATGAAAAATGATGACCGTAGACTACGAGCCTGGAAATCTTGTGGATGTTGAGCGGGTTTCTCGTGCGATGGATTTTATGATTGAAGAGTCAAATCGTAAACAAACGACATTCAAGATTTTGAAATATAAAGTTCATGGCATAAGTTTGATTTTGCCGTCAGAAACAAATTGAGGATGTTTTATGTTACAGCAAAATTTTACCTTAAAAATAATAGATGATGAAAAAAACAGTATTCTAATTCCAGACTTAAGACACCCCTCTGGAGGAATAGATATGGTTCAAAAATCGCATTTCTTCATCTGTTTCCAATCGGAAGTTGCCAATGGGTATATCGAGACTTTCTGTTCGAAATAGCTACACTCCACGGATGGTCTGTGTCAATTTCTAAAGATGAGCCAACAGCCAAGAATATAAACGGAGCCCATTCATTATGATGGTTGGTGATGTGGTTATACCAGTTTGTGACGCTTTTCTCGTAAAAGGGCATTGTCGTTACGATTGTGCTATAGTGGCAAGTGTAGACCCGTTCGTTTTGGTGTCGGTTGAAGGCGATGCAATATGGATCAACAATGTTTGTCCAAGAGACATAATCCCTCTGTGTCAGGCCGCATTAGACATATCAGAACGTGCAATCAGGAGATATAAATGTCACAATAGAAAGGAGCAAAATGAGCGACCAAAATCACATTGAAAAGGGGGATATAGTTCATGTCGATTTCAACGGGTCACAAATTACATTGTGCCATGAGGCCACAGTCATATATGTTCCGTGTCAACAAGGTGATCCGTGGATATTTCGAGACAACAAAGCTGGGTTTTTGCACTATGTGAGCGAAGGGTGTACGGTAAGCAAAAAGGTGACAAATGAGTGATCCACAGGTAGAACGCGATGCATTTTTGGACGGTCTCGTGTTTGCACGAGACACCCTGTGGCTTATCAATGAATCTGACATGTTGAACCTTCTTTCAAACAGGATGAGAACGCGTTACGGAATAGAATTGCATCAACTAAAGAGCCCAGTTCAAGGGGACAACGCAAATTGAAGGAAGTAAAATGGACGAAAACACCAGAGAAGAGTCACAGCCAATTAGAGTCCACATTGTAGCTGAAGATCCAAGATTCCCGTTGATCTGCATTAATGGGAGGTTCACATATGGCATGCAAATAGACCCAGAAACTGGCGATGTAGACCCAACACGACGTTGCATCTGCAGTGCACATAGTGATAGCGAATGCATCTGTGACTTGAATAGCCGCATCAGTCAGCCAGCCCCAGTTAAATCTGTTAGTTTTAGTGATTCTGAAGATTCTGCCAGATTGGTAAAGGATCGATCCTGGTCAGAATATCCGACGGGAACAAAGGTGCACGCATATAACGGAGGGCACTGGATCAAGACGCCGAACGGATGGAAATGGTTTTGTGGCGCCACATTCCCAACGCCTGGCGGTGACGCCATCGGAGCGTGTGTGGAGTTGCCGAACAGTCCTGTTGTGCACCATCCCTGAACAAAAGTTTGGTTAAAATGTACTGTTTACACTGCGGAGACTGTTGCAAACGAATGTCACCAATATCTGCCCCTGAACCATGCCCGCATTTGGCAGAGCAAGGAACTTTTGTTTTTTGTAAAATATATGACAGAAGGCCAGAACAATGCCGCAAACACGATTTTCCAGCAAGGGTTTGCCCTGTGGGAGCAAGCGTCATAGACACTCACAGCTCAGATGCACTTCGGAAAAGGATTGATGACGGATACAGCTTGACACAAAACTGTCAAAACAAACTGTTGACTCTTTAAAGGATTTGTGATAAGGTATTTTGTGTCAAACAAATGGAGGATACAATGGAAGCTCAAGTTCTAAAGGCGGGTTTAGTAGACATGCAAGTCTGTGTCCCAAAAGACTGGACAGATGAACAAGTAAAGAAATTTTCAGAGAAATTTTCAGACCAAAACAATGTGAGCGGAACAGAATCTGGATGGCGAATTATGAAGACGGGTCACAAATATTTAGCGGGAGACCCAGAACGTGTTCAATGCAGCGGAAGTAATGAATTTGTGCATATTATGCTGGAGTGCTGAAAATGTATGTGTATTTTGATATGACCCCATTCTACCTCTTGAGGCGAAAGGTGCTTTTTAATGACCCAAAGATTAACAGATCAAACCCCCCTCCAAATGACTTAACCAAGAAGGATAACCTAATGCAAACTGACATCAAAAACCCTGAGAGAGCGGATGGTTCAGATTGTCCTCCGTCGTCTTGTTCTGAAATTATTATCGGCGGAAAATACCGTTCTAGAAACATGCTGTTGGCAAACTGCGGTGTCTGGGAACTCGTTTCTGCCGACCTCCATGAAGGAGGTGGCGCTCAGACAGACACAGTGCGTCTCGTTCCAGAAAACAAGATGTTTCCAATCTCCTGGGAATCCACGAAGGAAGAATTTGCAGAAACATTTGAGTATTTGCCGAATGTTCAAAGGCAGAGTGACAAAACCGAAACTTCGGAAAGTGTTTAATCAACTACCCAATGACTAAAGATCATTGGGTTTGCGAGACTAGGCACGAATTCAAGGAAGTGTGGAATCGATAACACCAAACAAACAGGGCTAAAAATGAGCAGCACTCAAGAAACTGACAAACCAACGAAAGATGGGGAAAACGCAATAGAAATAGCTCGTCTTTCAGATTTGCTAGATAATACAGAGCATGAAACCTCAGATTCGGCTACAATTTTGAGCCTTATACTTTTGGGATTAGCTTTGTATTTTGGGGCTAAATTAATCAATATCGTCGGTGGAGGCCGTTGTGACCCGGCAAAATATCAACAAGCACAGACATTTCCAACCAAAACAAGTGGAAGTGTTTTGTTTCACCAGTAATTCGGAAGTAGATTCAAATGAACAAAAACGAGACGGCTCGTAAAATTGTCCGAGCAATAGAGACAGATTTCACAGATCGACGAGGCCTTAGACAAGAGTGGGAACAGATCGATCCCGAAACTCAAGCAGAAATTCGTGAGACATGGATAAAAATCGTGATTGAAGAACTAGAGAAAGGAGTCTCATTATAGATTCGAGCGGGAAGACCCCGCCCCTTCAGGGGTGGGGATGAAAGCGAGCTTATCCAAAAATATTATACAAAAAAAGGAGTTCCCAGAGAAATTGTTGTATAATATAACGATCTTTGATAAC
>Ga0268276_1002986_pt1 | contig 13691 bp, 10 predicted proteins | sample saktaG_4_FD_190145 | JGI IMG/M metagenome (GOLD analysis project Ga0268276, IMG submission 190145) | Saline water microbial communities from Sakinaw Lake, British Columbia, Canada - sak_2010_1_5_45m | ecosystem: Environmental > Aquatic > Non-marine Saline and Alkaline > Saline ...
TTGTTTCAGAAAAGGATAAAGAGTTATTAGATAATTGGGATAATACGATAGATAAGTTAAAAAAGGAAGCAATAATTTATGAGCCAACCAAAGGGATAATAAAGTTGATATTGTAAACAATTAAGTATATTCTTTAAATAATCAAGCGAGTGATAGTTTATGCCTAACCAAATAAAAATAAATTCCAGTAATAAATTAAATACTTTGTGGATATATAAGAAAACTATGTTGTGTGAGAATAAACACCTATCTTTTGATGATTTAGTTCTAATTAAGATCTATGAAGAATTATATAAAGAATTAAAAGAAGGCAATTACAAGGATCACCACAACGTAAATTTCACAAAAAACCTAAATTTGAGCTAAAAGAATATATATTAAAACACATTCCCACTTAATTATTGATAAATATGGCAGAACTAACTTCTCAAGAAAAAGCAATTGCAAAAACAACTGGTCCTTGTATTGTTCTTGCAGGTGCAGGAACTGGAAAAACATATACAATTATTCAAAAGATTAAGCACATAGTTGATGATAAGTTATATAGTCCTGATGAAATTCTTTGTCTTACCTTTTCAAATGAAGCAACTAATCATTTAAGAGAAGAACTAATTAAAGAAAACATTAAAAATCAAGAAAAGGTTGTTGTTAAAACATTTCATTCCTTTTGTTCAGATGTTCTAAAGGAAGATGGAGAAAGAATAGGAGTTAATCCTGATTTTGAAATCTTACTTCCTGATGATGCTAAAGTAATGCTTTATAAATATTTAAATATCGCTCCATATTGGTCAAATAGATATATTTCAACAATACACACTGCAAAGGATTTTGGTGTTTCTCTTTCTCAGATTGAAGAATATAATCAAAAGCAATTACCTTCTCTTTTAAGATTTGGTAAAGAAGAAGACTTAGAAAAAATATATGAAAAAATGAACACTGATCTTAATACAATTTATTTAAGTCCATTACCAAAAAGCCAACAAGCAGAAACCAAGAAAGAACTAAAAGAGTTTATTGAAAAATATGATGACTATACTAAATTTAAAAAGTTTGTTGATCTTTGGAAGAAATATGATACTTTCAAGAAAGAAAAGAGTTATTTAGATTATTCAGATCTTAATTATTATGTTTTGGAATTATTTACTAAGTTTGGTTCAGAAAAATATACTGAAAGATATAAGTATGTTTTAATAGATGAATTTCAAGATACTAACTTTTTACAATTTCAATTAATTAACTATATTGCAACTCATAAAAACATAACTGTTGTTGGAGATCCTAATCAATCAATTTATGGGTTTAGAGGAGCATACAAAGATAATCTTGATGAATTTAAAAAAATTTTTAATGTGAATGATACTACTGATATCTTTTATTTAGATAAATCAAGAAGATCACCTAATACAGTTTTAAACATAGCATTTGATTTAATTAAAACCAATTATGAGAATAATGTATCTGCTTGTCATTTAAGTTCTAATTATCAAGATAGACAAGGAGATAAGGTTAAAGTTATTGAATTAGTGGATAATTACGAAGAAGCAAGGTGTATTGCTGATATAGTTTTAAGTAAAATAGAAAATAAAGTACCTTTAAAAGAAATTGCAGTCTTAGTTAGAACCCACGCTCAAGCAGAAGTTATTAAACAAGCATTAATTCAAAAAGGAATTAAATATACTTATTCAGGTAAAACTAATTTTTTAAGATTTAGAGAAGTTAAAACAATTATTTCTTATTTATCAATATTATCAAATATAATGAATAGAGCAGGAATTGGAGATCAAGGATGGTGGCATTTATTCCATTATTCAAATGAATTATCTCCATCTGATTCATTAAAGATAGGAAGATATCTTAAAGAAAAAAGAGACGATAAGATATCAATTGATCAAGCTTTGCTTGATTCAAAAATAGAACTAAGCGAAGATGGGAAGAGAATTGTTGAAAAAGTAGTTTCAAAATTAAATGAATTATCTAAGCTTAGTAATAAAGCTTTACCTGATCTAGTTTTAGATGTTTATGAACTAAGTGGACTTAATAGAGCATTTACATACGAGCGTTCTCCTGAAAACATAGAACATCTATATAATCTTAAGAAGTTTTATGAAATAACAGAAAGCTTTTATAAGATACATAGTAAAGAGTTAGTTGATTTTATTAATTATTTAGAAATAATTGATAAGCTTGAAATTAATATTGAATCATCATATAGAAAGGATATAGATGCAGTTAGATTAATGACAATACACGCATCAAAAGGTCTAGAATTTGATACTGTTATATTAACAAACCTAGCTGACAAGAGGTTTCCAATAGGAAGAACACCAAATGAGCCACTTATCCCAAAAGAACTTATCCCAGATAGACTTGCAGAGATTAAGTCTTGGAAAGAAGGTAATAATCTAAATGAAAAGCAAATATTAGAAAAACTAAAAACCTATGAAAGAAGCATATTCTTATTTGAAGAAAGAAGATTATGTTATGTTGGGTTTACAAGAGCTAAAAATAATTTAATATTAACCTATGCAAAATCATATAATCAAGATAAAGGAACAACTAATCTTGAATCAACCTTTTTAGATGAAATTAAATATAAAGAAAACATAAACACTGAGTATATAGAAGATATTGATCAAAAAAGTACAATTATCTCTCCATCATCAAGATCTGAAGAATATAGTTCAGAATTAAAATATCAGCTTATTAATTCTCTTGATGTTGATTCCACTTCTGAATTAATAAATAGGTTATTAAAATACTTAGTTTCAAGAAAGAAAGATCCAGAAGCACTAATCCAAGATCTAAAAGCATCTTCTCCTGATATAAGTATATTAAACCAAGCAAAGCAAAAGACAGAAGAATCAAAATCAGGTCTTACTTTTACTACAGATTCACATATCTTTTCTCCATCTTCTTTATCTGAATATATTGAATGCCCAAAGAAATTTGAGCTTCATAATCTTTATCAAATGCCATCACGAGGAGACTTTGAAGAAGCAGATGAGGGAGGAACAAGTCCATTAGATCTAGGATCTTTCATCCACAAGATACTTGAAACAATAGTTAAAGATAAGATATACAATAAAGAAGAAGCATATGCCCTAGTAACAACTATTTCAAAAAACAAAGATTTTAAAAATAAAATTCTAGAAGCAGATCTAATAACAGCAAAGCAATTAATAGATGTCTTTTGGATAAGAGATATCCCTCTAATCAAGGCATCAACAAAATCAGAAACAGAAATTAAACTAAATTTAGATATTGATAATTATAAATTTGTAGGATATGCAGATAGAGTTGATTATAATAAAGATGGAACAATCAACATAATTGATTACAAGACAAACAAGAGTTCAATAGATACATCAAAAAGAAAGATCCAACTTGGCTTCTATGCACTAGCAAAGCAATCACAAGGATACAAGATAAACCTCCTTTCATTAAATATGTTAAGATTAGAAAAACCAGTAGAACTTATAGTAAATAAAGAAGATCAGGAGCAAGTAACAGGGAGTACAGGCACAAACTCATCTGCAAACTTCAAGCTAAGTGAGTTAAGAGAAGAGATAAAAAGTATTTGCAGTAATATAGCAAGAGATTATGAACACAACTTTCTTCCAACAACAGATCAAAATAAATGTAAATTTTGTGGATATAAATTATATTGCCCAAAATGGACTGGATAAATGAAATAATAAAATTTTTGTGTATTATTGTATTTAGGGTACATAGATAAGAAGTATAGTGGAATAATACAAAATCGAGGCAAATAGGTGAAAATATGGAATTATTTAACAAACTGAATTTAAATAAATTCTATAAGATATATTTGTATATTTTTGGAATAATTTTTATATTAAGTATATTTATAGATGTGAAAATATCCAGTCCTATAATTAATCAATTATTTATTTTTGATACCTCGTTAAAATTTGTATTAATAAGTATTGGATGTTGGATTACAAATGATATTTGCAATCTTATTGTCAACAATACAAAATCAGCAGATTTTGGTGTATTTATAGATATTATATGTTTGATTTTGATATATGGTGGAATTATTGTGTCAACTATTTTTTGGTTGATTATTCCGTTATTATAATATTAAATAAATAATATTGGTGTGGCAGGTGAAATTATGAGTAAAGGAACACAAGAATATAAGAATTTAGAAGAACTTTTAGAAAAAATAAAAACAGTTAACGTAATCGAAAGAATATTTTCTTGGAGTTCAATCAGAAAATTAAGCTATGATGCATATGATGAATTTAAATCTATAGATAAAATAACTGAGTTAGCAGTAAAAGATGCTATTGCAAGATTGGAAATTGATAAAGCCACATTAAATGTGCAAATAACTGACTTGCATAATCAAGATAAAGCAAACATAAAAACAATAGCAGAACATAATAGTATCAAACAGAAAGAACAGCAAGATTATCAAAAAAGTATAACTGAACTTAATACACTTAGAAGCCAAATGGATCAAGATAGACAAAAGATTCAAAAAGATAGAGAAGAAGAAATTGCAAATAATTTTAAAAAAATGAAAGAAACTTGGAAAACTCACGAAACAGATGTTGAAGAATATTTGAAAAAAATATGTAAAAAGCAAGGAATTAATTATTTTGATAAAGAGAAGGTACCAATTAAAGGTAAACCAGATAATACAATTGAAATTGCGGATCAATATATTATATTTGATGCAAAATCTCCTGCTAGCGATGATTTAAAGAATTTTCCTCAATACATTAAAACTCAGGCAGAAACTTTAAAAAAATACATAAAAGAAGAAAATGTAAAGAAGGACATATATCTAGTTGTGCCAGATAACACAATAGATTGTATAAAAGAGCACACCTATAATTTAGCAGATTATGATGTATATGTTATTACAAAAAGTTCTTTAGAGCCAATTATACTATCTTTAAGAAAGATAGAAGATTATGAGTTTGCAGACAAGTTAAGTCCAGAGGATAGAGATACAATTTCTAGAATTATAGGTAAGTTTGCTCATACTACAAAAAGAAGAATGCAAGTTGATAGCTTTTTCTTTGATGAGTATTTGAATATACTTACAAATTGTAATTCACTACCTGAAGAAATAAAAGAACAAGCAATAAAATGCGAAATGTCAGATAAATTAAACCCACCATTAGAAAAAAGAGTAAAACAAATTTCAGAAAAAGAATTAAGAGAAGATTTCATAAACAAAAAGCAAGTTGCAAAAGCAAAGAAAATTCAAACAGATGTTAATTTATTGATAGAAGAGAAATAATTAGGTGGAATATTTTGATTGATTCGATTAAAGTTAGCAATGAAAATGTTTGCCCATATTGTGGAGTGAAATTATTAATTATCCCAACTAGAAAAACGAGCTGTAAATCTTGTGGTAATTATATATTTGTTAAGTATACCCCTACAAATAAACAAAAAATATTAGTTACTGAAAAACAAAAAAATGAAATTGAACTACAATGGGAGCAACATTTTAAGGAGCAAGAAAATAATGAATTAATGAAAGATCCTGATTTTATTTTAGCAAAAAAAGAGTTGGGCGTAACATTTAAACAGAATGCACTTATGGGGGATGTAAAATGGAGGGTTTATGAAGAAAGAAAACAAAAATATATAATTGATAATTGCTGGGGATTATATCGTAATAATAAATTAGATCAAGCAAAATTGTTAATTGAAGAAAAAAGATATAGCCAAGCTTTATCTTTACTTTTTGAGGTTTGTTTTTTAGATATAAATGATGCTTCAAATAACTCAAAAATAATAAATAGTAACAAATTTGAAAATTATTTTAATGCATCTACTGGATCTTATACTTTATCTATTGTTTCAATGGTGGAAGAAACTATATTGAAATTAGGATATGCTTCCTTAGAAGAAGTTAAAGACATTTTTATAACTTCTAATGAAAATTTAATGGAATTAATTCCAAACATTCCAATAAATAGAGAAGTTGCGTGGGAGAAATTAATTAATTTTTCAAGAGAAGATAAAGAAATAAAATCAATTGATCCACTAGATATTCCTAAAATTATTGGCGAAATTAATAAAAGAATAGATCAAAAATCTTTTTCAGAAGCAACAGAATTAATTTATAAATTGAAAATTAATTTTAAAATTCCTAATGATTTCCATATTAATCTAATTAAAGAAAACTTACCAAAATGGCTTTATTCTAAGGATTTTAAAATTGCAAGAGCATCAGAATCTATTTTGACTATTTTTATAAAAAAGGATTATCATAATATTAAGGGAATAGCAAAGGAGTATATTACTAAAGTTTTAATTAAACCAGAGGAAAAATTAAGTTGGACAACAGTAAGTCAACTTTATACAATTGATAAAGAATACACATTATCTTTAATTCCAAGATTAATTGAAATTTTAAAAAATTATCCTTTATGGAACGTTAGAAGAGTATGTTCCTATAATTTAGGTGAAATTGGTGCAAAAGATGTAAATCTTGTAAAAGAAGCGATACCTATTATGATTGATTATATAAAAAATCCTTATGAAGTAACCAAACATAATTCTAGTAATTTAAAATTACAAAATGAATGCGATTTATCTGATTTATTTCCAGAAAATATATCAGATAAAGATAAGGTTCAGTTATCAAGAGAGATATCTGATACAATAATTAAAATAACTGATGCACTAGGAAATGGATTAGATAAAGACCAAATTCAATGGTTAAGAGATGCGTATATTACTAGTATTGGATTAATTGCAAAAGGAAATAAAGATGTGATTAGCCCTTATAAGTTATTATTTGAAAATATTGCTAAAAAGGATAAATTTGAATACACTAGACGAAAGGCACAGGAAGTATTAAATTATTTATGAAGATTTGTTTATACAGTTACTTCCGAAAGAGATATAAATTTAATAGAACTAATAATATATGATGCCTATGAAAAAGATAATTTATAAAATAGCTGAACCTGTTGCTCAGTATTTACATTCTGGTAAAAGAGTTAATAATCCTCCTGTAGGATTAGTTACTGCTGGAACTGATCATCTTAACGGTAAAAAAACATACGAATATGATCCTTATTTAGATCCACAACTTCAATGGGCTGGAAAAAAAGAAGGGCAATCTTTTGAAGTGGATACTGTTTCTTTACATGTTCACGAAAGGATAGATTCATTAACAATTATTGAACAAACAAAAAAGAAAGAACTAAAAGATCAAAAATTATTATTTCATTATTTTGAAACTAGCGAAAATAATCCTCCATTAAGAGAAGCAATTGAATTTTATAAACATAGTCAAAATTGGTCTAATAGATTAATAGCTGGAGATTCTTTAATTGTTATGAATTCTTTAATTGAAAAAGAAGGCATGGCAGGTAAAGTTCAAATGATTTATATAGATCCACCATATGGGATAAAATACGGATCTAATTTTCAACCATTTATAAATAAAAGGGAAGTTAAAGATAATAAGGATGAAGATTTAACTCAACAACCAGAAATGATAAAAGCGTTTAGAGACACTTGGGAATTAGGTATTCATTCATATTTAACTTATCTTAGAGATAGATTAAAACTCGCAAAAGAATTACTTACTGAAAATGGGAGTTGTTTTGTGCAAATATCTGATGAAAATTTACACCATGTTAGAGAAATAATGGATGAAGTATTTGGATCAAAAAATTTCATTGCAATTATAGCCGTGCAAACAGCTACAAATCAGAATACTAAAACTATTCAAAGATTATTTGATTATGTGGTATGGTATGGCAAAAGTGAGAATATAAAAATAAACAAGCTTTTTAGACTTAGAACCCCAGAAGAAATTGAATCCACATTTAACAATATTGATGAAAAAACTGGAAAAAGATACAAAGCTGCACAATTAAAAGATAACTGGGATGAGCAAACTTTAAAAACTCTCATTAATAAAAATAGATTAACCGTAAATAAAAAATATGTAAAAAGATATCCAGAAGATTTTGAATATACTGAATACCATAATGTTTGGGAAGATAGTGTTATTTCTACATTTTCTAAAGAAAAAGTGTATGTAGTTCAAACAAATAAATTAATAATAGGAAGATGTTTATTAATGACCACTTCTCCAGGAGATTTAGTTTTAGATCCAACTTGTGGTTCAGGAACAACTGCATATGTTGCAGAGCAATGGGGCAGAAGATGGATAACTTGCGATACATCTCGAGTTTCAATTACATTAACAAAACAAAGATTAATGACATCTATATTTGATTATTATGAATTAGCTCATCCAACTGAAGGGATAAATAGTGGTTTAAAATATAAAACTGTTCCTCATGTAACACTTAGTTCAATTATAAACAATGAACGTTCACAGGAAGAAATACTTTATGATCAACCAATAATTGATATTCAAAAAAAAAGAGTAACGGGTCCATTTACAGTTGAAGCAGTTCCTTCTCAAAGAGTAAGATCATTTGATGAGTTAGAAAATGTAAAATATCAAGCAGATAATAGTATTTCTCGTGAAGGAGAAACATTAAGACAAAATGAATGGATGCAAGAATTATCAATTACAGGTATTAGAGGTAAAGGTGGACAAAAAATTGAATTTTTGAGAATAGAATCCTTGCCAGCAACAAGATGGCTTCATGCAGATGGAACTACAAAAACAGGAGAAAGAATAGTTGTATCTTTTGGCCCAGAATATGCACCATTAGAACAAAGGCAAGTAGAGTTAGCAATTGAAGAAGCCCAAACTTTAGTACCAAAACCCAAATTAATTATATTTGCATCATTTCAATTTGATCCTGAAGCTGCAAAAGATATTGATGAAATAAAATGGCCAGGCGTATCTATTTTAAAAGTACAAATGAATACAGATTTATTAACAGCAGATTTAAAGAAAAAACGATCAAATAACGAATCGTTTTGGTTAGTAGGTCAACCAGATATAGAAATAAAAAAATTTGATCAAAAACATATTGTACAAATAAATGGATTTGATTATTATAATGTAAGAACCGGAGAAATTGAATCTGGAGATACATCTAAAATTGCAATGTGGGAATTAGATACAGATTATGATGGTAGGAGTTTGTATCCAAGACAAGTTTTCTTTCCAATGGCTGATCATAATGAGGGTTGGAATAAATTAGCTAAAAATTTAAAAGCAATAATTGATAAAGAACTTATTGAAAAGTATAAAGGTAACATATCTTTACCATTTAAACTTGGAACTAATAAAAGAATAGCGGTTAAAATAATTGATGATAGAGGAATAGAGTCTTTAAAAATATTAGAGGTTAGAGAATGAATACATCAAATCATTTAATAATTAATTCTCCATATGAGGCTCCAAAATCACATCTTAAATATATACGCGAGTTAAGGACATTTGAAGTAATTAAAGGTAGAAGATCTGCAGGATATGTAGTTGCATCAGATAGTTCGAAATCATTTGATGATCCCGGTCATTTTGTAGAATTACCTCTTGTAAATCAAATAAGATTAAGAGTTGATAAATGGAGAGAAGAAGGATATCCAGGAATTACTAATATAACTAAAAACTTATTAGATTATTGGCAAAATTCAGAAAGAGAAAATAAATTATTTTTTTGCCAAATTGAAGCAATAGAAACTTTAATATGGTTAGTTGAAGTACCAGATAATCAAAAACTAGGAATAATAATCCCAACTGACGGTGGTGCTTTTCAAAGAGTTTGTTCTAAAATGGCAACAGGTAGTGGAAAGACTGTTGTTATGGCAATGTTGATAGCTTGGCAAGTATTAAATAAAGTAACATATCCTAAAGATGATAGATTTACCAAAAATGTTTTGATTGTTGCACCTGGATTAACTGTAAAAAATAGGTTACAAGTATTACTATCATCTAATGTAAATAATTATTATCTGCAATTTGATATTATACAATCTTCTGATTTTGATAAATTAAGACAAGGTAAAATAAAGATAGTTAATTGGCATATGTTAGCTCCATTGGATCCAAATGCTGGCCCAAAAGTTATGAAAAAAGGAGAAGAAAGTCCAGAAGCATTTACTAAAAGAGTTTTAACGGATTTTTCGGTTGCAAAAAATATATTAGTAATTAATGATGAAGCGCATCATGCTTGGAGAACAAATATAAATGCAGAAGGAAAATATCAAAGAGTTGATGAAGATAAAGATAGTGCTGAAATTGCAACTGTGTGGATTGGAGGATTAGATAAAATTAATAAAACAAGAAATATTATTAGATGTTATGATTTTTCTGCAACTCCATATTTACCATCTGGTAAAAAGACAGATGAAGATTCTTTATTTAGTTGGATTGTGAGTGATTTTGGTTTAAATGATGCTATTGAATCAGGATTAGTAAAAACACCAAGAGTTGTAATTAGAGATGATGGGAAGTTAACAAAAGAGTATAAATCTAGATTTTATCATATTTATATGGATGCTACTGTAAAAAATGATATTAGTAGAAAGGCAGAAGCGAATGAGCCATTACCAGATTTAATCAATATAGCTTATTATTCTCTTGGAACTGATTGGTTAGAAACTAAAAAGTTGTGGCAAAAATTTAATATGATAACCCCCCCAGTTTTAATTACAGTTTGTAATAGAACAGAGACTTCTGCAAGAGTAGAATATGCTTTTAATCATGGTAAGATAAGAATCGATGAATTAAATAATCCAGAAAAAACATTAAGAATTGATTCAAAAGTACTAGCCGAAGCTGAAGAAAGGGATTATGAAGAACAAACTCAAAATATAGATTCAAATGTAGATAATATTTCAAAAAAGAATCAAGCAGAGTTACTTAGATTAAAAGTAGATACTGTTGGTAAAGAGGGAGAACCAGGAGAGCAAATCCAAAATGTTATTGCTGTTGCAATGCTTTCAGAAGGGTGGGATACAAAAACAGTTACTCATATTATGGGTTTACGAGCATTTAGCAGTCAACTTCTATGTGAACAAGTTGTAGGGAGAGGGTTGAGGAGAACTTCTTATGAGATAAATAAAGATACAGGTCTATTTGATGCTGAATATGTAAATATATTTGGAATTCCGTTTACTTTTTTACCACATGAAGGAGGAGAAGATACTCCTCCTGCACCATCAAAACCAAAAACTAGAATTTATGTGGATGATAAAAAGAAAGAACACAAAATTTCATGGCCTAATGTAATTAGAATTAACCATATTTATAAGCCACAATTAAATTTAGATTTAAAAAAAATTAATATTATTGAATTAAGACCAGAGGATACACCCTTGTTAGTTGAAATGGCCCCAATTATCGATGGTAAACCAGATTTAACTAAAATATCTAATATAGATTTAGAAGATCTCTCAAAACATTATAGAAAACAAAGAATTATTTTTGAAGTAACTAGAGAAGTTTTTGATTTAATTAAACCTAATTGGAAAGGTAATAAAGAATTTTTGTTAATGCAAGTTATAAGAATAGTTGAACAATTTATTGATTCAAATAAACTTTTGATTAAACATAAGTTTTATCAAGAGGATTCAAGAAAGAGACTTTTAATTATCTTAAATATGAATAAAATTGTGCATCATTTATTTACTGCAATAAGATTTGCTAATGCAGAAGAGATTGTGCCAATTTTTGATAAAGAAATACCAATTAAATCCACTGAAAATATGATGTTGTGGTATACTAGTAAACCTTGTGAATTGGCAAAAAAATCACATATTAGTCACGTTGTATTAGATAGTACTTGGGAATTTTCAGAATCTATGGAATTAGATAGAAATAAATTTATTGTATCTTGGGTAAAAAATGATCATATAGGCTTTTTCATAAATTATATTTTTAAGGGTGTATTTCATAAATATTATCCTGATTTTATAATAAAACTTTCTAATGGTAAAAATTTCATTTTAGAAATAAAAGGTCTTGATGATCAACAGAACAAAACTAAACGAAAATATTTAGATGAATGGATTAAAGCAGTTAATCAAGATGGTAGATTTGGAGAATGGTGTTGGGATGTTTCATTTAGAACTGCAGATATAAAAGATATTATAGAAAAACATTCAAATATCAGTTTGAAAGCAAAATAAAGTATGAACTTATTGGTTTAGGATATATTTTTTTAAATAATACGAAAGATAAGTAATATATTTATTATATTTCTTTGGTATTTCCCTGAATTCGGCCTAAATTAGGAGATTAATAATATGGAAAATGAAGATTATCCTGATTTAACTAAAAGTATATCTCAAAAATACTTATACAACTTTGATGAACGTGGAGGTTATCCTGTTGAAATTAAGGATACAGAATATTTGAATAAAAATATAATTATCCCTCTTGCACAAAGATTAGATCCTCTTAATGATTATATTTCAGAATCTAAGCAAAAAGAATGGTATAACATTTATGCAGAAATACAATCTTTTTATTCCGAAATGATTGAATGCTATAATGCAAATTTATATCGTTCAGAAGTAATGATTTCTTTAGCAGGAATATTTATTGAATATTTACTTAAATATGAAATATGTAGACGTAATCAAGCAGATGAAGATTTAATTAACACTATTTTTTACAAAAACAAATATCGTTTAAACAATTTATTAATTAATGTTGATGATAGTGATGGGTTGGTTTTTCAAAAACTACCTGAACTAAATGAAGTTAAGAAAGAATTAATTTCTTTTGTAAAAGTAAGAAATTCCTATATTCATGCAAATTTAAATCTAAGGAATAAAGAACAAAGACAATATCTAACTGATTTAGGAAATACAACAGGATATTTTTTGATTAATGGGCAGAAACAATTAATTCAAGAGATGGTTGCAATATTTGAATATGCAAGAGATTCAGATATTGTAAAAGAGGTGTCTAAGAAAGAATTTGATGAAAATAAGTCGTTCCTTGATTCTGAAGATATTTATTTAACTATTTGTTTAATGTTTGAAGTTTACAAATTAGTATATAAATCCAGAGATTTAGTTAAACTATATAATGTATTTTTGCGAATTAACAGACCAAAACCCGATGAATCAATACAATTTTTATATCACATATAGCTTTTAATAATCTTTTGTTTATTATATTACTACTATGAAATGTTCTAAATGCAAAAAGAAAGCAGAATATGTAATAAATGAGAAAGGAAAGGATATTTATCTTTGTAAAGAACATTCAAGAGCTAAATTAATTAAGGATAAGCTTAATTTTATACCTAGAATAGGGTGAAAATATGGATCATAGACAGGAATTATCTCTAATACGAAGGCGTATTAATGAGAATTATAAGGCTAATTTTGAAAAGGACTTCCCACAAATAGCTACCATAACAGTAATTGTTGTTGAAGAAGGTAAAGATGTGGATAAGTATAATAAAGGTGAATTTTCTCTAAAACATACTTTTAATAAATCAAATATAGTTAGTGAACTAGATTGTAGTAATGTAGTTTGTGCTAAAGGTGGATTCTTACTTGGAGAGTTAATTGATGATATGTATATTAAGCGTGAAACTAATGAAAAAGGGTTAAAAATGTGTTTTGGTAAGGAATCTTCTAAATCAGGTAAAACAAGTCTCAGAAATTGTATAAATATGTTTTCTTATGAAATAAGCATAACTTATAGGTAAATAAGATAGAAATTAAGGGCTTTTACCTCTAACTACTAAGCCCACCAAGGGCTTCTAACCTTTTTTGGTTAAAACATATTTAGAGCT
>Ga0268276_1002987_pt1 | contig 13690 bp, 13 predicted proteins | sample saktaG_4_FD_190145 | JGI IMG/M metagenome (GOLD analysis project Ga0268276, IMG submission 190145) | Saline water microbial communities from Sakinaw Lake, British Columbia, Canada - sak_2010_1_5_45m | ecosystem: Environmental > Aquatic > Non-marine Saline and Alkaline > Saline ...
TCGGTCGACCGCAAGATCCTTAATCAAATAACCGTTTCGGGAAATCGAAGCGATAATTTTGTGTTCTTCTTCAATGAAAAAAGTTTCCGAAATATCAGAATCATACTTTAATCCATTTTCAAAGAGAAAACTTCTGACTTGATCAATTTCATAGCTCATCAAAGCTTTTTTGATTATCATGGTATCACCTCGATTGATAAAGACTATCAATGATCGAACCATCTCTATATTCCACATATCCAATTACTTTGTCAGTATTCTCTGGAGTTTTGGGAACTCCGCATATTTTATGGGATAATTCCAAAAGTTGATCAATCTTCAAAATAGTCAATTTAGAGTTGACAAGCAGATCCAATAAATCGGTTCTTTTTGGATTGATAGCTATGCCTCTTTCTGTAACCAATACATCGATATCTTCACCAGGTGTTGTGATTGTAGTTACCGCATTTTTGATAATCGGTATTCTGGCTTTGGAAAGAGCCGATGTTATGATAGTGACAAAAGCTCCGTTGGCGGTATCTGCGTGGCCGCCACTGCCTCCGATAATCTTTCCAAAAGAATCGGTTGTAACGTTGACGTTAAATGATGTGTCAATTTCTGTTGCACCGAGAATCACAACATCTAGTTTGTCAACGATAGGATCTTTTTCATATGGATTTGCATATCTTGAGGCAGAAATTCCGACATGGTTTTTGTTGTTTCTAAACGATTCAACCGCGAGCAAATCGAAACACTGGACATCATAGAGTTTGGCAAAAAGATTATGTTTCAACATGTCCACATGATACCCGGTAATTCCTCCCGAGGCGAAATCGCCCTTGATGTTTTTTCTGATCATGGCCTTCTTTACTGCGTCCGCTACCGCCAAAGAAATTCCGCCGGCTCCGGTTTGCATTGACATTCCGTTTTTCAACAAACCCAGTTCTTCGATTAATTTGGCACTATCCGATGCTATTTTCAACCCGACGGGATCTTTGGTAATTCTGGTGGTTCCCGAAACGATTCCCGAAGGATCGCCGATGGAGTCTACTTTGACGACACCGTCAACATATCCGTGATCAAATTGATAACTATCCAGTTTGTCAACCAAATTATCAGTGACCAAAATCACTTTTTTGGCATACATGAGATCGCTCATTCCATACCCCAAAGCTCCGCAAGCGCTTTTTCCATATGCTCCGGACCCATTTCCCATATGGTCAACTGTGGGACAAGCCAAAAATGCGACATCTATTTTCAGTTCGCCTGATTCGATTGCCCTGGCTCTGCCTCCGTGTGTCTGCATGATCAAGTTGCCTTTTAAAAGCCCTTTCGCAATCGCTTCTGAAGCCGGTCCGTTCAAATAGCTGGTATGGATGTTGTTAATGCTTCCGCTATTGATCAAAGATGCGATATTATATTCTGGAAAAATAGAGCTTGGTGCTAAACTGATTCCTTGTATTTTGTATTGTTCCAATAAGTTGCAGATCTGATTAATCACAAAATCGCCACTGCGGAGATGATGGTGAAACGACAAGGTCATGCCTGATTGAATCTTGCAATCCAAAAAAGCTTCTTCCAAAGATGCAAAGAAGCGGACCTTTTCTGATTTTATTTTCGAAGGAATCAAATGGCGTTCGTGGTGTAAATATTCCTTGCTGGAAATAAAGACTCGTTTTCCTTCGGGAATATTCCTTCCCAGATTATTCTTCATCGGTTTTCTCCAACAAAATAAATCTTTCTGCCATTGCACGGATTTTGAGTGCACGTTCGATAATAGGTTTGTCAATCATCTTTCCATCAAGACTAAAAACGCCCAGTCCCTTTATGTCAGCTTCTTTTTTGGCTTCGAGAACTTTCAATGCCCATACTATTTGTTCTTTCGAAGGCGAAAACTGTTGATTGATGATCTGTACTTGCCGGGGATGGATTGCGGCCTTGCCGTTAAAACCCAAGTTAAAAGCCGTGATGCAATCTCTTTCAAGACCTTCTTCATCTGTCACATCAACAAACGGAGTGTCGAACGCATCAATATTTGCCGCCTTGCAACAAATTGCAATATGAGATCTTGGATATATCAACTCTAGTCCTGAATCTGTTCTTTTGATTCCCATTTCAGAACAGTAGTCTTCTGCGCCAAACAAAAGACCTCCCACTCTTTCAAAAGCGGATATTTCTTGAGCTTCTAAAACAGAAGTTGCTTTTTCAATTATCGGTATGATACTGATTTTTTTCTTGAGTTTTTTTGATTTCTCGAGTTCACGTAATTTTTCTGAAAGCAGTTTTACGGCATGAATATCTGCTTTTGGAAGAACGATGGAATCAATTCTGTCTGAAACGATGGCCAAGATATCTGCTTCAAAAAAAGGCGAATCGCTTGCATTGATGCGAATCAGGATCCTAGTAGGCAAAGCAGGATATCTGTCTAGGTAGTTTCGGACCAGATTTCGCGCGTTGTCCTTTTCAAATACATGCACAGAATCCTCAAGGTCGAATATGACGGAATCCGCGCCGAAAACATCTGCATTTTGCAGCATCGAAGGATTATTTCCAGGTACAAAGAGTAGACTTCTAAACATTGCGACCAAACATCCTTTCTATGGCGGTAATCAATCTGGCTCTAAGGGTATAATCCAAGGCGCCCATATCATTACAAGCGACTTCGACTTTATCCAAATTAAATTCAATTAAAGTGTCTTTGATGACTTTTTCAATTTGGTCATGAAAAAGCAGATCCACGATGCTGTGGATTTCTATCTTGAAGGTATTGCTTTCCTTAATCGTGATCATAGCGTCATTCGATTCTAAAGTACCCGCAATTCCGATTTTCATAACCGCGTCTCCAGTCATTTGTTCGCTCTGGCTATAACCCGAGCCATTTCATTTTTCACTATCATGAATCCGGCATCGACTCCCATTCCCGGTTTTGCCAGACATTGGTTTGCCTCGCAGGCGATGGCAATGTTTGTCGTTACTTCAGCGGATATGTTTGTTTCATTACATGTTCCGCCGCAATATGATCCAATCTTTGCCTTATTGCAATAAAGGATGGCTTCGATTACATTGTTAATCCCTCCCAAGTCGGGAGTTTTGATTTGCAGCATGTGTCCAGCTTTGTTATCGGCGAAGTATTTGATATCTTCAAGAGTGTTGCACCATTCATCCGCGACAATCTCGATTGTGGAATTGATGGCATCAAGTTTTTTTGTAAGCAATTTCAAATGCTGCATTGTTCCTTCTCTGTCACCGGTATCAACTGGGCCTTCGATTCTGAGCAGAAACGGTTTTGCGGTTTGTTCCAAAGCCAAAAGATAATCGATGATTTTGGTTGAATCGTTGTCAAAAGCGGTGCCGATTGTTCCATAGACATCAATGTGCAAGACAGGATAATAGTCTTCGTGAATTCTGTGTCTAATGATTCTGTCTCGCAACCATTCAACGTATTTCAATAGGAGTTCTCCATCATATCCTAGTTTGGTTTTTACATTGTTAATCAATGCATGAGGCAAGACATCAGCTTCTTTGAGGATCATTTTGTCTACATTGATATATCTGTCATCTCCGCTTTGTGTAAAGACAGGAACGGGTTTGTATTCCTTGGTTTTAATATTATATTCTCTTCGGATAAGCTCGGCCATAGTGATATGATGCATTGTGGAAGTAACGCTCAAAAGCGCTTGAGTAATACCATATCTAATGGCTGTATGAAGCCGTTTACCATCAATTGTAATATGATCATATTTTTCAGCTAAAGATTTGAATTGTCCGATGTTTTCATTCATTAACAATGGTACTATTTTTTCTTTCAGAAAGGGGATATATTCACTTGCAAGAAACAATGGATCCCTGCCTCCGGTTCCGGAGTATTGGACTGCAGCACAATCACCATAACCGATTGTTCCATCTTCAAGAACAATCTGAATGGATATGGCTTCGCCCTTTTGTCGAACTTTAGTGAAGCCTTCTAAAAGCGGGTCTCCCAAGTAAAGAAAGCCATCGTTGATGGCTCCACTTTTTATTGCTTTTTGATCGTCAAAGAAAAAACCTGTGTATGACTCGGTCAAGATAATTTTTTGTATTTTCATATTTCCCTCTACTTTTGATTTGGTCGGCCGATCAACTGGCCCATACTAACAGAATATACGTCATCGACTGTCAACTGAAATGAAATCGGACGGTTTTCAAATGCAGCTCTTTCAGAGATTTTCTTGCGGTGAAATTCTTTGATCTCTTCCGAAAATCCAAGATTGCCAAATTCAAGAATACGAATGTTGCCCTCGTTGTCCCTGGCAGGAAGCACTTTCCCCAAATTGTATTTGCTTGGTGCGAATGGAATATCCAAAAGCCCTTGTTCGAAGGCTTTGACCACGCCTTGGGCAAGATCGCCATTACCTACTTCAAAGACAGAATGTATCAGACTGTTGACTTCTTTTTCAATCTGCATTCTTTCTACATTTAGTTTTCCGCTTTCAACAAGCTCTTGATCCTTCAACATGTTTACGATGTATTTGGAAGCTTTGATTCCGGATCCGTTTGCTTCCATAGTGGGGATACCAATCGATTCATGCGATGTTTTCGTGATCATCTTTGTTGCTTTTGACAACGCGGCGACAGTCGCACTCATAGCAATTAAACCCATTGCTTTCGATTCGTCTTCCGGGAATCCTCCCATCCATTGATGGAATACTGTAGAAACAAAGACATCATGATATCCATATTTGTGCAAATAATGTTCGGTAAGCGTTTGAAGCGACTGGACAGAAGCTACGTCCTGGATGATGTTTCCGCCCATCCCATAACCAACAGTTATGTTTTTGACACCTTGTTCTGCAGCAAGCAGAGCTTCGATAATTGCAACGGAAATAGATAGTGACGGCGGAACCAATGTTCCGGTCAATGGTCCGAAGGGTTCGCGATTTATCGAGATTCCATGCTCTTCGTAATATCCGACAAGCCTGTCGCAGTATTGCCAGTGCCGAATGCTGACTTCAAGCGGAACTGATTTTGCATAAGGTATGTTGTAGGAAATACCTCCGCCTTCATTGGATGTCCAGCCCGAAGCATGAATGATTTCACTCAGAAGTCTGGCATCGGGCGTGCCATGCCTGGCTTGAAGAGGAACGTTTACGGATTCTAGAACTTTCTTGCATCCGGGTACGCCATGATTGACGACCGGAAACCCATTTAGAAGCGCTCTGCCAAGAAGCTCGCTTTCCTTGATTCCTTTTTCCGCTTCAAGATAGCGATTCTGTCTTGTATAGCTATCAACTGTGGATGGCAAAAAGTCCGCGCCGCATTTTTCCAGGTATTGTAACAGTTTTATGTGTTCGTCTAAAACAGGTACTCCGGCCCTTGGCTGAATCATTGTGATTTTGGCTTGTTTTGCCTTGATTAGTTTCAGCGCAAAGTTCTTAGATTCAGGAACTTGCTTCAAGTATTCGATGGCTTTCGTCAAATCAAGCCCTGAGTCGCTTCCTGTTGGCCACTCCTGCAAAACTTGCTCTCTTTCAGCCAAGAAAGCTTCTTCGGAAATCTTTTTGTTTTTCAATTCCATTTTTTATGTCCTTCTTCTATAATTGCATCATGTGTTTTTTCATTATTTTCAAAGCTAATAACGGTTCGTTTTGGCTCAAAAGCCCCATTGCAGGCAAAATATACATTTGATCGACTAAAAAATGAGGATGCGCCGGTCGAAGTTCTTTTCGATTGTGAAGAATGTTCGTGGTTTTTGTAAGAATGGCATGTTGATTCTTGGAGTTGATGACGACACCTCCGGTGCCAATTACGTATTCGGCTTCTGTCAGATCTTTTCCAATTTGGTTGAATACATTTCCCATCGGAGTGAAAACCTCTTCGATTCTCCCCGCATGGCGATGCATCGCACGGTAAGAACACATCTCAGCCAGCAACTGGTCAATAAATTCATCATGAGAACTTTCGGGAAGCGACCAAACATTTTTATAACGGAAATCGACTTCTTTCTCGATATCAACGCCTTTTTCTTCGTTGATGAAAAGTATTTCCTCTTTGGTCAGGGACTTGATGATTCCCGGAGCGGAGTAACGCATGCCCAGATCGCCTTCAACGGTTCTTTTGGCAAAAGGTTCCTCAAGTCCGTGCAGAATAACATCGCTTCTGTTCGAGGCGTTGCACATGGAATACATATCTGTCGTTGCTCCACCGATATCGACAACGACAATGTCTCCCAGACCGGCTTCGTGAAGATAGCCTTTGGAAAGCAGTTCTGATGCCTGTAAGACCGCTTCCGGAGTCGGAAGCACTACCTGATCTATTTCGGCTTCGATTTTTTTGATGCCTTTGGCCACAATGATCTGTTTCAGGAATATCTCCCTAATTTTATCTCTGGCACATTTTACATTGAGAACATTAATTTTAGGCATCACATTGTCGCAAACATAGCCATTTATTTGATATTTTAAGAATATTTCCTCGATTTCATCCTGGCAAGATTTGTTACCGGCATAGATGACCGGTATTTTGATCCCGTGCTCGCCAAGTTTATTTGCATTGAATATCACGCATTCACTGTTGCCTCCGTCAGATCCTCCGGCCAAAAGAATAATATCTATTTTTTGTTTTTTGATTTCCTCGATTTCTTTATTGTTCAAGTGATGTGATAAAACAAGGTCGACTTTTGCGCCGGCTCCGAGACATACACGCTTCGCAGCTTCAACGGTAAGCTCTTCAACCAAACCAATAGCGGCCATCTTAAGGCCCCCTGCAGCTGATGAACAGGCAATAATCTGATTGAATACAATTTCTCTGCCAAGTTTGTCAAACAGCTTGGCAAGAGCGGCGTGATATCCTTCTCTAATGTCCGTTTCAACAGTGGTTACATTGGATGAAGTTGCGATTACGTCTCCCAAATCGGTGTCGACTGCGGTCAATTTGGTAAACGTTGATCCAAAATCAATCAACAGGTAATAACTCATCTTATTCTCCTAAATCTTCTTTGATATCATTCAAGGCTTTTTCAATCGGTGTCCCCGGGGGATAAATTCGGTTAAATCCCATTTTTTGAAAACGTTCGCTGACTTCTGTAAAATTCTGTTTGCCAACAACGATGTTTCCTCCGACATATAATAAAATATCACCAATACCGGCTTCGATGCATTTATCTCTCATCCCACGGCAGTCAATTTCACCATGACCATATAGCGAAGACACCAAAATTAGGTCGGCATCGGTCTCAATGGCGGCATTGATAAAGTCTTCCTGCGAAGATAGAACGCCAATATTGATGACATTATATCCTAAATTCGATAACGTAAATTCAATAATCTTGTTTCCAACTGCATGCACGTCGGCGCCAATGACGCCTATCACGATTGATTTCAATGCAATCTCCTTTTCTGTCTTGAAAGCGTTTTACGCAAACATTATAACATAGAAAAATCAAGTTTCAAAGGTTTCATCAGGTTTTGAATAAATGAACAAAATTGCCGAAAAAAAACTATGGTCAAGTTGTCCTTTCGCTGTTTTCACTCCTTGCGAGGATGAATAAATAATCGCTTAAGCGATTGATGAATTTGAAACATTTGTCCAGATCTGTACGTTTGTTTTTGGAAAGATATCTAGAAATCGCTCTTTCTGTTCTTCTTGTCACCGCCCGGCAAACATCTAGATATGCTCCCGCAAGCGACGAAAAACTTCCGGGCAGAGCGAATCCGGCCTCAATTGCATTTGATTCAATGATTTTTGTTGATTGTGCTTCAAGCCAAGATACGTCTTCATCAGTTATTTTGTTTAGCTTACTGTAATTGGGGTGTTCAAAAGACGTCGCAAACATTGAAGCCATTCTTTGCAAAACTCTTTGAATACTGATTAGATTGTCAGATTTGTTGAAATGATAGGCAAGACCCAAAAACGAACTCAATTCGTCGATATCGCCTAAGACTTCAAAAAGGACATCGCCTTTGGGTATTTTTTCGCCGGAATAAGTGAAAGAATATCCGTTGTCTCCTGTTTTTGTGGAAATTTGACTGATTTTTTGGATTTTCATAATTATTGGCGGTTTGAAACTTTAATCCGCCACTCCTTTATTCTGATTTCACTTCACTTGGAAGTGTTTTTTCTATGAATTAGTTCCAAAATTGAAAATGATGCGACATCTTCAGCGTATTTCTTGGGGCCAAACCCGGCATCGTAGCCTAATTCCTTGGCTAGTTCATGTGTTATTCTTGCTCCGCCTGCGATCAATATGACTTTATCGCGCATATTTTCGGCTTCCAAGAGTTCAACTAGGTTAACCAAATTTTTCAAATGAACGTCTTTTTGGGTAACGGTTTGGCTGACAAGCAAAACGTCAGCCCTTAGCAGCTTTGCCTGCTTGACAAATTCTTCATTGGCAACTTGACTTCCCAGATTGTATGTAATGATATGTTTGTATCTTTCCAATCCGTAATGTCCGGCAAATCCTTTCATATTCATGATGGCATCTATCCCCACCGTGTGTGCGTCAGTTCCTGTCGACGCACCAACAAAAACGATGTCTCTATGCAATTCGTTTTCAATTAGGTTTTCAATTTCTTCTCTGGACATAATCGGCGTTTTGATCTCCTCTACGTGAATTGTATCGGGATCAACTTCAAAAGGGACAGCCCCATATATCACAAATAAGCTGAATCCTTCACCTATTTCTTCGCAATGAACGACGTTGGGATCTGTCATCCCCATTTTCCTGGCAAACGTTTTGGCTGTTTCAATGCCTAATTCGTTGGTAAGACATGGCAATGTTAAACTGAGTTGAACCTTTCCGTCGGAAAGAGTATCTCCGTATGGTCTAATGTTCATTGAGTTCATCCTCCATTCGTTTTGCCAAAACATTGACATAGAATTTGTTTTTGCGTATAACCCCATCTAGACCTTTGCCTCCAGCAAATGGTCTTCTGATTCCGGCAAACATCCCGGCTTCAAGCGCTCCAAACAAATTGATTTTTTCTATTTTTTGTAATAAGTCTTCAGCGTTTTTCAATACGCGCCAGGCACGCTGTTGGATGTAGCCTCCCGGCTTGTATTCAATCTCGTCACGCATGGATTTCAATGCAGTTTGAACGGTTTTGGCATTATCAATCGCAAGAAAACGATCCGAAAGGAATGGCGTGTGGATTGCTTCTGTCATCATTCCGAGCAGATGGATTGATTGGTCAGTCATGGTTGTTGCCATGTTGAACATTGTGTTTTGCATGTAGGCTCGGAATATATTTCCCGTGATGTGTTTGGTGGGAGGCATGTATTTCAAAGGTGCGTCAGGAAATATTTCCCTTGCCATTTCTGCTTGAGCGATTTCCATCAGAAAACTGTTTTCAACGTTCGGATCGATTTCGAAAGCGTGACCCAACCCCATCAATTCTTCTGGCAAATAGGCTTTCTTCGCAAAAGCTTCGTTGATGAACTGTGAAGCGAGAACGGTGTGGGCTTCTTCCACGGCATCGCTTGTCGTAAGGTAATTGTCCTCCCCGGTATTAATTATGATTCCGGCATAAGCGTTAATCAATCGGGAAAAATACTGGTCGATAAAAGTTCTTTGCATATTAATATCGCGAAAAATAATGCCGTACATACTGTCATTCAACAATATGTCAAGTCTTTCCAACGCAGCCATGGCGGCGATTTCCGGCATACAGAGTCCAGAAGCGTAATTCACAAGTCTAATATATCTCTTTTCTTCGTTTCCGACCTGGTCAAGGGCACTGCGCATGATTTTGAAATTAGCCTGGGTGGCATATGTTCCGCCAAATCCTTCGGTAGTGATTCCATATGGAACATAATCCAGAAGCGATTGGCCGGTGGAACGGATCACGGCGATGATGTCCGCTCCAGCCTTGGCTGCGGCCTTGGCCTGAGTGACGTCTTCATAGATGTTTCCGGTTGCGACGATTACATAAAGTTGTGTTTTTTTCTGAGGGTATTTGGCAATTGTCTGATTCCGGTATTGTTTGTTTGCTTTGACGACATCCAATGATTTTTCATAGTATGGTTTTAGAACTTTCATTGTTTCTTGTTCGTCAAGAAGTTTATAACCACATAATTTAACTTTTTTTAACTTGTATTCCGTTATATAAGAACCCAAATCAAGTTTGGTTGCTTTCAGTGCACTTGCAAGATATGTGGAAATTCCATATGACAACTCTCCGTTTTCCATGACGTCGTCAACCAAAACATTTGGCATAGGAATGTCAAATTCATCAACGCCATCAATACCTAATAGCCTGCATACTGTCCGTTCCACGGATACTGTGGTGTTTTTATGGATGAATTCATGAATTTCATCTGCGATTGTGGATGCCGTGGTCCTGCATTTGGCAATCGTGTCTTGGTCCAAATTGAGCTTATTCATTGTCATCACTCTCTTTTTCAAGGACATTGATCAAAGGAAAGTCAATATTCTCTCGTAATTTTTCATAAAATTTCCGATTATCGAAACTGTATCCCCTTGGTGAATAGGGGTTGAAACAAACTGCGATTAAATTCACTGGACGCAAGACAAACAACCTGTTTTTCAATAGCGGAATATGTTTTCCAATTTGGTCGTCTGATATGAAATTAAGCGGAGTTTTCATAATTATTTTCGTATTTGAGGCGATTTTGCATTTCATCAACTTTTTTGCGAACTGCAAAGTAACCGCATTCGGAAGAAACAGGTATTCGGTATCGCAAGAAAGCAATGCCATCACCTTGTCAAGATCGGTGATTACCGATGTTTCCAATTGGCGTGTTACTTTTCCTGATTTGTCAATTGTCGCTATTTGTGAATAATCATCCAAAAACATCAAATGCTTTCCGACGCCTGGAAGTGATAATCTTTCGATGATTGACAGTGCATCTTTGACAACTACATCCATGATTGGCGAGCGATCAGCTCCGACACATAAGATTGTCGCATCTGACAACTTGGCGGTGCTTTGTCTTGAAAAAGCACCATCGACAAAGATTTTCTCCGCTCCGTGTTCTTTCAGTTTAACAATTATCTTTTCCATTTCACGAATCGAAGACGGCCCAGCAATAAGACATTGTCCGGTTTTGATTATCCTTGCTAAAACCACTTTTCCAAGCGGTGTCGATATGCCTGATTCATAAAGTATTTCAAATTGAGAATCACTTGCGTTCAGACAATCGATAGTCGTCGCCACTAAAAATCCAGGATATACTTTGATTCTTGGCTTTGGCAACTTTGTTACACTGTCAAAAGGCTCCCCGTCCATACCTATGGAAGTGATGCCGATTCTTTTAGCTGCGAAACAATCGATCAAGGCGTTTAAAACCGTTGTTTTGCCTGCATTCTTTACATTTCCGATAATGCTTGTAACGTCGAACTTGTCGACCTTGATTGTTAATTTTGTGATGAACGGAGTCTTCTTTTTAACTGACTAGGCTCGATGGCGATTTTCTCTCCGGAGAGCAGAGCGCTGATGCCTTCTGATTTAGTGTTTTTACAGTCAGGGCAATTGCATTTGGATTCGTAATCGGTCGGTTCCGAATATGCACAAATAACGCCTTCATAATTTCGGAGCACGACTTTGTTAGGAGCCTGAGAAATGACATAATTGGGCATGACAGGAATTTTCCCCCCGCCTCCAGGAGCGTCGACAACAAAAGTTGGTACGCAGTACCCGCTAATATGTCCTCTTAAACCTTCAATAATTTCGATTCCTTTGGAAACAGGAGTTCGGAAATGTTCGATTCCCATCGATAGATCACATTGGTAGATATAATAAGGACGCACTCTGATTTGTGCTAATTTTGTTACTAATTTTTTCATGATGTTTACACAATCGTTAACACCCCTTAGAAGTACGCTTTGGTTTCCGAGAGGTATGCCAGCATCGGCCATTTTATCGATTGCTGCTTTGCTTTCTTTGGTGATCTCATCATAATGGTTAAAATGGGTGTTTACCCAGATTGGATGGTATTTTTTCAGCATATTGACCAATTCATCAGTGATTCTTTGCGGCATGACAACTGGAGTTCTTGTCCCGATTCTGATTATTTCCACATGTTCGATTGCACGAAGTCTTGAAATGATATTTTCCAAGACGTGGTCGCCAATCAGCAAGGCATCGCCTCCCGAAAGCAAGACATCACGGATTTTCGGATGAGTCGCGATGTATTCGATTCCTTTGTCGATTCTTTCTTTTGGGGATTGCATGTCTTTTTGCCCGGCAAATCTTCTTCTAGTGCAATGTCTGCAGTACACGCTGCACATATCGGTTATCAGGAAAAGAACCCGGTCCGGATATCGGTGCGTCAATCCGGGAACCGGAGAGTCGACATCTTCGTCCAGAGGATCCAGCAAATCAAATTTACCGACATTCATTTCTAAAATTCCGGGAATCGCTTGTTTTCTTATTGGACAGTCAGGATTATTTGGATCAATCAAAGTCAGATAATATGGCGTAATTGCCATTCTAAATTTGGTTAGGACGTTGTCAATGTCCTTGGCTTCTGTTTCGGTTATTTCAAGGTATTTTCTCAAATCGGTAACTGATGTGATACGGTTTTTTACCTGCCAGCGCCAATCTTGCCATTCAGCATCGGTTACAGTCGGAAAGTATTTGGATTTTCTTTCCAGATAGGAATCATTTGTATAGATCATTCTATTCCTCTTTTCCGTATCGCTTCATGAATATTTCGTACAGTTCTTTAGATTCTCTGAACAAATTGAGCGTAAATTCTGCGTGCCCTTTAGTGTATCCGTTTCCGATAATCATCAAAGCTTCGCTGGCGATACCCTCAGCGCCCAACGCCGCTTTGGTGAATGACGTAGCCATCGAGAAGAAATAAACTATGCCTCCATCTTTGGTGGGTAAAATAGATGTCATTTCTGTATTGGCAACATTGACTACATTGATGGTTACATCAACTAATTCTCCGTTATTGGCTTTTAAGACTTTTTCATAAACCTCCATCGGGTTTCTAGCGTCGCCTAAAATTATATGATTATATACATTCAGTTTTTGCATATCTTCAAATTTTGACATATTACTGACGATACCGATAATATTTCCTGTTGGCCCAGCGTTTTTTCTTGCCTGATATGCCGTGAGCAGGCCGCTTTTACCTGCTGCTCCCAAAATCAGGACACTATTGCCTGTTTTTACAAGTTTGTTTACCTGGGCGGGGGCACCTGCCACATCTAACGCCGATAATACAAGAAGGCTGGGAAGATCAGATGGAATTTTCGCGTAGGTCCCCGATTCAAACAAAATCGCTTCGCCGACAATATCAACCTGATCTCTTGCCATATGAATATTAAGAATTTTGTGAATTTTGAGCGGAGTTAGTGATAGCGAAACCAGTGAAGCGATTTCATCTCCCACTTGGAGATCACTTTTGATCATCGAACCTATTTGTTTAACTCTTCCCAAAAGCATTCCGCCACTACCCGTGACGGGGTTTTGCATTTTTCCGCGCTCTTCGACAATTGCCAAAATCATTTCTTTCATAACTTCGATATTTTTGTTCGATGCTTCTTTAATTTGGGTAAACGAAGCTGAATCTATGTTTAAAGTCGTTACTTCAATTAAGATTTCATTTTCGTAAGGAACCATTTTATTATCAAGTTGATACGCCGCTTGTGGTAACACGCCTACTGGCGATAAGACACGGTGAGTTCCGTATTTACATGGTTTTTGCATAATTGGTCTCCATTCTTAGTATGCTTCTTGCATCACTAGGTGTCGCGATCTCG
>Ga0268276_1002989_pt1 | contig 13688 bp, 13 predicted proteins | sample saktaG_4_FD_190145 | JGI IMG/M metagenome (GOLD analysis project Ga0268276, IMG submission 190145) | Saline water microbial communities from Sakinaw Lake, British Columbia, Canada - sak_2010_1_5_45m | ecosystem: Environmental > Aquatic > Non-marine Saline and Alkaline > Saline ...
GATCTGGTTGACCTTTGCCTGAAAAATCCCAGAGCGGCGGTGTAAGATGAAGATTGCAGTCCTGGCCCCTATCTGCTGGAGAACACCGCCGCGGCATTATGGTCCATGGGAACAGGTGGCGTCGAATATTGCCGAGGGCCTCGCCTTGCGCGGATTGGATGTAACGCTTTTTGCAACGGGCGATTCCCTGACCAGCGCAAAGCTGGAATACATCTGCGAGCGGCCCTATGAAGAAGATAAGTCCCTTGATCCAAAGGTATGGGAGTGTTTACATATTGCACATATGATGGAATGTGCCGATAAATTTGACATCATCCACAACAATTATGATTTCCTGCCACTGACCTATTCGCGTTTGATCACAACGCCGATGGTGACCACGATCCACGGGTTTTCCTCGCCACAAATTATCCCGGTCTTCAAAGAGTACAATAATCATAATTATTTTGTATCCATCAGCAATTCGGACCGTTGCCCGGAATTGGAGTATATCGCCACAGTTTACAACGGCATTAATGTGGCCGACTTTACATTGAGGGAAGCTTTTGGCGAATATCTGTTATATTTCGGCAGGATACATCCTGATAAAGGAACCCATGAAGCCATTCAGATCGCTAAAAGGTTCAACATGAGACTTATTATTTCCGGGTTTATTCAGGATCAGAGATATTATGAAGAAAAGGTAGCGCCGTTTTTAGATGATGAGATTGTTTATGTAGGTAACTCCGGCCCTAAAAAAAGAGATACACTACTTGGCAATGCATACGCCCTGCTTCATCCCATCAGTTTCGCCGAGCCCTTTGGCTTAAGTGTGGCTGAGTCGATGCTTTGCGGAACGCCGGTGGTTGCCTTTAATAAGGGCTCCATGCCGGAGCTGATCGTCCAGGAGAAGACCGGATTTCTGGTTGACACGGTGGATGAAGCCGTATCCGTCTTAAAAGACGTAAGACAGATTGACCGCACATACTGCCGGAGGTGGGCCGAAAAGAATTTCAGTCAGGAAAAAATGGTCGATGATTATATTGAAGTTTACCGTAAAATAGTGGGTAAAGCCTGCTGATGGCGCTTGGTAGCCCATTGTTCAATCCTGTAATTTTTAGCAATAGACAACAAAGCCATCTCAATCGTTCAATAATTTGTTCAAAAGCTCATCCATCCGTACCGTGGCGAAGCCCGAGGCGGAATCGGACATCCCGTACGGTATGATCAGATCACCGTTACGAATGAGGGAACCACAGGAATAGACGACATTCGGCACGTAGCCCTCCCTCTCTTCCTCGTTGGCCACCAGCAGGGGTTCCTTCAGTTGCCCGATGATTCTGGAGGGATCCTCCAGGTCGAGCAGAACGGCCCCCAGGCTGTACCTCCTCATCGGGCCCACCCCATGGGTGATCAGCAACCACCCCTTCTCCGTTTCAAGAGGCGAGCCGCAATTGCCCAGCTGAATAAATTCCCAGGGATACTGGGGCTCCTGTATCTTCCTGGCATCGTGCCATACATGGATGTCATCGGAGAACATCAGGTAATTATTGACCCCGTCGTAGCGGGAGATCATGGCGTACCGCCCCCTGATCTTTCTCGGAAAGAGGGCCAGATTCTTGTTCTGGACATGCTCGCCATGGATCGGGCGTATCTTGAAATGATAGAAGTCTTTCGTTTCTATCGATTTAGGCAGGATGGTATATCCGTCATAGGCCGTATATGTCGCGAAGTAGGTGACGCTGCCGTCATCGTCGATAAATTTTACGAACCGCGCGTCTTCGATGCCGTTGCTTTCATGGGGGGAGACCGGAAAGATGACACGTTCCGAGATGTCGGTATCCAGAGAGAAGGTGATTTCATAATGCGAACTGGCCAGCCAGTTCATGGAATCGATCACCTTCTTTTTAGTGTAACTCATATCTATAGCCTGGGTGCTCTCTGCTATACTTTTCTGTAGTTCACGGTAGGTAAAGGTATCTCCCATCCTGTCCATAACGTCGCCGACGATATCCTTCTCGACATGCATCTCGTGCAGTTTTTCTAGAAACTGCCCTTTGTCATACACATGGAGCTTCAGGGCCTCGGGCAGATCAACAAATCTTCCGGCCGGTTTGAAGATCAACTCATTGTCCCGTGTAAGGATACCACTCCTGAAGACGATGGATGAGACATGCCCCTCCCCGACCGCGCGAAAACTGACGATAACGCGTTTCTCCCCCTCTTCTCGATTCCCCTGGTTTGGGTCTTCTATCATCGAGGGATTAAAAAAAGCGGCAGCCTCGATGGCGTATTCCAAGGTAAAGTAGGACCCGACAAGCAGTTTTCTTTTGAGAGACAGGGGCTTCGGGAACATGTCGGGATCCGATGCCAGGATGTCTTTTACGGTATCAAAATTTTTCTCAAATATTTTTGTGATGTTGCGGTGCCGGCTTGAAAAATCCGCCAGGACTTCGTTGAGCGCTATATTAACTTCCTGGTCGGAGAAGGCCAATATTCGGGTGATGATAATTTTTGCCCTCTTCCCATCGCCGGCACCGGGCAGATAGAACTTGGCAATAACCCGTGCGGGATCCGGATAAAATTTATTTGGTAATCTTTTGACAGTTACGGCCATTGTTACCTCGTATAGAAATAGATATCGGTTTTTAACGGGGAATACTACAGCCTTTTTTTTTCGCTCATGGGTATGGCTTACGGCGGGCCGGGCAGCTTGAGCGAGCGGCCGGGGGAGACGCCGCATGTCAGCGGCTGATCCTATTTCCCCCCCAGCTCCTTTGATCTCCGTGTCGCGGCCTCCACCGCCGCCGCGAGGGTTTCACTGATTTTCCCGGCTCTGAGTGCCTTGATGCCCTCTATGGTGGTGCCGCCGGGGGATGTTACCATATCGGTGAGCTGGGCCGGCGTCCGGTCCCCCCTGAGGCACAGCTTCGCGGCGCCCAGCATGGTCTGGGCCGCCAGCTTCAAGGCAATTTCGGCCTCAAGCCCCTGGCTGACACCAGCCTGTGCCAGCGCGTCTATGATGATGAATCCGTAGGCGGGACCGCTCCCGCTCAGGCCGGTGACCGCATCGATCAGTTCCTCTTCGACGACGACGGTCATTCCCACGGAATCGAATATCCGGCGGGCCGTGGCGATATCGTTTTCCGTGGCGCCTCTGCCGCCGGCGAGGGCCGCCGCCCCTTCTCCTATGAGAGCGGGCGTGTTCGGCATGACCCTGATGACGCGGGTCTTCTCCCCCAAAATTTTTTCCATGAACCCGAGGGTGATCCCCGCCGCGATGGAGATGACAAGCCTGCCTGCGGCGGCATCGGCCATCTCCTTCAATACCTCTTCCATATTCTGGGGTTTGACCGCCAGGATAACGGTGGCAGCGCCCTCCATGGAGGCCCCGAGATCATCCGAAACACCGACATGAAGGGTGTCCCTGAGGTGGTCGAGCCGCTCCTTTCGTATGTCATGGACGGTTATATCCTCCGCACGCGCCAGGCCGCCCGTAATAATTCCCCCGACGAGCGCCTCGCCCATGTTTCCTGCCCCTATGACACATATCTTCTCTTCCGGCATCGTGGTGTGACAACCTCCCTGTCTGTAATGAATGGCGGGAACCTACCGCCCTCCCCGGAAAACATATCTTGACTTTTAAGATAGCAATTACTATTCATAACCTATTTTAATATAAAGGGGAAGAGATGTTTGTCATAGGAAATTTCATAGAGGCGATTGCCAAGATTATCGACATGGGGCTTACGTTGTATATGTGGCTTATCATCATACGGGCTCTTATCTCCTGGGTGAACCCCGACCCCTATAATCCCATAATCCGGTTTTTGTATACCGTAACGGAACCGGTGCTCTACCAGGTCAGGAGGCTGATCCCGATGAAGGGCATCGGTATAGATTTTTCCCCGATTATCGTGATCCTGGTCATCATGTTCCTGCAGAGTTTTCTCGTGAGGACCATGCTGCAGATCGCGGTTAATTTCAGATAGCAGGGTTTAAGGATAAGCAGAGCAAGGGGTGGTTATGATCTCGGTCGGTGAAACAGCGGATGGTGTCGTGTTCAATATCAGGGTCATCCCGCGCGCGTCCAGATGCGAACTTGCGGGGGTCCAGGGCGATGCACTGAAGCTCAGGATAACGGCACCCCCTGTCGAAGGCGCGGCCAACAAAGAATGCATATGCTTCCTTTCAGACATACTGGGCGTGAAGCGATCTCAGATACGAATCATAGCCGGACACAGGTCAAAGAACAAGAAGGTTTCCGTCTCGGGGATACACAGGAAAGACATCGAAAACGTGGCGTAGGAGAAACCCTGCGGAGGGGGCCTTTTCTATATGTGGAGAGGATTGTTGCGGGATATCTTCAGAGAAAACCTGCAGAAGCGACTTGTATTGGGATTTCTGGTGGCCACCTGTCTCACCGGTGTGGTGGCTACCCTCGTCGGCATAAAGATAATCAGTGACAGTACCATGGATGAGGCGCAGAGAAAGGTCCGGCAGGATATAAACACCGCGAAGCTCATCTATGGGTATAACATGGAACGATTGGCCTTGCAGGTCCGCTGTATTGCCCTGCGGTCCTCCCTCGGAGACGCGATTTCTTCAGAAAGAGTGTTGCCCCCGGAAGAGCTAGAGAGACTCATACGCAGAGGAACAGAGTCTCAGGACGAAGAGGGAACCGACTACATATCCATCGACATGCTTTCACTGGTGGATGCAAAGGGAACCGTCCTGTATCGGCTCCCCAACCCGGCGGTAAAAGGAGACGATGTCTTGTGGAACCCGGTCATACGGGAATGCCTTGAAAAAAAGGTGCCCCTGTCGTCAACGGAATTGATCCCCGTAGAGTGGATACGCCGGGAGAATCCCCAACTTTCGGAGCGCCTTGAAATGCCCATCGTAAAGACGCCTCAGTCGATCGAAATCGGGCAGGAACGCCTGTCCGAGGGGATGGTGCTCAGGGCGGCCTATCCCATCTTTGACACGCATGGTGATCTCAGGGGCGCGCTTGTCGGGGGCGTTTTGCTGAACAAGGATTATGCCATGGTGGATAAGATAAAAGAGACGGTATTCCATGACGAAAAATATAAGAACCGTGACATGGGTTTTGCCACGATATTTCAAGGGGGAGTTCGCATATCCACCAACGTGATGACGGAGGATTCCGAGAGGGCGATAGGGACCGTCGTGTCCAGGGAGGTGTATGAAAAGGTTGTTGAAGAGGGCAAGGACTGGGTTGGAAGGGCGTTTGTCGTCAACGACTGGTATCTCAGTTCATATGTCCCGATATGCAATATAGACAACAACATAATAGGAATGCTCTACGTCGGGATACTGGAGGCGAAATACGGAGACATGAGGCTGGATGCCCTGTGGGTGTTTCTGGGTGTCACGACCCTCGGCATGATCGTTGCCTTCATTATCTCGTTTCGCATGGGACACACCATTATTGAGAGGATACGCATACTGAAACAGGCCACGGAGACCATAGGGACCGGCGACCTCGATTATCGGCTGCCCTGCAGTAAGTCCTCCGACTTCGGGATGCTGGACGAGGCCTTCAATGATATGGTCGCGTCACTCAGGGATCGCGATGAAAGGCTAAAAAAGGCCCTTCAGCAAATCACACAGACGGAACGTCTGGTGTCCCTCGGACAGATGGCGGCCGGGGTTGCCCATGAGATGAACAATCCCCTCGGCGGCATACTGCTCTACAGCAATCTCGTCTTGGAAGAACTTCCCGGTGACAGCCCGGCGCGGGAGAATATGAGCAAGATCGTCTATCAGACAAACCGCTGCAAGGAGATCGTTCAGGACCTCCTGGATTTTGCCCGGACCCCTTCGGGCGAGATGGCGCCGCTCGATATAAACGAGGTGCTTCTGACGTCCCTCAGCCTGGTGAAGGATCAGACCATGTTTCACGGGATAGAGATAGAATCCAGTTTCGCAGAGAGCCTTCCCGAGGTGCAGGGCGACCGGTCACGGCTGGAGCAGGTCTTTCTGAACCTGTTTATCAATGCCTCTGATTCGATGGCCGAAGGGGGCAGGTTGACGGTGACGACGAAGCTGATCAGCAGGTTCCCCTCCGATGCGGAAGAAGCTACAGAGATGGAGAGGATATGCCTCCTGGCCAGTCCCCATACCATCAAGATCACCATATCGGATACGGGGAAGGGGATAGACAAGGCCTACCTGCCCCATATATTTGAGCCCTTCTTTACCACGAAGGAACCGGGGCAGGGGACCGGTCTTGGCCTGTCAATTGCCTATGGGATTGTTCGCAAGCATGATGGTTTCGTCGATGTGGAGAGCGAACCCGGGCGGGGAACGACCGTTTCTATTTTTCTGCCCGCCACGGGGGACGGCAGCCCCGCAGGGACCAAGATTATGGAGGATATAGAGGTTGGTTGAGAAAGTCGGGAAGGCGCTGATTATTGATGATGAGGATTCCATACGTGACGGATGTCGCCAGGTGCTCTCCCGTATGGGGTGCGCGGTCGATGATACGGATGATGCCGTCCGCGGCCTTGAGATGGCGCTCGGCGGTACCTATGATCTTATCTTGCTTGACGTCCGAATGCCCAAGATCAGCGGTCTGGATATCCTGAAAAGGCTCAAGGCGGAATCCGCTGTATCCGCCCGTATCATCATCATCACCGGATACGGGACCATAGAGATGGCCGTTGAGGCCATGAGGCACAGGGCGTTCGATTTTCTGGCGAAGCCGTTCAGTTCAGCGCGGCCGAGCTGAAAAAGTCGGTCTGCAGTGCACTGAAGGCCTGTGACACGCGAAGATCGGATGATCCTATCCCCGAGCTTATCGGGGACAGCGACTGCATGCGGAAATTGAAAGACACCATCAGGAGGGTGGCATATACCGACAGCACGGTCCTGATCACCGGAGAGAGCGGAACGGGAAAGGAGCTTGTCGCCCGTGCAATACAGAGGCTCAGCGGCAGGAGCGATAAGCCGTTCGTTCCCGTCGACTGCTCTTCCCTTGTGGAGAACCTGATGGAGAGTGAACTCTTCGGTCATATAAAGGGTGCGTTCAGCGGCGCGACCGGGTCACGCGAGGGACGCTTCCAGATGGCGGACGAGGGCACACTCTTTCTGGACGAGATATCCAATATCTCTCTCGGCACCCAGGCCAAGCTCCTGAGGGTCATCCAGGAGCAGCAAGTTCCACGAGTCGGTAGCTCGAAGGCGGATACGGTTGATGTGAGGCTCATAGCGGCGACCAACAAGGATCTGAGGACGCAGATGGCATCCGGGAAGTTCAGGGAAGACCTCTTCTACCGGATATCGGTGGTCCCCATAGAGATACAGCCCCTCAGAGGGCACCCATCCGATATTATTCCAATTGCACAGCACTACCTGGACCTGTACACAAAAAGGCATAAAGGTAAGGGGCGACGGTTTTCGAAGGAGGCGGAGCGGTCGCTGATGTCGTACACCTGGCCCGGCAATGTCAGGGAAGTAAAGAATACCATGGAACGCCTGTCCGTACTCTGTGACAGTGAAACGATAGATCTGTCCGATATCCTTTATTACGGACAGGATATGGACTCGAAGACCCCCGTGGCGAATTCCCATACCGGAAGGGTGACCCTCGTGGATGTCGAGAAGGAGCATATCAAAAGGGCTCTGAGTCACTTTGATTTCCGGATAGGCAAGACCGCGGAGTTTCTAGGTATCGACAGAAAAACCCTGAGGACGAAGATAAAAAACTACGGCATAGACACGGACAGATAGGGGGACTCCGTTAGAACGACACAACCCGTTCTACCTTTACTTCGGGGTAGATCTGTCCCGGCGTCGGCGGCATGGAGTTATACACCCACTCGATATCCACAGCGCCCAGTCGTATTCCCCGGTACCGCCCCAGTCCCGTGAAGACTCCGCGTATCAGGATATCCTCCATCTCCATGGTGAGACCGAACACCGCCACGGGGCTGCCCGCCTGTATCGCTTTCAGTTCCTGTCCGTAGGCCGCCGTGGAAAAGACCAGCCTCCTGCTGTCCGAGGCCCGGCATTGCAGGAGCGGCGTAATGGTGGGGAAGCCGTCTTTCCCCACCCAGGCGATAAACTTCAGGGAGGTCAATCCATTAAAGAGGACCTCCCCCCAGGGTTTCAGTATGGGGCTTTCCGCGTCTGTACGGGCGCCGGAGCTTGCGGCCATGGTGAGCAGGGATGCCGCGGCGATATGGGGCAACGGCAGCCTCTCCCTCCCGTATGTTCCCACGAGGTCCATGTAGTGCACGGTGTGTATGCCGAAGTAGCTGTTGTACCTGAACATGGGTTTTCTGTTGAACATCTCGTAGTCTTCCCCCTCTTTTGCAAAGTGGGTCCACGTGGCCTTCCCCCGCCAGAGCGCTTTGTCCAGGGTCATGATGAGAAAGGCCGTTCGGGGGTTTGTCCTGACGTTCTTCTTGCTCATACCCTCCGAAAACTGGGCCCAGATTATCTGTGAGGGGGTCTTCGCCTGGAGGGCGGTAATAAGGGTAATGTGCGGGAGCCCTTCGGGATTTATGGTGGCGATCAAACCGACCTTTGCCTCCGGTTCAAATTCCTTCATGTCATGGATATCGAATCTTTCGAACGAGTTCATTCCCTTTGTTCCTCCATCTTTGTCGGTCCGCTCCAGCGGACGATTTCCGGGTTCACCCCCGACTCCGCGGCGCAGCCGGCAAGGGACTCCATATATTCCCTCTCCAGAAGGGGGGTATCTTTGAAAGGCCAATCTGTGCCGAGACGCCGGTACTTGTCGCTGCAGAGGTTGTTGAAGGAGCAGAGCTCCCAGCGGCTCACCGCCCCGTCCGGCAGGGATGCCATGAAACGTCCTATCCCCCGCATGTTTTCCTCGGACGCCGTGGCCCCCGGGATAATGGGGGTTCGTACCCACAGGTCTGTCGGGATTTCATGCGTCTCCCTGTAGCGGCACAGATGAGCGAGGTTCTCCAATATTTTTTTATTGGAAACACCCGTGAACCTTCTGTGCCTGTCCGGGTCTATCTCCTTGATATCGTACAGCACCAGGTCGACACAGGGGAGGAGCGCGTCAAGGGTGTCCGGTGTACACTGCCCGGAGGTGTCGAGCGCCGTGTGGATGCCCTCTCTCCTGAGGCCCCTGAGGAGGGCGGCCGCGGCGGGAGCCTGCATGGTCGGTTCGCCCCCCGAGAGGGTGATCCCTCCCGACTTCTCAAAATATGCCCGGTCCTTCAACGCCTCGGCAATCAACCCTTCGAGCCCCCAGATCTTTCCCGACATCTTCATCGCCGCCGATGGGCACTCCTCGCTGCACAGGCTGCAGTGTGTGCAGGTGCGTCTGTCGATTATGATCCCTTCGTTCCCCCGGGAAAGGGCCTTTTCGGGGCAGGTGTCGATACAGGTGCCGCAGCCGATGCAGGCCGTCTCCTCCCAGTGAAGCTGAGGCCCTGTCGATATGCTTTCGGGATTCTGACACCAGGTGCACCTCAGGGGACAGCCCTTAAAAAAGATGGTGGTCCGTATGCCCGGGCCGTCCTCCGTGGACAGCCTCTGGATCTCCAGTATCGTGGCCGTGAGGGATGAACTGTCTTCCGTCATATCTTCTCTTTGAACCGTTCCGTGTCAATAACGCCCGTGGCTTTCGCGGGCAATGACCTCGTCCTGGAGTTCTCTGCCTATCCCGGTGAAGTACGCGTTATACCCCGTTATCCTGACCAGTAGCGTGCGGTAGTCCTCAGGATGCCTCTGCGCGTCCCTCAGCATATCGGCATCCAGCATATTGATCTGCAGGGAGGTGCCCCCATTTTCCGCGTACCCGCGCAGGAACGCCTTGAATTTTTCCCGGTGCTCCGGATCGCGCAGAAGCGAGGGGTGAAGGGTGATGGTATGGCTGGAACCGCTCGGAAGGCTGTTCAGGTATTCCTCCCAGTCCCCTTTGCCGTCGCTCGCCTTCCCGCCGAGGGCCTTCCCCACGGAGTTGGCGTTGGCCGTGGGGCCATGTGTGTCTGCGCCGTTCGACGGGCATATGGCGTTGGACAGAAACTGTCCCTTTGGTCTCCCGTTCGCGCTTGCCGCCATGATGTACCCGTCACCTATCCAGTAATTCCAGCTCAGCATTCCCGGCCTGAACTGCCTTTGTGTGGAGGAGGTCTTGTGCTTCCATGTCTCGTCGGTCCACAGGTCCATAACCTTTCTCGCCATGGCATCGGCCGCATCGTCATCCCTCCCGTACTTCGGTGCCCTGTTTTTCGCCTTCGCCTGAAGTGTCTCGTGTCCCACCCAGTTATCTTTGAGGGCCTGGACCAGTTCCTCCATCGAACATTCCTGCTTGTCGAAGACCAGATACCTAACGGTAAGGAGAGAATCCACGGTCGTGGCGAAGGTAACACCCTCCAGTGTGGTAAAGCTCAGCTCTGCCCCCCCCTGTGTGATATCGAGACCCCTCCTGGCACACCCCTCCACGAGACAGGAGAGGTATGGCGTGGGGCAGAATCTGGCTCGTATCGACTCTGTCGCTTCGTACAGTTCAGCGCACCGTGCGATAATATAGGCGGTCTGTCTGGCGTAGGCATCCCAGAACTCATTCCACGACTTGAAGGTGGCGGGGTCTCCCGTGACGGGGCCGTCCTGCCTGATCCTCTCCTCCTTGCCGGTGATGGGGTCGACGGCGGGGAGGAGATCCTTCCCGCCTGTCAGGGCCAGCTCCACCGCCTTGAGGAGATTGAGATTGTTGTCCACCGTCCCCGAACGGTCATTGCCCGCCATGGTGTTTTCGAGACAGCCCACGGAGGCGTAATTGTGGACGGTATCTTCGTTGATAAGATCTTTCCGCCCCGCCCTGTTCGCCTCCCGCATCATCCCGGCCATGGACCTCTCGTCGAAATTGAGGAGGAAGGGTGCCCCCTGGCTGGTGGAGATCATGTCGACCACCCTGTTCAGGAGCTGATCGGAGGTGTACCTGTGAAGCCTGACATTGGGCTTGGGTTCCAGGATGGGGCTCATTTCGTCTATGATCTCCAGGATGGCGTACGTAAGGTCGTTGGTCATGTCCAGACCGTCCTTCCCCATGCCTGACAGGGTTATCAACTGACCGTATCCCGCGGTTATGCCCTGGTTATCTCCCAGGCGTATCATGGCGTCGTAGGCGTAATTGGCATGCAGCCAGAAGCACTTCAGGAGATCCTTTCCGAATTCTCTGTCCATGCCGGAGGAGAGGGAGTGCTCCCAGTATGGGAGGAGGTACTGGTCTATCCTGCCGAACGACACCCCGGGCCCGGGGTAATTCTCGTCGCTCATGACCAGCATATGGGTCAGCCACAGGGCCAGGAGGGCCTCCCAGAAGGTTGTCGCGGGCTCCCATGGGACACTCTCCAGGTTTTCGGCCATGGTGCCCAGTTCGCCTTTCCTTCCGGGGTCGGCTTCCTTCTCCGCCAGATCCCTGCACAGGGTGGCATATCGTGCTGCCAGTTCCCGGGGCATGGTTGCCGCCGTCATCATGGCTTTTATCTGGGCGCCCTTTGCGCTTTTCTGCTCTTTTGAGGTAAGTGCGTCAAATGCCGCCTGCAGGTTGGCGTATATTCCCCTCCATCCGATACACAATGCCACCTCATATCCGGGTATGATATGACCGCTGGTGGCACCGGCGTTTCCGTATCCGTGGTTATGGAACCGGTTCATCTGTGCGCGGGCCCCCTTTCTGCCGTACATGAGCTTGTCCCGCTGAGCGGTCTCTTCCTTTGTCCAGCACTTGGATGCCTGGATGTTGAATCGCCCCCCGGCGATGAGGTCCCCCGGGAGTATCTCCTGCGGCACGTGGTTTACCATGACCTCCTTTATAAACCACGCCCTCCTCTCGGGAAGGCTCCACGACCAGAACTCTTCATGCAGTGCGACATCGTGGGCTGCCTGGATGAATGAAGACCGGAATGTCCGGTGAAAGGCGTAGGTCTCGGGGACTATGTAGAATGTCGTCTCATCGAACTGTACGTCCCAGGGCTCTCCCGTTCCCCACGAGGTAAACTCGTTGTTCCACGGTCTTTCAACCCCCCTGAAATAGTAATTCCTGAGCCACTCGATCCGTGGAGAGAGCCTGCCCGGTTCTTTGATCGGGTACGGCAGTTTCTTTACTGTCGATGCGTCCATTGCGTCCTCCTCCATGACCACGCCTGAGACGATATAGTGGCTGGCCCCAAAAATCAAATACAATTTAATCCGGGTTTGCCGCCCGCAGGTCACCCCCCTTTTGAAACAGATCTGCAGCGGAGCCGCCAATGAGCTGCCTGTGTGCGAGGGGATACTGATTGCTGGATGGGGTCATCCTCTCCGTGCATGGGGAGTCTTGCCCCCTCTGAGAGGGAGCTTTTCCCTCCGATAATCCTATTTTATAGAAGCATTACAATGGGTTAATCCTCTGGCATTAGACTTGCGTCAGTATGGGGTAACATCAATGAAGGAGGTGACAGGCCATGACCACGAAGAAAAAGATACTCCTGATAGACGACGACAGGGATTTCCTGATGGCGACCAGATTGATACTTGAAAAGAGCGGATATGAGGTGTTTACAGCGGAGAATGGCAAGAGCGGTGTTGACATGGTCAAGTCCGTATCTCCCGATCTGACGATCGTAGATATGATGATGGAAACATGGGGTGAGGGATTTGATGTGATATCCTCAGTTCGTTCGATGGATGGAGGCAGAGATATGCCTTTGGTTCTCTTGAGCGGTGTTGATCTCCAGGGGCCGTACCAGTCTTTCGAGCCTTCCGAAGAATTCCCGAAGGTGAACCTGGTATTGCACAAGCCCGTCAAGGCCGATGATCTCATAAAATATGTGGAGGGTCTGTCACGGTAAAACCCCGCGTCGCGAGGGCTTTCATAGAGCGTATGTATGCTTCCTATTGTTTAGTCCTCTGCTCTGCCGGAGGACATGCGACCGGGAAATATAAATACACACAGATTAAGAAGAGAGTGCTAGCACAACAGGAGTCAGAAAATGAAAATTGTCATTCCGAAAGAGTATGTTACCGATGAAAGGCGGGTTCCGGTGATTCCGTCCAATGTGGAACAACTTGTAAAACTGGGCGCGCAAATCGAAATTGAAACAGGCACGGGGATGCCTTCAGGCTATGCCGACGATGAATATGTATCGGTCGGCGCAACGATCAACCCTGATCGAAGAGCTCTTCTGTCATCTGCGGACTCAGTGTTGCGTTTACACAAGCCGCCCATTGAAGAAATCGAACTGTTAAGGAAGGGGAGCATTCACATCAGCTATTTCGACCCATTTAATGACAAGGAAATTCTTGGAAAATTTGTTTCACAGGGGATCAGTGCCATAAGTATGGAGATGATCCCGCGGGTAACGAGAGCCCAGAAAATGGATGCATTGAGCTCCCAGGCAAGTCTCGCTGGATATGCGGCGGTCATTATCGCAGCAGAGCGTCTCAACAAGATATTTCCCATGATGATGACACCTGCGGGAACTATTTCTCCGTCTCGCGTCTTCGTGATAGGCGCGGGGGTTGCGGGCCTTCAGGCAATCGCCACGGCAAAGCGCCTGGGAGCGAGGGTGGAGGCATTTGATACAAGACCGGTTGTTGAAGAACAGGTTCAATCCCTCGGAGCCAAATTTGTAAAAATAGACCTCGGAGAGACGGGGCAGACAAAAGATGGTTATGCAAAAGTCCTGACTGAAGAGCAGATTAGCAAGTAGCGGCAG
>Ga0268276_1002990_pt1 | contig 13684 bp, 20 predicted proteins | sample saktaG_4_FD_190145 | JGI IMG/M metagenome (GOLD analysis project Ga0268276, IMG submission 190145) | Saline water microbial communities from Sakinaw Lake, British Columbia, Canada - sak_2010_1_5_45m | ecosystem: Environmental > Aquatic > Non-marine Saline and Alkaline > Saline ...
ATGTCTGATAAACAAATCAATAAAACTGAAAAAAAGAAAATTATTAGTCGTCGATTCACTGGCTTGGTGGTTAGTGATAAAAACGATAAGACTATTGTAGTTAAGGTAGAAACTGTCAAGAAACATCCAAAATACCAAAAGAGATATACGGTTAGCCGTAAATATAAAGTGCATGATGAAAAAAATCAATATAAAGTTAATGATAAAGTAGCCTTTATTGAATGTCGCCCTTTAAGTAAAGATAAAAGATGGCGCGTTATTGAAGTAAAATAATAATATGATTCAAGTTCAAACCTATTTAAAAGTAGCTGACAATTCTGGGGCTAAAGAAGTCCAATGTATTCGCGTTTTGGGAGGTTATAAAAGACGTTATGCTCATATTGGTGATATTATTGTGGCTACTGTTAAGAGCGCCAGCCCACACGCCGCCGTTAAAAAAAGTGACGTGGTAAAAGCGGTGGTTGTTAGAACAAAAAAGGAGACTCGTCGAGCCGATGGTTCTTATTTACGTTTTGATGACAATGCCTGCGTGATTATTAATGATGCTGAGAAAAAAGAACCTAAAGGAACACGCATCTTTGGTCCCATCGCTCGAGAAGTTAGACGAGCTGGTTTTATGAAAATTGCTTCGCTAGCGCCTGAAGTTTTATAATCTAGATTAGTTGGTAAATATATGAATATAAAGAAAAACGATAAAATAAAGATTCTTACGGGTAAAGATAAAGGCAAGATTGGTAAAGTCTTACAAGTTTTGCCCCAGGAAGGCAAGATCAGTGTTGAGGGTCTGAATTTATTGATTAAACATCTTAGACCACAAAAGCAAGGTGAAAAAGGTCAAAGGATCGAATTTCCTGCTTTTTTCAATGTTTCTAATGTTGCCCTAGTATGTTCTAAATGTGGTCGAGCGACTCGAGTTGCTCATAAGATAATTAAAACCGAAGGCAAAAAAGATAAGAAGTTCCGGGCTTGTAAAAAATGCCAGGATATCATTGAATAATTAAAATTATGAGATTAAAAGAAAAATATAAAAAACAGGTTGTTCCGAAAATGCAAGAGAAGTTTGGTTTTAAGAATGCCATGCTAGTACCTCGCCTAGAAAAGGTAGTGGTTAATGTTGGCTTTGGCCATCACGCTAAAGAAAAAGAATTCATGGCCAGCGTTGCTAAGGGTTTAACTGCTTTAAGCGGCCAAAAATCTGTTTTCACTACTGCTAAAAAATCTATTTCAGCTTTTAAAATTAGAGACGGTATGGTTATTGGCGCTAAGGTAACTTTACGTGGCGCCAGAATGTATGATTTTGTAGATAAATTAGTTAATATTACTTTCCCACGAGTTCGTGATTTTCGCGGTATTGATGAAAAAGCAGTCGATCAAAAAGGTAATTTAACTGTTGGTTTTAAAGAATATGTCGCTTTTCCGGAAATTAAAGTTGAAGATATTGATAATATGTATGGTTTAGAAGTTTGTTTAAATACTTCAGCTAAAAATCGAGAAGAGGGCTTAGAGTTATTCTATCTTCTTGGTTTTCCTCTAAAAAAAGAAAGCAAATAATTTAAATATATGGCCAGAACTGCATTAATTGTTAAAGCAAAAAGAAAACCGAAATTTTCTACCCGTAAAATCAATCGTTGTTGGCGCTGTGGTCGCAATCGCGGGTATATCGGTGATTTTAAATTATGCCGTATCTGTTTCCGTGAATTAGCCGATAATGGCGATTTACCAGGAATCAGAAAATCTAGTTGGTAATAAGAAATTAAGTTAACTAAAAAATATGATGGATCCCATCGCAGACATGTTTACAAGAATTAGAAATGCTTCTGCTGTTAGAAAGCCAGAGATTGTTTTGCCAATGAGCAAATTAAAATACGAAGTGGCTAAAATTTTAGAAGCTGAGGGTTGGGTTAAAAAAACAGAAATTATTCCCGGCGGTTTAAACGGTCGGCACAGTAGTTTTGACCAACTCCAAATTCAGTTAAAATATCGCAAGAATAATAAACCACAAATCACCTCTATCCAAAGAGTTAGTCGTCCGGGTTTACGTATTTATGTGGGAAAGGATGAAATACCCAAAGTTTTAAATAATTTTGGTATAGCCATTATTTCCACTTCTTGCGGCTTGATGACTAATAAGGAAGCCAAAAAACAAAAGATTGGCGGGGAAGTGATTGGTGAAATCTTTTAAATAAATTTAAGAATAATATATGTCACGCTTAGGAAAACTACCAATTAAAATACCAACCGGAGTACAAGTAACTATTTCTAGTTTAGACTTGGTTTTTAAGGGACCAAAAGGAGAATTACATCTGAAACCGAATCCAATGGTTGAGCTTAAAATAGAAAATGATGAAATTTTAGTTCGACCCAGAAATGAACAAGAAAAAAATGCTAGTGCTATGTGGGGTTTAGTGTGGAGTTTAGTGAAAAATTCTGTTCAGGGTGTTAGTGAAGGATTCACTAAAAAATTGGAAATTAATGGCGTTGGCTATCGCGCTACCGCTAATGGTGATAAATTAAATCTAAATTTAGGTTTTTCTCATCCAGTAGAATTTAAAATACCTCAGAAAATTACTGCCACTGTAGAGGGTAATGTGATTACTATTTTCGGAGCTGATAAAGGTCTGGTAGGAGAAACGGCCGCCCAAATAAGAAAAATTCGTAAACCTGAACCCTATAAGGGTAAGGGGGTAAAATATAGTGACGAGATAGTTAGACGCAAGGCCGGCAAATCAGCCGCCAAAGGCAAGTAAAATAAGTTAATTATATGAATAGAAATCAAGATAAAAAGATTAAAAGTGAACGTCGTCATAATCGAGTTCGCGCTAAAATAAACGGGACCGCCCAGCGACCACGTCTTAGTGTTTTTCGTTCCAATCGAGGTTTATTTTTACAATTAATTGATGATTTAAATAACGTCACCTTAGCCAGTGCTTCTTTGAAAGAAATTAAAAAAATAGCCAATAAAGTTGATTCAGCTAAAGAGCTAGGTAAATTAATTGCCCAAAAAGCCCAGGAGAAAAAAATTAATGAAGTGGTTTTTGATCGCAGTTCCTATAAGTATCATGGTCGTGTAAAGGCAGTGGCCGAAGGTGCCCGTGAGGGTGGTTTAAAGTTTTAATTAAAACTATAAAATAATATGTCTGAAGATAAAAAAATACCAACAACTGAGAATATTGATAAAAAAGAAACTACTACCGGAGCAGCTGAAACCGTAGCCAAGGATGTTTATGGTGATAAAAAAAGAGGAATGCGTCGTGGCCCACGTCGCAACGATCGTCGAGATGATCGTCGGGATGACATGGAACAGAGAATTTTAGAAATTGCTCGCGTTACTCGTGTTATGGGTGGCGGTAAAAGAATGAGTTTTCGTGCCTGCGTCGCCCTGGGAGATAAAAAAGGACAGGTGGGCGTTGGTTTAGGTAAAGGCGCAGATGTTACCATGGCGGTTAATAAGGCGGTTAATCGAGCCAAAAAGACTATGATTCATGTTCCCATGATTCATGAAACTATTCCCCATGAAATTTTTCATAAAACTGGTGCTGCTAAAATTATTTTTAAACCAGCCAGGCAGGGTAGAGGCGTTATTGCTGGTGGTGTAGCTCGAGTTATTTTAGAATTAGCTGGCGTTAAAAACGTGACCAGTAAAACCCTAGGCACCAACAGTAAAATTAATAATGCTCGTTGTACTATCGAAGCTTTAAGTAAATTACGTGTGGTTGAAGTTAAAGGAAAGAGTGAAGAAAAAAATAAACCGGAAGTCAAAAAGGAAAAATAAATTTTTATTATATGTTATCACTTAATACTATCAAAAAATCTCGAGGCACTGCGCAGAAGAGAAAACGAGTGGGGAGAGGTAATGCTTCTGGCCACGGTACTTATAGTACCCGTGGATTAAAGGGACAAAAATCGCGTTCCGGTGTTTCTAATTTAAAGCGTTTAGGCATGAAGAAGCAATTATTACAAATCCCTAAAGTCCGAGGTTTCAAATCTTCAAAACCTAAAAATCAAGTTATTAATGTTAAAGTCATTAATAATAGTTTTAAGGATAACGATTTAGTTAATCCGGCTGTTTTGTTAGAAAAAAAATTAATTCATACCCTGGAAGCACCAGTTAAGATTTTGGGTAAAGAAAAATTGACGGTTAAGGTAAAATTTGAGAATATAAAAATGAGTGAAAGTGTTAAAAAACAAACTAAGTAAATATGTTTGATAAACTGACTCAAATTTGGAAAGCCAAAGATCTACGTAACAACATCCTTTATGTTTTGGGTATGTTGGTTATTTTTCGTCTGGCCGCTCATATTCCGATTCCCGGAGTTGACTCAACAGCTTTAAAAAATTTATTTGATTCCAACCAAATTCTAGGTCTATTAAATTTATTTTCTGGCGGTGGCATGGAAACTTTTTCTATTGTGATGATGGGCGTCGCTCCCTATATTACTTCTTCTATTATTTTTCAATTATTAGGCATGATTGTTCCTACCATTGAAGAAATGCAAAAAGAAGAGGCTGGTCGTCAGAAGATTAATATGTGGACCCGTTGGCTAACAGTTCCTTTGGCTGCCATGCAGGCCTATGCCATGATTACGCTGCTACAGCGCAGCAATGCTGGTATTCTAGGTAATATTGGTCCTTTTGATTTTGGTGTAATGATTATTACTATTACAGCGGGGACAGTCTTTTTAATGTGGATTGGTGAATTAATTTCTGAAAAGAAAGTGGGCAATGGTATTTCTCTTTTGATTTTTGCCGGTATCGTGGCTAGTTTACCGCGTATAGTTCAACAGGTTATTGTGACTTTTGATCAAACCCAATTATTTATGTTAATTGGTTTTGCAGTTATCGCTATTATTACTGTGGTGGGCGTGGTGGTTATTAATGAAGGTCAAAGAAATATTCCGGTGCAATATGCCCGACAAATTAGAGGCAATCGTTCCTACGGAGGTACCAGTACTCATTTGCCCCTAAGAGTTAATATGGCCGGGGTTATTCCAATCATCTTTGCTATTTCCATTGTCTTATTTCCCTCCATGATCGCTCAATTTTTAATTCATGCTAAAACCGCTTGGATTGCTGGTTTTGCTGAAGGAGTAATTAGATTATTTAATAATCAATTATTCTACGGCGTCATTTATTTTATATTGGTTTTTGCATTCACTTATTTTTATACTGAAGTTATTTTTCACCCCAATCAAATTGCTGAGAATTTACAAAAGCAGGGAGGCTTTATTCCTGGCATTAGACCGGGCAAGCACACCAGTGATTATTTAGCTCATACTACTCATCGTATTATTTTGGTAGGTGCTTTATTTTTAGGCATTATTGCAATTTTACCGCTTTTTATGCGTTATTTTACCGGAGTGCAGGCGTTTGCTATTGGTGGTACTAGTTTGTTAATCGTAGTTTCAGTGGTTATTGAAACCGTTAAGCAAATTGAGTCCCAATTAACCATGCGAGAATATGATGGTTTATAATATGAATATTTTAGCTAATATATGATAAAAAATGTTGACTTTTAAGTCAATTTTTTTTATGATATAATATAATATTAGTTAGTCTAAATAAAATAAATTGTAAATTTATGATCAACGAACAAAATTTATTTAATAATCCGACTAAGTCCGAAGAGAATGAAGAGATAGTTGGAAAAAGTATTGAGAAAGTTGAAGAAAATAATAATTTTGGGGTTTCCGAAAAGTTATTGGGAGTTAATAATTTGCAGGCTGCTCAAAAATTATTAGAACAGTTGGATTCAGAGAATACCACTTTGGCCAAATTGGCTCGAGAAGAGTGGGCTAATTTTGGTCTAAACGAGCAGGAGATGTTGGAGTTATTTAATCAACGCTATAAGCACCATAGTCCTGATACGGTAATTACTATGAGAAACTCAAATATGGAAATGACTGGAGAGAAACTTAAGAAAGATATTGATGATGGTGAAAAATTTGCACAGTCTGATAATCGTTTAAAAGCGATTAGTGATAATTTTTCTATTCGAAATTTAGATCAAGAGATTTTGGACATGGCAGATAAAAAAGGCAGTCCATTGAAAAAATTTGCTGTTGAGCATAGAGGTAATATTGAAGCCTTAAATCAATATAATCATCTCCAAGAAACTTTTATTGATCCCGCAGAAAAGGGTCAATCTCTATCCGAATTATGTTATAATTCTTTAGGATTAATTATTAGTCGTGGGGATGATTATGCTCGCCGAGATTTAATTTTAGCTCTTAAATTAGGAGTAATTAATGAAAATGATCTAGAAGAAGGTTTTAAGAAATATGAGGATACATTAGTCGAAGAAAATAGTAAAAATGAACCTGCTAAAAATCGTCAATATCGTCAGGCAACCCTCGAAGAACTTCGTTTGCTTCTTTTGGGTGATAAATTAGAGAAATAATTTAAATCTATGGATTTTAGTGACGTTACCAAAGATATTAAGGATCAAACCGACTATCGTCTAGAGCAAAGAATGGACGAATTATTTCGGAAAAATCCTCGTTATCGTCATTTGGATGAGGAAAATCAAAAATTAATTTTCGATTTGATTAAGAAATATAAGGATAAAATTAGACGAGGTATCAAGCCATCACGCTACACGATCAAGGAGGATATGTATCACTTGTATCAGAATCGACTGAAGCTTAATTTAACCTATAATGACCTGGATCAAATTCGTGATCTATTAATGGGTTTTAAGAAATAATCTATGGATGTAAAAAATTTACCCGGAGCCGGGCATGGTTTTAGAGTTTCTTCCGGAGCTGGTAATTTTACCAAAAAATTTAGCAGCGCTGTTCGCTGTGGTGATTTGCGTAATTTAGCTGATAATAAAACTTCAATTTTGAAGGCGATCAAAGCCCGAGAAGGCGATATTCGAGTGGGTAAATTTAATCGTTTACGTCAGCGATCAGTTTATGGTCATATTAAGAAACTGGAAGGCGATAAACTAACTAAAGAAGATAAGCGAGAAATTAAATTGATTTTAAAACATCTAGGTGGCGTCAATAAGGAAAAAGAAGTTTCTAGAAAAGAAGTTTTTGGAGAAGAAAAAAAAGAAGCTATCGAAGCAAAGCCAGTTGTTCCGTCTAAAGTTAGAATTAATCGCGATCCCAATAGTCAGTATAATTTTAATGAATTTAGAGCTAACGTTCGGGCTGGAGTTGGAGATAAAAAACTTAGACCAACTCAAATTTTAAGTAAACCCATTAATTCAACTGGTCTAGTGAAGCCTGTAAATAATAATCCTTTTAATAGTCTTAATAATCTTCGCTAATTTTAGTAATATTATTAGCCTTCTTAGTATATGGTTTTAAATTTTGCTGTTGTAATTCTAGGCTTGTGTCTTTTCGAAGTTATTAGCAGCATTAATAATGCGGTGGTTAATGCTCATGTTCTTAAAACCATGCCGGAGAAAAGGAAAAACAATTAATGAATCCAGCCATGAGTGCTTGGAGTAAAATTCTTTATCTAGAAGTACTTGATGCTTCTTTCTCCATTGATGGCGTTATTGGTGCTTTTGCTTTTACAATCAGTGCCCCTTTAATTTTACTGGGCAATGGTTTAGGCGCTCTAGTAGTTCGAGAATTTACCATTCGAGGAATTGATTTAATTACTAAATATCAGTATTTAAAAAATGGTGCCATGTATGCTATCGGAGTTTTAGGGACGATTATGATTTTGGAAAGCTTCGGTCTAGAATTTCCTTTTTGGTTGGCGCCCCTAAACATGTTTATACTGTTAGGTATTTTTCTATTTTTATCAATTCGAGCCAAGAAAGCTTATAAAAAGAGTAGTGTTTAACTATGATTTATCTAAAAACAGCAACAGAAATTAGAATTTTAAAAGCCGGCGGTCATCGCTTGGCCCTTATTTTAAAAAAGCTTTTAAAAGAGATTAAGCCGGGCGTGGAAACCGCTCATTTAGAAGATTTAGCTAATCAATTAATTACTGAAACCGGTGGCCGACCAGCCTTTAAGAATTATCCATTGGGTAATAATATTTTTTTTCCCTCGACGCTCTGTGTTTCCATTAACAATGAGGTGGTCCATGGCAGCTCTTTGCCTAATCGAGTAATCCAGGCCGGTGACATTGTGGACTTAGATATTGGCATGGAATGGCCAGTCACTCAAGAGTTGAGAGATAAATATCAAGCTCCATTAAATACTCATTCACAGTTTGGCGGTTTCTTCACTGATATGTGTGCCACTATCGCGGTTGGTAGGGTTAGCCGAGAAGCTAAAAAATTAATTCAAGTTTCCAGGGAATGTTTGAATTTAGCCATTAAACAAGTTAAACCCGGAAAAACTATTAATGATATTGCTCGAGTTATTCAACAGCGGGCGGAAAAAGCTGGCTATGGAATAGTTCGTGATTTAGTTGGTCATGGAGTTGGTTATTTTGCCCATGAAAAACCAGATGTTTTTAATTTTGAAATTAATGAAAATTCTTCGGAAAATATTATTCTTAAACCAGGCATGGTGATCGCTATCGAACCAATGATTAATGAAGGCGGTTGGCAGGTAAAAGTTGCTAAAAATGGTTATACTATTTTAACGGCTGATGATTCTCTTAGTGCTCATTTTGAACACACGGTGGTAGTAACCGATAAAGATCATGAAATTATTACTAAATAATTATGGAAACGACTATTAAAAAATATTTAGGAATTGATTGGGGCACAACTAGGATAGGGTTAGCCTTGGCTGATGAGGAAACTAATATCGCTTTGCCCTTTAGGGTGGTCAATAGTTTTAGTGAGGTTGTAGAAGTTATTAAACAGGAAGAAATTGATGAAATAATTATTGGACAACCACAAAAAATGAGTGGTGCGGCGGCGGATAATCCTCTTTGGCTTAGTTTTGTTGATCAATTAAAAACTCGAGTCGGTTTACCTATCCATTTATTAGATGAACGTCTTAGCAGTTTAGCGGCCGATGCTTTAGACGGTAATCAAAATGAAAAAGCGGAACGCGATAGTTTAGCGGCGGCTATTATTCTACAAAGTTATTTAGATCAAACTTATTATGGAAGAGACTAGAAACACTATTGCCTTAGTTTTAAATCGCCAAAGCTATCGTGAAAACGATAGCTTAGTTGTTGTTTATACCGAGAAGTTCGGTAAACTTAGTTTAATCGCTCGCGGCACTAAAAAACTACAATCTAAATTGGCAGGCCATCTGGAACCGATTAACCTGATTGATTTAATGATTATTAATGGTCGACAGCGAGACTATGTGGGCAGTGCGCTTACTCGAAAGGCTTTTCTTAATATTAAGGGTGATTTAAATAAAATATATTATGCTGGTCAGATTATTACTCGATTTAAACGTTTAATCAAAGAAAACCAAGTTGATCAAGAATTATTTTTTCTACTAAATAATTGGTTAGAGGGTTTAGATAATTATCAAGCTACGTTTTCCAAGGAAACTGGTGAATTATTTCTAAGCTCTTTCAGCCTTAGACTGCTATCTATATTGGGTTATCGGCCGGAAATGTATTATTGTTTAGATTGCCGGCAAAAGATCAAACCGGGGCACAATTATTTTGATTTACAGAACGGTGGGGTGATTTGTGAAGCCTGCTTTGGCCAGAAAGCTTCTAAGGCCGAATTAGTTAGTCTTTCTAATGATTGTCTTAAATTAATTCGTTTTATTATGACCAATGAAGCTAACCGAGCGGGGAAGCTGCGGTTGGCTAAAAAGTTGGTTAAAGAATTGACAAATTTAACTACTAATTTTATTAATTTTAATAATTAAGCTAATTTAAAAAACAGCCCATTAATTAAGCTGTTTTTTCTTGCTAAAATCCCTGAAATACGATAAGATTTAAGTAGTTAAATAAGATTATTTTAATAAATTCAGGTCTGTTAAAGGTTTGAAATTAATTTCGCTATATGTCAAGAATTTTAATTGCTGAGGCTAAAAAACAAGGGCAGGGAGAGGTTTGTCTAGCCGGCTGGGTTCGCAATCTACGCGCTCATAAGGGCGTTATTTTTGTAGATTTATGTGATTTGTCCGGAAGTATGCAAATTGTTTTTGTGGCTGGTAATAATAATTATGATTTAGCCGAGAAATTAAGTCTGGAAAGTGTTATTGAGGTCAATGGTATATTACAAAATAAACCAGCCAAGAAAGAGTCAACGACTCAAGACTATGAATTAGCCGTTAGTGAGGTGAAGTTAATTTCTTTGGCTGATGAAAATTTACCCATTCCTGTATTAACTAAGGGTGATAATGAAGCTAATTTAGATAATCGTCTAGATTGGCGTTGGTTGGATTTACGTCGAGAAGAGAATCAATTAATTTTTAAAGTTTGGACTAAGTTGGAGGCTGGTTTTCGAGATTATTTTTTAGCTAATAATTTTCTTCAAATCTATACTCCTTGTTTGATGAATACTGCCTCGGAAACTGGTTCTGAAGTTTTTGAGGTAAAATATTTTGATAAAAAAGCCTATCTATCCCAATCGCCTCAGTTCTATAAACAAATGGCCATCGCAGCGGGTCTGGAAAAGATTTTTATGGTTGGTCCGGTTTTTCGAGCCGAACTTTCTTTTACTACTCGCCATGTGACCGAGTTTACCGGCTGGGATTTTGAAACCGCTTTTATTAATTCCCATCAAGATTTAATGGATATGGAAGAAGATCTTTTGATTGTCGGTTTCACCAAGGTCAAAGAAGAATTGGGTTTAGAAATAACTATTCCTAGCAAACCATTCCCGCGCATCAGTTTAGCCGAAGCCAAGCAAAAACTAAAACAAGCCGGGATAAAAAGCGAAAAAGATTTTGATTTTTCAACTGAAGAAGAAAAAGAATTAGGTAATATTATTAAACAGGAGAAAGATCATGATTTTGTTTTTGTAATTGATTATCCAATCGAAGCTCGCCCTTTTTATCATATGCGCCATACTGATAATCCCCAGTTAACCAAAAGTTTTGATCTACTATATAAAGGCTTGGAAATTACCACCGGTGCTCAACGGGAACATCGAGTAGATATTTTAGAAAAACAAGCTCGAGAAAAGGAAATGAATTTAGAAGAGTTAAAAGATTATTTGAATTTTTTCCGCTATGGTTGTCCTAATCATGGTGGCGTCGGTATTGGCCCCGGGCGGATTATTATGAAGATGTTGAATTTAAATAGTGTGAAGGAAGCCTGTTTCTTGCCTCGAGATGTTAAAAGATTAACTCCTTAATTTTTATGTCCTACTTAACTATCAAATCATTATATCGCCAAACTGATCAATATTTAAATCAAGTTATTACGGTGGCTGGCTGGGTGCGGACGGTACGTAGCTCCAAAGAATTTGGTTTTATTGAATTAAATGATGGTTCATTTTTTAAAGGTTTGCAGATTGTTTTTGATAATAAACTAGAAAATTTTGCAGAAATTGAAAAATTGAGCGTGGGTTCATCTTTGGAAGTTAGCGGCCAACTGGTGGCATCACCGGCCAGTGGTCAGGCCTTTGAATTAAAGGCTGATAAATTAACGGTCATTAATTTAGCCGTCGCTGACTATCCTTTGCAAAAGAAGAAACATGGTTTTGAGTTTTTACGCACCATCGCTCACCTACGAGGACGCAGTAATACTTTTTCGGCTGTTTTTCGCCTGCGTTCAGTCCTAAGCTATGCCATTCATCAATTCTTTAAAGAAGAGGGTTTCGTCTATATTCATACCCCAATTATTTCTACTAGTGATTGTGAGGGAGCCGGTGATATGTTTCAAGTTACTACTCTGGATTTAAAACAACCAGCCAAAACTGAACAGGGAGAAATAGATTATGGTGCTGATTTTTTTGGTCGCAAAGCCGGTTTAACTGTCAGCGGACAATTGAATGCTGAAGCTCTAATTATGGGTTTAAACAAGGTTTATACTTTTGGCCCTACTTTTCGAGCTGAAAATTCCAATACTACTCGTCACGCCTCCGAGTTTTGGATGATGGAACCGGAAATGGCTTTTGCTGATTTAAATGATGATATGGATTTAGCAGAAAAAATGATGAAATATTTAATTACTTATATTATTCGAGAATTACCTGAGGAAATGGAATTTTTTAATAAATTTATTGATCCCGGACTTTTGGATCGTTTAAATAATATTGTGCAGGCAGATTTTGTGCGGCTTAATTATACCGAAGCGATTGAAATTTTGGAAAAATCTGGTGAGAAATTTGTTTATCCAGTCAAATGGGGAATTGATCTACAAACCGAACATGAGCGTTATTTAACCGATCAGGTTTATAAAAAACCAGTTTTTGTTATTAATTATCCTCAAGAAATCAAAGCTTTCTATATGCGAGTTAATGATGATGGCAAAACTGTTGCCGCCCTAGATTTACTGGTGCCAGGAGTTGGCGAAATTATTGGTGGTAGTCAAAGGGAAGAGCGTTTTGAAGTGCTGGAAAAGAGAATGAAGGCTATGGGCTTAAATCCAGCTGACTATCAATGGTATTTGGATTTACGTAAATATGGTTCAGTCAAGCATGCCGGCTTTGGCCTGGGTTTTGAAAGATTAGTCATGTACCTATCTGGCATGGCCAATATCCGAGATGTTATTCCGTTTCCGCGCACCCCTAAGAACGCTGAGTTTTAATTTTAATTATATGAATAATCAACACAATGCTAAGTACGCCTTTTATTATCTTCTATCACTAGTCGCTTTAATTTTCATGGCCCTGGGAGTGGGCATGATCGTTTTTAGTATTATTGATAAAACCGTACCCGATGCTCTTAATCTAAACAATGGTAGTTTGGATGGTCAACTTAAATTTGCTATCTCTGCACTCTTGATCGCCGCTCCAATTTTTTATTTAATCTTCAATCTTATTTGTCGTGGTCTGAGAAAAGAAGAAATTGCTCCGGATTCAGGAGTTCGTCGCTGGTTAACCTATTTTACCATTCTAGTTTCCTCACTAATTATTTTAGGAGTTTTTATTGGTGTGATTAATAGTTTCCTATCTGGTGATTTAACCAGCCAATTTATTCTTAAGGCAGCCGCTATCTTTTTAATTTCCGGGATAGTCTTTTCATTCTATTTCTATGACATTAAACGTGAGAATGTGATTAAAAAGGACCGAGTATTAAAAATATTTTTTCTGGCTACTCTTATTTTAGTAATTGCTGCTTTTGTGGCCTCTTGGTTTTTTGTGGAATCACCTCGAACTGCTCGGGAACGTCGCCTGGATCAAATTGTAGTTAATAATATTTATAGTCTAGAGAGTGCTGTTAATAGTTACTATGATCGTCATAAACAACTACCCAATAATTTAGAAGAAATTAGAGGAGAAAATGATATTTATCTAGAAGCTAATTATTTAATTGATCCGGAAACTAAGGAGCCAATTGTTTATCAAAAATTAAATGATCAGGATTTTCAATTTTGTGCTACTTTTCGAACTGATAGTGCCGTGATCAATGGTCGTTCAGTTCCAGTATATACTGGCGGGAACAAAAATCATGCTGCCGGTTATCAATGTTTAAAGGGGACCCTATGGTCAATGGTAAAAACTGAAAATATTCAATAATTATGATTGAATTCACGACTGAAAAATTTTCTGGACCCCTGGGATTACTTTTATCTTTGATTGAATCCGAGGAAATGGATATTACTGAAGTTAATTTAGCCAAGATAGCCGATGAATATGTTAATTATATTCGGGGCGCCATTGATATTAATCCGGAAGAAATGG
>Ga0268276_1002992_pt1 | contig 13673 bp, 11 predicted proteins | sample saktaG_4_FD_190145 | JGI IMG/M metagenome (GOLD analysis project Ga0268276, IMG submission 190145) | Saline water microbial communities from Sakinaw Lake, British Columbia, Canada - sak_2010_1_5_45m | ecosystem: Environmental > Aquatic > Non-marine Saline and Alkaline > Saline ...
TTTTATAGCCGTTGTTACAACTTCTAAACTTTTCCCAATTAATCCTAGCTCTTCAAAAGATCTCAATCCTGTAGCTGGATCTAACACCCTGATTTCAACTTTCTCTCCATAGAGAGTTGGAAATGTAGAAACCCTAAAATCAATATCTTTGTTGTCCATTCTTATAGAAAATCTTCCGTCTTGTGGAACTCTATTCTCGTCTATTTTTAAACCAGAAAGAATTTTGATTCTTGCGACAACGGCCAAATGAGATGATAATGGTGTAGATATGCTTGGGTACAAAACTCCATTAAAGCGGAATCTTACAATTAATTTATCTCTGTGCGGCTCTATATGGATATCAGAAGCGTTTCCTTCAATAGCATTTCTCAACATAACTAAAACAAACCTTATAATCGGTGCTTCTTCTTTTATTGTTTCTTTTAAGGGTTTACTCTGCGGTACATTCAAAAAATTTTTATTTTCTTCGTTTAGACCTTCTAGGGCTTTTTTAGTCTCAGCTGATATATTTTTACGCTGTTTTGTAAGAGTAGCTAGGGTGCTAGGGGTTATCAAATAAATTTGGTAGGTAAAATTCTCCTGATTAGCTAAAAATCTTAAGGCGTTCTGAGCTGCTATGTCTTCCGGATAAACCATCCCAATCTGCATAGAGTCGAGGTCAGACCCAGAGGATACCCCGGACCCTTTTTCTATCGCTACCATTTTATAGTTAATGGATGCTTCTTCCGGTATTATATCTAAAACATCAGCAGGCACCTGGTCTGCTCGAATTTTTTTAAGAGGTATTTTTAAAATTTTACTCTTAAGATTGAAGAGAAAATCTTCTGAAACAATGTTTTTAGATAAAATAACTTCTTCCTCTGTTTCACCAGTTTTTTCTACTTGTCTTTTCAGGTCATCCCTCTTCTGCTCAGATAAAAACCCTTGTGCGAATAATTCTTGTAACAAATTCACCACCACACTAAACGAGCTTATATTTTTAAAATTTCACTCGCTAGTAATAATATAATAATCTATATTTCTAATTGTTTACCTCCACTTGTTATGATGCGAAGGTAAATGGTTTATAATTTTTACTTGTTTCTGATTCTATTATTAAGCTTCTATTTTATTGTTATGTCTTTAGTTTACGAGGCTGGCGTAATAATCGGTTGATAATATGGAATAAAAGGGTTGCTTCTGCCAATTTCTATTTCTTTTATATCAGACACAGTTAACCCCATACCCTCTAAAATTGTCTTAGCTTGGCTTATCGAAACAGCTGATATAAAACCTGTTCTTACCTTCTTATCTTTGGTGGTAGCCGTATAACTATATTGTGTCTGCATTTCAATAAATGGTTGAAGGTTTTTAAACTGGTCCGATTCAAAAATTTTCATATCAACATTTACTTTTGGCTTATTAAAAACTAACTCTTGTGGAATATTTTTTGGGCTAGACAGAAAAACCCCTAAGAAGATAACAATCAAAAACAGTAGAAACATTACTGTAATTCCTGTAAAAAACATTTTTTGCCTATGTTTTGGTGATATAAAAACTACTGCCATAATTATAAATGAGGAAGAAGTGAAAATTTATTTTCACTTCGGCCGAATGAGTAATTATATATGTGTTTAGTCATTTCTATAATTAATATGAATACGTTTTTATTTGCAAAGTAAAACTATACGGTGGACCAGACATAGAATCAAAAGAAATACCGGTAGTTTCGAAAATACGGGATGATTTTTCTAGAGAAGTAATGAAATTATTCAATGAGGGATAATCACCCAATAAGTCCATCGAAAAAACTATGTCTTTCACGCTGTTACTAACCTTGGCTGATGTATTGCTCGTAGAAGATTGCGATAAAAATAAATCTTTGGTTATCAAGCCATTCTTTCTCGCAGTTTCCTGCAAAAAATAAATAAGTTTACCGAGAGCGAGATCTTGAGGTAAGGCATCATCAATTTTTTTAAGATCGTCTTGGCGGCTTTGCAAATCAAAGTAAATTTTATCTATCGCCGCGTAATAATCATATTCTGCTAAATATTCTGCTTTTTTTTCGCCAAATTCTGCCTGTAAATTTTTGAATGTATTATATTCCGGAACTACTAAAAAGAATGTCAGCGATAAGATGATAAAAAGTGTTACGGCTATAGCTATGGGACGATCAATTTGCATTTTAATAAATTATTTTTGAGGTTTAATTTTTTGACTGAGGTGCTCCAAGGGTCCTCTTCCTCCAGATAAATAAAGATATTGCTGCAGTTACAATAATAATCAACAACACGATAATGATTAGAGCGATAAATCCAAACTGGCTAGATCCTTCACTGGCCTCAAGAGGAGCACCAACAACAAGCCCCACATCATAACTTTGGACTGAACCATCTTGAGCGACAACTTGGTAGATGACAGAGTTAGTAAAATTTCTAGGAACATTAGAATCTGGCAACACTGTGGCTTCGGGCGATACGACTATTGAAGGTGTCAAGTTTTTAACGTCTGTACCGTAGGGAACATTTAAAATAACCTTATGATTTGCTTCGTTTACTATCCCGACAACTTCTGGATTCAAAAGAAAACGGAAAGAGATCATCAATTTTTCGCTACTCAGGTTCACCTCTGAGGATTGTAAAGTTTGTTGTTCGTCTATTGGTAAATTTTCGTCAGAACCATTCACTGTAATTGTAGGGTTACCTTCGGTTCCTGTTGTAGCTTCTTGGCTTTGTTGCACCAGCGACTCCTGTGGCTGTATTGTCTCTGAAATTGAGGACGTATTAGCAAGATAACTAAATATGCTTTGGTCCAATAAAAGATTGATGTCAAACTCAATCCTTGCAGAATTTCCTATTGAAGAATTCAAAGTTCCTATACTTTTAACATATTTATTTTTTTCGAAGGTCGCCACCTGTCTCGAAAAAGCATCCATATCGTCTGATTCCCCAGACAATTGCACACTTTTCTTTTTTTTATCCAAACTGAATTGTTTAAACCAAATATTCTGCATAGCTTGTGATTGCATAAAGGCAAACACGTTTGAAGCAAATTCGTGATTATTTAATAAATTAGAAAAATCACTAATCTTTTTTTGATAACCGATAACCTCCTTCTCGCCTTCTTTCTGCCGCTCGGTGCCTACGCCTTGTAATGCTATGGTTTCTTTTTTAATGTCTTCTCTTTGGAGGTTATTCTTGGTTAAAAAAATGACGTAGCAGAGCACAGTAGCCACTAATAAGGACATGACAAAATAGAAGATGACGTCCATCCACCAAAATTTTTTAGTTCTTATTTGAAAAATTGCGGAAAAATCCATTTATTTCTATTAATTATATAAATGGCGAATCTATCTATTATCTATATTATACAACAAATCATATTAATGCGCATATTGTATTTTGCTTAGTTATGTTCCCAAGCCGCCAAGCGCTACGCCTGTTGCGACTGAAAAACTTGGTGCCATTTTTTCAAGAGTTCCTTCTAAAATCGGGGGGTACAAAAGTTCAGAAAAACAATTAGGAATTTGGACTTTCTTTTTCAGAACCTCCTCAAAATATTCCTTAAGTCCAGGCAAGGCAGATGTGCCACCAGTCAAATAAATTGCGTCCACTTCTTTGCCCTCCTGTAGATAAAAATCGGCTAATATTTTTTTTACTTCAATTATCAAGGGGTCTATTAGCAGATATAAAGTTTTGGAAATTTCTTCTTTCGAAGAAGTTAACCCCTCTTTATTTTTTAATTCTTCCGCTTCAGTGTGCCCTAGCCCCAAAGCAGAAGATATATTATAAGTGAGCTGACTGCCGGCAAAATCAAAACTGTAGCTTTTTTTTAAACTCTTTCTGTCAACTATATTAATTGTTGTGCTTTGGACTCCTATGTCTATTAAACACACCCGATTTCTATTTTCTCGGACCAAAGATCTAGCCAATCCCAGCGCCTCAGCCTCTACTGCATAAAGATCAACACCGGCCAATCGCGCGACTTCTTGATAATCCCGTACGGTCTGATTTGGTATAGCAACCAAGAATATTTTTAGTCCGGACTGTTTATCTCCAGGAGTTCCTTCTATTAATTTCCAATCTAATGTTGTTTCTGTTACTGGCAATGGTATGTATTGCGAAGCATTATAATAAACTGCATCTTTTAACTCACTGGCCTCCATTGGCGGTAACTCAAAAGAAGTACAGAAAGTCGAAAAATCAGGGATTGAGAATATAACCGCTTTGGTTTTTATCCTAGCTTCATCCAAAATAGCTCTTATTGCTCTGGAGACAAAATAGTTTGAAAGCAAATAACTTCCCCTCTCAACTTTTCCAAGGTGCTCTTTATAAAGAGACGCTGATTTAATTTCTCCATAATTTTCCAGTGTCTTCCCTTGTCCCCATCTTGATATTTCAACCACCTTAATCGATGAGGTTCCAACATCAATTCCAACCATTTTCTTAGGAAAAAACATCTTCAAAGGATTTGAAAGAATGTTCAATTTTTCTATATTAAAATTTCCCAGGAAATTTGAAGCCATAAATCGGGTCTGTTGCCTAATAATTCTTTCTGCTGCAACTTGAAATTTTGGCAATTTTCGCTTCAAAATTCCTTCGTTTTACAACGAAAATTATTAGGCAACAGACCCGATTTAATTATATACTTAAATCAATACAATATCACTGTGGATAACTCGATTTATAAATTCAAAAGTTTTCTTCTTGATGTATTGTTCCCAAAATTTTGTTTGGGGTGCCAAAAAGAAGGTACTTATTTGTGCGACGACTGCCGAGCGCTTTTAGATATTGCGGAATTTGATTATTGTCTTTGCGATAAAAAACCAATTCGTCTTCCACTAGAACAAAAAAGTGGAAAATGCAACAGATGCCAAGACCTGCCTGCGCAGGCAGGTAAAAAACTTTCTGGCCTTTTTTCCGCCCTTCCCTATAAAGAAAAGGCTCTAACTAGAAAATTAATTTATCAATTTAAGTACCAGCCTTATTTAAAAGACTTAGCTAAAACTTTAGCAAGTATTTTAATCGAACATTTTGTAATTTCAGGAAAAAATACTGAAGAAATTTGGGAAAACGGAATTTTAATTCCGGTTCCTTTAGATAAAAGTAGGATTAAGGCCCGTGGCTATAATCAGGCAGAAGAGCTGGCAAAAGAGTTATCAAAAGTCTTGTTAATCCCCGTAATTTCTGATAATTTAATTAAAATAAAATCTACAAAATCGCAAATGGAATTAACAAAAGAAAAAAGAGAGAGAAATTTACAAAATGCATTTGCAATAAAAAATCCCGCCGAATTAGCGGACAAAAAAATCTTTCTGGTTGATGACGTTTATACCACCGGCTCTACAATGCAAGAATGCGCCCGCGTCTTGCGAGACGCGGGCGCAAAGCAAGTCTGGGGCATTGTTATAGCTCGCGAGGAATAGGCAGCATTCGAGAAACCCCGTCACCAATTTCAGCAATGTTTTGAATACATAGATGGCGGTGCGCAAAACAACTCCGCTCCACTCCGTCTGTCGCAGAAGTAATACAAAAATAATTAGTAAAATTGGTGAGGGGTTATTTAGTTTTTATTATATCTCTATAATTGATACTAAATAAAAAACTCGGGAGTGACTACACACCCGAGCATATTCTCTTGTCTGCTTTTTTTTATTCGGCAGACACATGTCTACTGTATTTAATCCGGTGACTAATAAAGCTTTTTACAGCATAAAATAGAGAAACCAAAAATATCGAGTTTAAGAAGAAAGTTGACCAAAGATGATACCCTAGCCCCCATCTCTCCTCTATTATGATGTTTAACAAACACAGGAGTATAGCGATAGACAATAAAAACATCTTGATCTGTCCGTGTCCGAATCTGCTCATCGACGACTTTACTGTCGACACGTCCATCTTTTTCTTCAATCCTATAAACCAGTAAACCAGCAGCGCAGTTTCGACAACTGCTAAGGGAACCGTGATTATTTTCAATGAGAGATGAATTCTTCCATCTAAAATCAAAAATAAAAACATGATTCCCAGAAGCAACTTATCTCTTAGCCGGTCAGCAGCACCGCCGAATTTACTTGTACCGCTGATATTACGAGCTATTTTACCGTCGAAAAAATCGGTCAGAAATACGCTTGTCACCAAAATGAGAATTGTTACTGTTTGGTCTCTATGAGAGATAATCACCCACAAAAGAACAAAACAAAGCGGAAAAGCCGACAGCGTCACGATATTCGCAAGGTTGCGAAAAAACCAATTCTTAGGTCCTTTATTCATCTTCAACCTCTCAGGTTCTTTGTTAAGGAACTGATAACATCACGACGTAATGTTAAAATAATTCACGACTTTAGTCAACTCTTCACCCTTGCGCAGGTATTCTCAAAATAAAGAATTACAACTATTATTAATTTTTAATTTATTCTATAATAATTTTGTCCTTAGGGTGAAGAGTCAATTAAAAATCGCCTGAATTAAAAAGCGACTTTATCTGCGGAGGAGGTGGGACTCGAACCCACAAGCCCCGTAAGGGGCAGAGATTAGCAATCTCTTGTAATAACCATTATACGACTCCTCCAAATTTAAATTAATAATGCCTTATTTATGGTATCTTTTCAAGTGCTTTGGGTTGCTTGTCCCGATTATCTGAAAATATTTTTTAATCTTTTCCTTATCTTCTACCTGAACGCATCTATTATTCCTGATTTTCGGGGATAAATTATTTTTTTTTAAAATATCAAAAACTGATTTTCTCAATTCTAATGATGCGCTAGTAAAATTTAACCTTTTGTAATTATATTTTTTACCTTTTATATTATGACTTTCGTCGAATATACAACCGTCTGTATCTATTAATCCCCTCACACAAGATTTTTCAAATTCTAAATTTCCCTTAATCCAATTTGGAATACATAATCCCTGTTTTAATTTATTTCCTATATTTAATCCTAATTTTTTATTACAGAATTCAACCAGTTTTTTTCTTGAAACTGCGATAATCATCGCCGTATGATTATCTATAAAGTAGACCGAAGCATTTACAGCAAATAATTTTTTTATTAATTTTTTGACAAAATAACCATATTTTCTGTCATCTATACTATTTGTAGTAATCATAACCTGGCTCTTGGTAATTCCTCCATCGCCCATTACAATTCCTGTAAATTCAGCTAATTCTTTTGAAAAAGAAGGGGTTTTTATATTTTTTATTTTTCCTACACGTATGTCGTTTCTATTTTTTCCTTCTTTTTCCCACCATTCGCGCCACTTTTTCTTTCTATATACAGGATCTCCGCCAACATAACCATATTTTTCAATAGTTGCCAATCCACCCTTTTTTGCACCAAGATTAACATACCAAAAAGGATTTTTTATTTTAATTCCAGCCGGCATTTCAGTGTTTAAAATACTGCAAATCTTTTCTAATTTATCAATAGGCATAGAATATTCTTCTCTCTTCCAGTCATTTAATGTTCTCGTATGCATATTTATTTTTTTAGCCAACTCAAACCACGAAAAATGTGATTTTTCTATTGCTTTTAATAAAAACTTGGCCTGTTGCCCTCTCGGAAATATTGCCCTTTTTGAATATATCAGTTTAACCATTATTCTATTATAGCATAAAATAATAGAAAATTAAAAATTTGATTTTTAATATCTTTTATGGTAAAAATAAGCCATTGGTGGGGTGCCAGAGTGGTTGAACGGGGCGGTCTTGAAAACCGTTATAGTTAATAGCTATCGTGGGTTCGAATCCCACCCCCACCGCTTAAAGAAAATAAATCGAGATATAAAACATGGACTTAAAAAAAATTTTGGCAGTATTGGTCTTAATAATTGTTTTAATTGCAGGAGCTTTTGTTCTATATCTGCAAAGAAACAAGATTTCAAATAACGATCAAAGCCCTCAAAAAACCGCTGAAACCGATAGGTCTGTTCAGCAAATAACCATTGAAAACCAAACCATTACAGATAATACAAATCCATTCGTCATTAAAATTACCTACCCGCAGATTGCCGGATTTGATGATTTTAACCAAAAAGCAAAAGCAATAGTTGATAAGGAAATAAGCGACTTTAAGAGCAATTCTTTAGCAAATGACGAGGTGGTAAAACAAGTTGACCCGGTTAATTACGCAAAATATCCAAGAACATACGAGCTTGATATGGGATACGACAAAGGAGAAACAGATAGCAATATTGTAAGCGTAATTTTTAATGTTTATAACTTTGAAGGCGGAGCTCACGGAACTGGCTATTTTGTGCCATTAAATTATAATGTAAAAACGAATGCCGAAATAAAACTTGCGGACTTGTTTCTAAATCAGTCAGATTACCTACAAAAAATTTCTAATTATTGCACTACCGACTTAACAAAGCAATTAATAGACAAACTAGGTAGTATTGATGGTACATATTTACAAGAAGGAGCGGGACCTAATGCAGATAACTTCCAGTTCTTTCTGATAAATAAAGACAGCATCGTTTTTTATTTCCCGCAATACCAGGTTGCTTTTGGCGCCGCTGGAGACTTCAAGGTCATAATGAGCCGTTCGCCCAATAATTAATCTACTACAAATTAATTCTTTGGGCTACGAAATCATAAAATGTTCTCGCCGCATCACAGAGGATATAGCTCGTCCATTTTCTGATTTCTCGCCTTCAAATCTTTAATTTTCGCTACGAAAATTATTAGGCGAACGGCTCAATGCCGAGATAAAATAAGCCCCCATAGTTCAATGGATAGAATGCAAGATTGCGGATCTTGTGATAGAGGTTCGAATCCTCTTGGGGGCACATTATGATTTCTCTCTCAACTCCAGTCCAAGAAGTTCCAAAAATCGGAATTACTTACGCAAAAAGACTAAAGAAATTCGGCATAAAAACAGTGCAGGATTTACTTTTTTATTTCCCGGCAAGATATGACGACTTTTCAGAAATAATTTCAATCAGACAGGCACGTAATAAACTGGGCGAAGTCGCTTGTGTGCAGGGGGAAATCATAGAAATAGAAACCACTAAATCCATTTACGGTAGAATGGCTATAACTAAGGCAGTATTACAAGACAGAACAGCGCAAATTCACGTTATTTGGTTTAATCAACCATATTTAGAAAAATCACTAAAAGAAAACGATTTTATTTGCTTGGCCGGAAAAATAAGCTTGGGCAAAGAAGGGTTGTATTTTAATTCGCCAGCTTACGAAAGGATAAATGAAATTGGAGAAAATGAGGAGCTGACTCACACCGGCAGAATTGTACCGGTTTACTCTGAAACAAGAGGAGTTACTTCCCGCTGGTTAAGATATGTAATAAAACCATTGCTTTACAGATTTTGCGAACAGATACAAGAATCTCTACCGGCAGAAATAATTAAAAAATATAAATTTTTACCGATTCAGGAAGCTGTCTGGCAACTACATTTTCCAGATTCTTTCGAGCATGCTGACGCGGCAAAGGCGCGATTCTCTTTTGAAGATCTTTTTTTAATACAACTCAACGTCTTGAAAGAAAAAATAAGATTGATGCAAAAAAAATCTTCTGCCTGCCCAATGAATACTGATTTAATGAAACAATTTACAGAATCTCTACCCTTTAAGTTGACTGACTCACAAAAAAAATGCGCATTTGCCATTTTAAAAGATTTAGAAAAAACAGTTCCAATGTCGAGACTTTTAGAGGGCGACGTTGGATCTGGCAAAACAGTGGTCGCGACCATGGCAGCATTAAATGTAGTTAAACGCGACCATCAAGTTGCATTTATGGCTCCAACGGAAATTTTAGCAAAACAACATTTCAGAACAGTAACAGAATCTTTGAAGTCATTTAATATCAAAATCGGCATGATGACTGGAAAAGATGCCCGAATTTTTAAGGAGGACGAGACCACAGAAGTTTCTAAAAAAAGTTTTCTTGGCGACTTGGAAAATGGCCAATTAGATATTGTAATCGGCACGCACTCATTAATTCAAAAGGGAGTTGAGTTTAAAGATTTAGCTTTAGTAATTTTAGACGAACAACACAGGTTCGGCGTTGAACAAAGAGACCATTTAATAAAAAATCCCGATGGCAAAGTCCCGATGAAATCGAGGACTCGCGAGGAAATCGGAGCTGTCGAGGATCCTCGATATAATCGGGACAAAAAACTTGTCCCCCATTTACTTTCAATGACAGCTACCCCAATTCCAAGAACTTTGGCCTTAACTGTTTATGGAGATTTAGATTTATCTTTAATTGATGAGATGCCAAAAAACAGGAAAAAAGTAAAAACAATTATTGTAGAACCGTCTCAAAGAAAACAAGCTTATGAGTTCATAAAAAAAGAGGTTGCGGGGGGAAAAGGAGTTTTTGTAATTTTCCCAAAAATTGAATCAAGCGTTACCAAATTAAAAGAGCTATTAGAAAAAAATGGGCCGACGGTGGGGTCCTTCGTCCCGCAAAATTACCCTTCGGCTTCGCTCAGGGCGGGTGATTTAAGAAGCTTTGTCCCGACTGCTTCGCAGTCGGGGATCCTCGATGGCTTCGCCATCGGGACAATCAACGAAGTAAAGGCCTTAAAAGAAGAATACGAAAAATTATCAAAAGAGGTCTTTCCTGATTTAAGAATTACAATGTTGCACGGAAAAATGAAACCGGCCGAAAAAGAAAGAATAATGTTAGATTTTAAAAAAGGTGAAATTGATATTTTACTTTCCACTTCTGTTGTTGAGGTTGGCGTTGACGTTCCAAGGGCAACTATTATGATGATTGAGGGGGCCGAACGCTTCGGGTTATCACAGCTCCACCAATTTCGCGGACGAGTTGGCAGATCAGATATGCAGTCATATTGCTTTTTATTCACCACAGACCCAAGCATGCTAAATCGAAAAAGATTAAAGGCTTTAGTTGAATCAAATAATGGCTTTGAATTAGCTGAAAAAGATTTAGAAATTCGCGGACCTGGTTCTCTTTACGGCACACAACAATGGGGAATTCCAGATATGGCAATGCAGGGGTTATCAAATATATTTTTAGTTGAAAAAACCCGCACAGCTGCTAAAGAAATTTTAGAAAAAGACCCGACACTTAAAAATTATCCTGCTCTACGCGAAAGACTGAAAGAATTTGAGAAAAAAATACACTTTGAATAAAAAGCCACGTCAACGACGTAGGCCGACTTGTATCTTGTTGCCCATTCTCTATTTTCTCACCTTCTCGGTAACCCAAAAACCCATATACCTACCCAACATCAAGCGGATTTGAGCGTCTAGAGACGGGATAGAACCGAATAAAATTAAAGTGACTGGCAAAAATATCCATTGCAAAAATACAGTGGATTTTTTAAACCATCTTAAATACCATTTTATAGTTTTTGGCACGGGAGGCAAAAGCATTGTGCTTAAAATTGCCGACACGACCATTCCAATCATGGAAACCGTCATAATTTGGCCGGTTAAAATCGGCAGATTGAAAGATAAAACAGAAAAATTAAATTTTTGTCCGCCCAACATTATTGGCAACCAGCCCAACAAAAACAATAGAAGAGCTGCTGTCGCCCATGACCAAAATCCATCTAAAATTGTGTACAGGTGGTCCATTTTATGCCAGATTGATATTTTTTTGTTATTTAAAAATCCAAACATTATATACGGAATTTCATCACATCCCCACGCCCAGCGTCTTTGTTGTTTATATTGGTTTAAAATTGTCCGCCAGAAATTTTTTGCCATTACAGCATCCATAGAAACTAGATAATAAATAGGGACTACCCTATAATTTCCGTCATAATATAAGTATGCGCGCCAAAAAATTCGGGAGTCATCCGATACAACATTGGTGGGATAGCCTACTTCAAAAAAAACTTTCGCCGGAGTTGAATGCGAAGAGTAAGTTGTGAGCTTTTCTGATCTCTCTTGCTGAATCATCTGCCAAAACGTGTTTGAAGTTGAAACAACTCTAGATAACAAATGAGCTGACCAAATATTGTTATTATAAACTGGCACCGGCTGATAGCTGGCATTTATCGGGTCTTTTTCTGTTAAATAGTACCAAGTTAAACAAGCAAAATATTGGGGAAAAATTTTTGTATCAATATCAAAAGTTGAAATTAAAATGTTTTTGTAAGGAATTTTTAGTTTATCAATAATTTTTTCTTTCACTTCTTTCCCGGCAAAAGCTGTATTAGAGCCCTTCCCCGCAATCTCACCTTTTATTTTATCTGGGTGAACAGAAATTAAAAATTTATAAAATTTGCCCGAATATTTGTCGGCAATAGCTTTTGCCTGACTTTCAAAAATCTGGCCAGCTCTTTCTTCTATAGCTAAAACTACGATCATTTTTTCTTTTGGATAATCTGACTCTATTAAAGTTTCGACACTTTCTTCAATAATTTCTTTACCTTCTTTATAGGTCGGCAGGATAATTACTTGATAGATATCCTTCCAACTTTGCTTAGAGCTTGCAGAAGGGTCTCCTCTTTTAATTTTTTTTAGTTCTTTCATCCAGTCTCTTTTCATGTGGTTTTTAACTTTAAAATAACCCACTAGTTGATGTAGGGAAAAATAAAAAATTCTGAAGAGATAATAAAAGCAAAAACATATTATAAAAACTGCTACCCACGAAGGAAACAGCCACGAAAAAACAAGCACACCAAAAAGTGTGCCTAAGCTCAGAGTTCCAGGAATTATTTCAAAAAATCTGTACAGCCATCTGTCTTTTTGGTTTTTTATATCTGAAGCTTTTGAGATCTCTAGATACTCTTTTTTATCCATAATTAATAAAACTTATAATTTTTTCTTTTTAACAGGACAAAAACTTTTTTGTAGCACACCTTAAACCAATAAGTATATTTTTCAGGGTTTTCCTTAATATCCTTTTTTAAAAAATTATAATTTACCCATTTAATTCCTGACGCTTCTTTTTTGTTTATTTTCGGCTCTCCATCAAATTTTCCTATAAAGACGTGGTCAAATTCATTTTCTATTAAATTTTTATCCAATTTAGATTTATAAATAAAACTAAATAGTTCTGATAGTTCGCAATCAAATCCCAACTCTTCTTTCAACCGCTTGTGGGCAGAAAAAGAAATTTCTTCCTTTGGCTTGGGATGACTACAGCAAGAATTTGTCCATAAACCACCGGAATGATATTTTTTAGATGATCGCTTTTGCAAAAGTAAATCACCTTCAGAATTAAAAATAAAAATAGAAAATGCTCTATGCAGTTTTCCATCTTTATGGGCTTTTAATTTAAACTCTGATCCTATTTCTTGATCTTTTTCATTAATAAGAATAATTTTATTAGCCATTTTTATAAACCCGAGTACTCCTTTTATTAATGTGGCCCTAACCGGATTAGAACCTGTTGCTCGCCTTATCGCCCTCGTTTCGCTCGGCGCGCTCTTTCAGGCTACCGGCTCTCTCCTTCAAAACCCTCGGTTTTGAATAATTTCCTACACGGGAAAATACCCAATTTCCCCGACCCCCTTTGTGCGGTTCAAATTAATGTGGCCCTAACCGGATTTGAACCGGTGTTTTATGCTTGAAAAGCACGCGTCCTGGACCAGGCTAGACGATAGGGCCATGGTCTGTAAAATATACTTGAATTTTAGCTTAAAAATTGAAAAAAGGCAAGCTTTCATGTATAAATAATATTATGAAAATACTGGCCATTGAAACATCTTGTGACGATACAGGAATTGCAATTTTAGAAATAAAAGGGAATAAAA
>Ga0268276_1002993_pt1 | contig 13672 bp, 13 predicted proteins | sample saktaG_4_FD_190145 | JGI IMG/M metagenome (GOLD analysis project Ga0268276, IMG submission 190145) | Saline water microbial communities from Sakinaw Lake, British Columbia, Canada - sak_2010_1_5_45m | ecosystem: Environmental > Aquatic > Non-marine Saline and Alkaline > Saline ...
CACAACTGAGACTTTATCTTATCCATCTCCTTCTTAACGCTATCTGATGCCTGCAAATCCCTATCATAGCTGTTATGCAACACAAGAGTCTGCGTAATCTTAAGATGGCTTATAAGGGGGCTCTCTTTTGTAAGGTAGGTGGTTTTTTTATCAATGCCAGAGGAGTCATAGACCTCATACCATATCTCATCACGGCTTAACAGCAATATAGCACAATTTGAAAGATATAGGTTAGTAACCAAGGTATCGATAGTTACCCTGCATAACCTATCCAGGTTTAAAATCGTTAAAGCTTCATTGGAAAAGGCGTTTAGCACTTTCCGTGCATCGTATTTTTTCTGGAAAAGATATTTGTTTGTTATCCTTATCAGGAAATTATAAACTGGCTGCTGTAGGAATACTATAATAGCGGCACTTATACCTAAAGCAATAAATCGTGAATGGACAAAGTACTTTGCCATAAGTTCCTGCGTCAGCATTGCAACGACTACAATAACTCCAAAAACAAAACCAAACAGGCCTGCAAATACAAGGGTCTTTTTTATAATTACTTCTATGTCCATGAGCTGGTGACGGACAATTGCGTAGGCGAATATAGAAACACATGCCATAACTGCTAAAGAGCCAAAGGGGCGTATATCTATGCCATATGTAGGGATATAATCAATTATTCCTATATACGCCATAAACAATGCAGCGAAAAAATACTTCTTTCTGTTTTTTTCGAGATAATCTTTCTCTTTCTTGTAGCTGGAGAATAAATGCATAAATACTAAAGCCATAAAAAATATGAAAAACACCATAAACAGCGGGTGCATAGGACCTGCCTTAAAAAAGAATCCCCATTGGTATTTATTAACGCCATTAAGAATCAACGATGTCCAGCTTATAGGTACTATCAATACAGCTAATATATAACCTATGGATAGTGCTTTTGTTTTCTTAATATTTAAAACATTAAGAGCGAGATGGTATGTGGTAATTGGAATAAATATTATACCCAAAAAAGCTATTTTTGTGCTAAGCGCTGCCAATGCTGGATCTTTAGATAAAATGGTTACACCGCTGCCGATCTGCCAAACCATGGTGCTTGTTATCAACAGAAAAAGAGGCAGATTGTTTTTTGCTCTTAAGTTCTTAAAAATAATAAAAAGACCCAGAGACATCTCTAGCGCTGCTGCTATAAAATAGAGCATTGCTTGTAAGTTCATCATTTGCCCCTTACCTTAATTATGTTCCTGACTCGTTTGATTCTGCTCTCTTCAACAGCAAAACCATAATTTTGAAAAACAGCATTTCCAATACCCAGCTCTCTCCCTTTTTCCCATATCTCCTTAGCTAATTTTGGATCTGCATCGCCCAACCCATAGTTTCCGGTGTGGGCTCCTGCAGCCAATATAAAACTTTCACAGAGACAGCCATATGCCTGCTTACAGCTAACGAGCTTTGATACAGATAGATCAAGTAGGTCAGGTATATTTCTTGCTACATAGGCGCTTTGCTGTTTTGGAAACTGAGCGACGCCTCCTTCAAGCAGAATAATATCATCGCGTTCCTTCACTGTTTGCCTTGATACATTTTTAGGGAAAGAATCATCAATGACTATAGCGCCCTTTTTTAAATGTTTTGATTCAATGAAAGAAGTTGTAGCATTCGTAGCTACAATTAATAAATCAGAAGTTACTACATCATCTAATATCTTTGATGTAACAACTAAATTGTCAGGGTTTATTCTCTGCAATTCAACTTTCAGCTTATCTAATTTTGCAGCTGATACCATATTTGGCATATCAACCAAAAGGATTCTTTCTATATTGTTTTCTGATATTAATTTTGCAACACCAGAACCGATAGATCCGGCAGCGCCTACAATTGCTATGGTGCTCTGAGCTAAGTTTAAAGAGACTCTCTTGGCAATATTTTTTACAATTTCGTATATATTAGCTATCGTAAAAGAGTGGCCTGTGGTAAACCCATGGCCTTTGATATTATCAGCTAAGAATACGCCCCCTTTGCTAAAAGAAGCTATTAAGCCTGCCATACCGCTAAATTTAGCGTTAAGCTTCTTTGCCAGGAGGCTTGCCTGCAATAATTTGCTCTGTCTTAATGCTTTGCTTTTGAGTAGTTCTTCGGTATAGTTTGGCACTAATATGTACCATCCGCATATAGTTTTGTTTGTTGCCTTAAAATTATCTATCTGCATCTCTAATACAATAGGGTAAGAATTATCTGACCAAAGTTTTAATGCCTGGCTATCAAAATTCTTAATAAAATTTTGCTCTCTACGCAAGTCCTCTAAATAGCCATAATGCGCTATATGTGAATAATGCCCGCCGGCAAATTGTAACCTTGACATAAACTTGTGTAATATATCAAACTTCTTAAACAGCATATCTTTAAATTCGCTTACTTCTGAATCACTAATACTCTTTAATGCCTCTTTATATTTTGTTGAGATAAGAAGGTCAATATAATTAGCTTGCTCATCTAAAAGATAGGGCGCTATCATATTGTAGATTTCATCAATTAAGTCTCTGCGTTGCTGGTGCGTAAGGCCTTTTTCGTTTTCTAAAAATATATTCTTATTCAATCTTGTAAAATATGAAATTATAGAATAAGGTGATCGCCCGCTTCCCATTGTCGGGATATCTAAACCAATAGCTTGTGATATAAAAGGAATAAGTGAATACGGGGAAGGTAAATTAGGGTAATCTAAAATACGCAACACCTCTCTTACTTTTTTAAACAGAAACCTGAAATTTAAGAGAGAGATGCCCGGATATTTGTTTTCAACAATAGGGCTACTTTTTTGTTCTTTTATTTTTGCGCTCATTTAGCAACTATATCTTTTTTTGTTAATCCTAGTTTTTTCAAGCAGTATTTCATGGTTTTTGAATTTTCATTAATCTTCTCTAGCTTTGGAACGCTCTTAATGGGCAATAGGCCATCCCTGACCAGTGCGCTTATCTCAGCAATATACGGATGGTATTTATACTGTTTCATAAAAGCATAATTCCCTAATGTATTAATAAGGCAATTAGTTGAGCAGGCGTCAGTATCTTCTGGCTTTTTCCACCCTATTTTCTTAATTTCATCATATATAGTTTTCTCATCATATTTAAAGACAGTTTGGAATGGAAATAAGATATGCGGATATTTCTCACCTTTATTTAAATATTGGCTTTTAAAATAATATTTACCAGCCTCTTCTCCTGAAATCTCATCTATTGGGTCTCTTATCATCTTTATGATATCTGGCGGATCATCCTTATGTACGGTATCAGTTAGATATATACATGATTTTGATTTCAAGAAATTCTCATAACTCACGTCGGGATACTGCCCAGGCGTAAAGCCCACAAAGACTATTGGAATATCCTTGTCCATAGCAAAACGTACAGCAAAGCCTAAAACCATTCCTTGGCATGCAGTGCACAGAGGGCTTAACATAGAAATCAGCTCTGTTGGATATTGTATCTTTTGGGTGATAGTATCTCTAAAGATTCCATTTACCACTTTCTGACGGGGCTTAAACATTACATGGTCTACATCTAAAAACTCTGTCATATTTCTAATATTCTCTAAGGTCTTTTTCGATATAAAACCATTATCCAGTGTATATGCCATAATTCTGAGATCAAATTTCTTCTTTAACTGCATTAATAAAAAAGTGCTGTCCTTGCCACCGCTATAGCAAACAACACAATCATAATCTTTAGACCTGCTTTTTATTTCGTCAATAAGAGCATAGAATTGTTTCTTAAGCCCCTCTCTTAAAGAATCTCGCATATCCTTTGAAGCGCGTAAATAATTACAATAATTACAGATATCATGTTTATCAAAATCAATGCCAGGATATGTTTCAGGCAATGCGCATTTTTTGCATCTCTTCATAATTTTATCTTGCCTCTTTCACTAAATTATGCTTAAAACATATCGACCAAAGCATCTTGTTGAACCTTTCAACATTTTCTCTGTCTTTCTGCGGATCATAATTAAACATATCATCCTTTTCAACCCAGATATTTGAATCGACTCCTGCACTTGTTATTCCTGAAGAGGTGATAGATTGCTGCGTTCCGTGGACTATAACCGCCTTAGGTGCATTTTTGGACTTCATTATTTTTAATATAGTATGCACTGTTGAAACAGATTTATGGCCAAGGGGCTCTGCATCCGGTACATCAGTAGCGCATATTACTATATCCGGTTTAAAGAAGTTTAGTGCCGGAATCGCTTCTTTTTGACAGTAAATACATTTAAATTCATACTCGCCGTATCCTTCTATCGCAAAATCTTCTTCTTCGGAATCGGCAATCGGCAAAAGATAAGGCATGAAAAACTCTCTTTCAATGAACATTATGCTGGCTTTTGGAATAACACCCTCTTTTTTCTGAATATCCGCCAAGGCTACCGGTTCAACCAGGGTGCTTTCCTTTGCTTTTAATACATCTTCTATCCTTGCTACAACTTCATTTAGTATAATGGGCTTAGGGAAAAAACCATCAACTCCAAGTTTTGACACTTCATCCTTTACTTCTTTATCATAACTTGTAATAACTAAAACTTTTGTTCTTGGGTACTTATCACGAATAATACCTAAGACCTCAGGTCCTTTTATGCCCGGAAGCTGCATATCCAATAATACAACATCAGGCTCTTTAACCTTCAAAACCCTTAATGCTTCTTCGCCGGTTGCGGCAACAAATAGCTCAATTTTCATAACATGGGGAAGATAGTCCCGCAACATATTGATTAAACCCACGTCATCGTCTACAACAAGAATTCTTTTAATTACCGGCATCTTTTCCTCCTCAATATCTTTTTAAGCATAATACAGCCTTTTAAATTAGTATTATTATAACAAATATATATGGTGGGTGGTAGGGAAAATTAAAAGAAATGATGTTTTTTTAATTACTGTGTGAATGTTACGCGGCTTTTTCTATCATATTGTCTCTCTTTCTAAGGTCTCTGAGGTGTCCTGGACTAAATCTACCATTTCCTGCATCAGCATGCGCTTTCGTAATTAGATTCAGCTTTGATTGTATGGTATTTTTTAATCGCGAATGTTTAAATATACGCTGGTTTTTAGATCTGCAGTATACAAAGAGAGTCATTGAGGAGTGGTGAAAATTAACTATAATGAGTTATTTTAATAAAAATAGCAAAAATGGGGATATGCTTTAGGGGGTTTATTAAAGCTGCAGGACCCTGTCTGATAAAACCTTTATCACAGCCGGGTCATGTGATATAAATAAGAGAGCGAGGTTTTCTTCTTTTTTTAATTTTAATAGCAGCCGAAGCATTTGCGCCTGAACAGGCAGGTCAAGTGAAGATAAAGGTTCATCACAAATAAGGAGCTTTGGCCCTGTCGCAAGGGCTCTTGCAATGTTTACGCGCTGACGCTGGCCGCCTGAAATCTCATGCGGAAATCTGCTAAGTATGTCATATCCCAAGCCTACTTTTTTAATAAGCGCTCTTGCGTTCTGGGGAAGGGTCCTTTTTAAATAGCTTTTATGTATCATAATAGGCTCAGCCAGGCTCTGCTCGATGGTCATCTTAGGGTCAAGGCTTGCTAAGGGGTCCTGAAATATGATCTGGACCTTTTGCCTGAATTTTTTAAGTTTTGCCTTTTTAAGCCTGAATATATCTTCACCCCTGTATAAAACTTTCCCGCTGCTGGGCCTTATAAGGGCGCATATTATCTTCGCGAGGGTGGTCTTCCCGCAGCCTGATTTTCCGATAACACCAATAGCCTCTCCATAATCAATCTTAAAGCTTATTGGCTTTAATGCCTCTACCTTATCGAAATTTTTTGATACATTTATAACTTCTATCATTTAATATTTTCCGGCATAGAAAGAACGAGGAGTTTTGTATATTCGTGCTTAGGAAATCTAAATACCCTATCAGCAGAACCTGTCTCAACAATCTTCCCATCATGCATAACCGCTACTTCATCCGCTATGTCTTTTACGATACGGATATTATGCGTTATAAATAAAATAGAAAGCGATAAATCCCTGCGCAAGGACAATAATAAGTGTAATATCTCTCTTTCTGTGTCAACATCTAACGCTGTGGTTGGCTCATCCGCTATTATAAGTTTTGGCCTTGTCGCTATGGCCATTGCTATCATGGCGCGTTGTTTCATACCGCCTGAAAGCTGATGCGGATATGATTTATAAACGCGCCGCGCATCATCTAATCTCGCCTGTTTAAGCGAGGCCAGGGTAAGTGATTTCGCATTCTTCTTTGCGGCTATCTTGTGCGCAAGCAATGTCTCATCTATCTGCTCTCCTATTGTAAATACAGGGTTTAATGATGAAGCAGGTTCCTGAAATATATATGATATCTTTTTACCTCTTACAGCACGGAGTTCTTCTTCGGAAAACTTTAATATATTTTTATCCTCAAGCACAACAGAGCCGTGCTTGATCATGCCGTCTTTTGTATCGATAAGCCTGGTCATGGCAAGGCCAAGGGTGGTCTTGCCGCAGCCTGATTCACCCACAAGCGCAAAGATAGAATTATCAGGTATCTTCAGGCGCACGTTATCAACTGCTATGAATTCTGTGGCCCTGGATTGTTCACGGCCCGCATAATAACAAACTGTCAGATCATTTATATTTATCATCTTTTTTTAGGGTCAAAGCGTTCTCTCAGGCCTTCGCCGAGCAGGTTATAACCTAATACAGTTATTAATATAAAAATCCCCGGAAATAGCATTGGCCACCAGCACACGCCCAACGAGGCTTTTCCTTCCATAAGTATATTGCCCCAGCTGGGTGTCGGGGGCTGCACTCCTAATCCTAAAAAGCTTAATGACGATTCTAAAAGAACAGCGCCCGCGACCCCTAATACAGCGCTCACCAAAACAGGCGCTATAGCATTGGGGATAAGATGCCTTATTATTATCCTCATATCACTTGCCCCTAAAGCCTTAGAGGCGAGGATAAACTCCCTTTCCTTTAAGCTTAAAATCTCTGCCCTTATAAGACGGGCAACACCCATCCAGCCAGTTATGCCTATTATCACCATTATATTAAAAATACCCGGTTCGAGCATCGCGACAACAGCAAGTATGAGAAAAAACGACGGAAAACACAGCATTATATCAACAAATCTCATAAGGATGGTATCTGCTATACCGCCATAATAACCTGCTATTGAGCCAATTGTTACGCCGATTATCAACGCTATTGCTATAGCGATAAAACCTATGGACAAAGAGATTCTGCCTCCATATATTATCCTGCTAAAAAGGTCTCTTCCGAGATAATCTGTCCCGAATATATGGGCCCCTGATGGAGCCAGCAGCGCTTTTTCTATATTTATAGCTGTGGGGTTATAAGGAGCGATAACAGGCGCCAGCAAAACCATAAAAGTCAATATACCCACCACCACTGCCCCAAACAGCATAAGCTTATTTTCCATACCTTATCCTCGGGTCTGCCAATGAATATGATATATCAGCCAACAAATTCCCTATAAGTGTCAGGAACGCTCCAACGACAAGTATAGCCATTATAACAGGGTAATCTCTTCCCATAACAGATTCATAAAATAGCCTGCCCATGCCGGGGATACCAAATATTGATTCAAATATAACGCTTCCGCCTATAAGCCCGGGCACAGAAAGCCCTAATATCGTTATAACCGGTAATATCGCGTTTTTAAGGGCATGTTTATATACAACTGTCTTCTCATCAAGCCCTTTGGCACGCGCTGTTCTTATATAATCCTTATGAAGGACCTCCAGCATATTATTTCTGATATATCTGCTCATACCGGCAAGCCCTCCAAAACATGACACAAAAACCGGAAGCACAAGATGCCTTGATACATCAAGGGTTTTTCCTAAAAAAGATAAGCTGTCAAAATCAAGCGATACAATGCCCTGTACGGGGAGCCAGCCTAACTTTATCCCAAAAAATGAGACGAGCATTAATGCCAGCCAGAATCCCGGCATTGCAAAACCAATAAAAACAAAAACTGTCATGGAGCGGTCATAAAGGCTGTTGCTTCTTACAGCGCTTGTCACGCCAATTGGTATTGCTATCAGTAATATTAAAATTACTGAAAGTATGTTTATAAGAAGTGTAACAGGTATGCGCTCGGCAATCTTTACTATAACCCTCTGCCCGTCCCTGTATGATGTCCCGAAATCAAGCATTACAATTCGCCTAACCCAATCCAGGTACTGCACATAAACGGGCCTGTCAAGCCCATATTGCGCTATAAGTTTTTCTCTTGCCTGGAAAGAAACCTTGGGGTCAAGCGTTGTCATACTCTCAACAGGGCTTCCTGGGGCAAGGTGAATCACCGCAAAGGATATTAATGATATTCCCAAGAGCATGGGTATTATATAAATAAGCCGCTTTATAATATAACGTTTCAAATCGCTTTACTACCTCCTGTACTTCTGTTGCTGGGCAGGCACATACCATTTGGTGAAATTATACCCTATCCCCGCCGCGGCAGGCTCGATGCCCTTAAACCTCTTGTGGACAATCGGCAGGCTATCAGCCACCCATAAGAACATATACGGCTGCTCATCATAAAGCATGGCATGTATCTTATGGTATATGTCTGCGCGTTTTTCCTGATCAAAAATACGCCGGCCCTGTTCAAGCAGGCTATCAACCTGTTTGTTTTGATAGCTTATAAAATTAAATTCGCCTTCTCTTGTCTTCGATGAATGCCATATATCATAACAATCAGGATCCCGTGATAAGCCCCATCCCATAAGAATCGCCTCAAAACGCTTTTTATTGATAAACTCCGTCAATAGAACACTCCACTCCATAACCTGTATCTTTACCTTTATGCCTATCCGGCTTAATTGATGCTGTATTATCTCTGCCGCGTATTTTCTCGAATCATTACCCTGGTTTATAAGGACGGTAAACTCAAATGGCAGGCCAGCTTTGTCGATTACACCATCTCCATCGCTGTCAGACCACCCTGCTTCGAGAAGAAGCTCCTTAGCGGCATGTAGATCATAGGGATCCGGCATCACCTTTTCATCGAATGCCCATGACTCCGGCACAAACGGGCCTGTGCATATCCTTCCAAGGCCCATAAGAACCCCGTCTATAAGTTCTTGTTTATCTACAGCTAAGTTTAAGGCCTTTCGCACCCTTTTATCCTTGAATTTATCATTTAACAGATTATACCCCAAATAAGTATATCCAAATGAAGGATATCTGAACTTATTATAGTGTTTTTTGAAAAATTCATTTTCCGTCTGCCTTTTATACTGCAGCGGAGCAATACCCATAAAATCTACACCCTCAACCTGAAGCTCTAAAAACATTGTCGCGGTATCGGGAATAATTCTATATATATACCGGTCTATATAAGGCTTGCCATCAAAATATCCCTCGTTTGCTTTTAAATCAATACGCTGGCCGCTTTTCCATCTGACAAATTTATAAGGCCCTGTGCCTATCGGAGAGCGGCCGTATTTTGTGGTGTTTAGGTCTTCAATCTCGAGTATATGCTTTGGCATAATCAGCATACCCCATGACGATAAGGCCGGAGCAAAGGGTTCCTTATAAGTGATTTTTATTGTATAAGGGTCTATTATTTCAAAAGATTCTATCTTCTTAAAATCCCCTCCATAAGGGGTTCTTACATCAGGGTCTATCAGTTTCTGGTATGTAAAAAATACATCCTCTGCTGTAAACGGCATGCCGTCATGCCATTTTACATCATCACGCAAATGAAAGACTATAATGCGCCCCTCTTCTTTTATATCCCAGCTTCGGGCAAGCTCACCTGTGATATTTAAATCCTTATCATACCTTATAAGCCCATTGTATATGAGAGCGCATATCTCATGCGAGGCAGAGTCAGAGGCGACTATAGGAATAAGCGTGGTAGCATCCGCGATAGACGCTGTTACGATAGCATCTCCATAATCCGGGGCACCATCTTGACTATAATCTATACCCTTATCTCTTATTGCGCAGCCACTTAAAGGCAAGGCAAATAAAAAAGCCGCTATATATATCAGCGGCCTTATATAATTATTATGCGAACTCTGCATAATCCCTTTTACTCTTAGGAACGGTTCTTGAGCACAGGTACTCGTGCTCAAGAACCGTTCCTAAGTTATTCAACTGAGAATTTTTGTATCTCTTCTGCTGTTGCAGGTCGGGTCTCTTCTTTTGTAACTGTCTCTTTACCAGTATCAGGATCTATCTTGACCTCTTTTACAGTTACTGTCTGAGGTTTAGGTTGCCCCTGGACAGGCATTTGAGCCTCCTGCGCAGCTGGCATTACCTGAACGCCATCCATAATAGACTTCTGCCTTTTGCTGGAAAGATATGCCAACGACAGTGATGTGCATAAGAAAAGCACAGCACTTACTTCTGTCGCCTTTGTAAGAAAAGCGCCTGTCTTCTGGCCGAATATAGTGGTCTGAGAACTACCGCCTCCTCCAAATGTCTCGGCCAACCCTCCGCCTTTACCTGTCTGAAGAAGGATAACAGCAACGAGAATCAATGAAACAATTATGTGTATTACAAGCACAAATATATACATGCCTTTATACCGCTCCTTTCACGATAGCGCTAAAGGAATCTACTTTCAGGCTTGCCCCTCCTACGAGAGCGCCATCCAAGTCTTCTTTTCCCATAAGCTCTTTTATATTATCCGGCTTAACGCTTCCGCCGTATTGTATTCTTGTACCAGAGGCAACCTCATCGCCAAACATCTCTTTTAAAAGGCCTCTTATATAATGATGCACCTCTTGCGCCTGATCAGGAGTCGCTGTCCTACCGGTGCCTATTGCCCAGACCGGCTCATAGGCAAGGACCATATCTTTCATATCCGCCTTACTTAATCCCGCCAAAGAGCCATTGATATGGTTTTTCACAACATCGAATGTCATACCTTTCTCACGTTCTTCCAACGCCTCGCCTACGCAGACGATGGGTTTTAGTCCTGATAAAAGAGCTGCCTTAATTTTTTTATTAACAGTCTCGTTTGTTTCATTAAAGAACTGTCTTCTTTCAGAGTGGCCTATTATAACATAGGCGCATCCAACATCTTTTAGCATATCTGCTGAAACTTCGCCGGTAAAGGCCCCTTTCTGCTCCCAGTAAAGATTCTGCGCGCCAAGGGCTATATTGGAATCTATAAGAAGCTCATGCACATCTGATAAAGCTGTAAACATAGGGCATACAACAATATCAACCGTGTCAATACTGCTCAGCTCCCTCTTTAGGCCGTTTACAAGCTCGACCGCTTCTTTTATCGTATTGTGCATCTTCCAGTTACCGGCAATAATAGGTTTTCTCATTATATCTCCTTTTTCTCTGCCAATGCCGCGACACCAGGGAGCACCTTACCCTCAAGATATTCTAAGGACGCGCCTCCTCCTGTTGAGATATGCGACATCTTATCCGCTACATTAAACTTAGCAACCGCTGCTGCCGTATCACCGCCTCCTATAACAGATACCGCGTCTGATTCCGCGATAGTATATGCTAAGGCCTTTGTCCCGTTTGCAAATCTATCATTCTCGAATATGCCGACAGGCCCATTCCATACTATGGTCTTCGCGGCTTTAAGCTCTTCAATAAAAAGATTAATGGTCTTTGGGCCTATATCAACTCCTATAAAACCTTTCTCTATGGACTCGCCGTCGGTTATCTTGATATTGGAACCTGCTTCTATATTATCTGTTACAACATGATCTATCGGTAATACTATCTCGACCCCTTTTTCCCTGGCCTTGGCAAGAATAGCCTTTGCCGTGTCTACCATCTCCTGCTCAAAGCGCGATGATCCGATATCAACATTGTTTACTTTCATAAAAGTATATGCCATCGCACCACCAATAATTATAATGCTGGCTTTGTCCATCATGTTTTCAATAACAGGTATTTTATCAGCAACCTTAGCTCCGCCTAATAAAAACACAAAAGGCTTATCAGGGTTTGTAAGGATTTTCTGAAAATATTCTATCTCTTTTTCCACAAGAAGCCCTGAAACAGACTCCAGATAATGGGTAACACCCTCTGTTGAGGCATGCGCTCTGTGGCATGTCCCAAAGGCATCATTTACAAAAACATCCCCTAAAGAAGCAAGCTCTTTTGAAAAACCCTGATCATTGTCAGTTTCTTCTTTATGAAATCTTAAGTTTTCAAGCATGACTATATCACCATCTGACATTTTAGAAACAGCCTCTTTTACCGCTGGGCCTATGCAATCATCAAGCATTTTTACAGGCTTGCTTAATAGCTTGCTTAAAACCGTTGCAGCGGGTTTTAGGCTGTATTCCGGCTTTACCTCGCCCTTTGGCCTTCCTAAGTGGCTCATAAGAATAAGCTTTGCCCCCTTTTCTAATATGAACTTTATCGTAGGAAGGGCTGCCCTTATCCTGTTGTCATCTGTTACATTCTGCTGTTTATCCAATGGCACATTAAAATCAACGCGCGTTAAAACACGTTTTCCTGTGATATCGGTATCTTTTATGGATTTTTTGTTCATAACTACTCCTATTTCATCATATACTTTATCAGATCAACTACCCTGCAGGAATAACCCCACTCGTTGTCGTACCAGGAGAGCACCTTTACCATATCGCCGATACAGAATGTCTGCTCTGAATCTACTATTGAAGATAGAGAGCATTTCTTATAATCTATTGAAACAAGCGGCTCATCGCTTACGCCAAGTATGCCTTTTAGCTTCCCGTTTGCTGCCTGCCTTAACACATTATTGATCTCATCCTTTGTGGCAGTTTTTTCAACCTGCACAACCACATCCACAATTGATACCGTAGGAGTAGGCACTCTTATCGCAAGGCCGTCAAGCTTACCCTTAAGTTCAGGTATAACAAGGCCTACTGCCTTTGCGGCCCCTGTTGTTGTAGGTATCATTGATAACGCCGCTGCGCGAGCGCGTCTAAGGTCGCTGTGCGGAAGGTCCAATATACACTGGTCATTTGTATAGGAGTGTATTGTTGTCATAAGGCCTTTTTTCACTCCGAAATTATCCATCAAGACCTTCACAACAGGCGCTATGCAGTTTGTCGTGCAAGACGCGTTTGATACTATATGATGCTTTGACTTATCGTATGCCTGTTCGTTTACACCAAGAACAAATGTCGCGATATCGCCTTTTGCCGGCGCTGATATAATAACCTTCTTGGCCCCTGCTGTAATATGCTTTCCTGTCTTTTCAGCGTCGCGGAATATCCCTGTAGACTCAAGCACCACATCAACACCAAGCTCTCCCCATGGAATCATCGCAGGGTCTCTCTGGGCAAAGACTTTAAGTTTTTTGCCGTTTACCACTATAGAATCGCCCTCCACTTTTACGTCAAAAGGGAATGTACCAAAGTTTGAGTCATATTTTAAAAGATGCGCTAAGGTCTTCGCGTCTGTTAAATCATTAACCGCTGCAAATTCGATATCCTTAACACCGCCTTCAGTTGCTGACCTGAAAACATTACGCCCTATCCTTCCGAACCCGTTAATACCTACCTTTATTGCCATTTCTTCCTCCTGTTTGTTTATATTGTTGCTTCCCGTAAATACTGACTTGCTGTTTCCGGTGCTGTTGAATTTATATAAAATCCGCTTCCCCATTCAAAGCCCGCGATCTTGCTGAGCTTAGGCATCACTTCAACATGCCAGTGATAGCACCCCTG
>Ga0268276_1002995_pt1 | contig 13657 bp, 17 predicted proteins | sample saktaG_4_FD_190145 | JGI IMG/M metagenome (GOLD analysis project Ga0268276, IMG submission 190145) | Saline water microbial communities from Sakinaw Lake, British Columbia, Canada - sak_2010_1_5_45m | ecosystem: Environmental > Aquatic > Non-marine Saline and Alkaline > Saline ...
TATTCTTGATAAATCTCTGCCTATTTCAGGGAATATTTTGGAAATAGGCACCGGTAAAGGGCATTTTGCGCTTGCCCTCGCGAAGCGGGGATTTAGCTTTACAAGCATAGACATATCCGAAGAAGAACAGGAAATAGCCAAGCTAAATATACAATATTATGGTCTGGAAAAGCAGGTTATCTTTAAAATAGAAAACGCGCAAGATTTAAGTTTTCCAGATTGGAGTTTCGATGTTATCTTTTCCATAAACGTGTTTCATCATCTTGAAAAGCCACAGGCAGTTTTAAATGAGATTGTGCGGTTATTGCGGCCCGAGGGGAAGATAGTATTGAGCGATTTTAACGCAAAGGGCCTCGAGATCATAAATGCGTGTCATGCCCGCGAGGGAAGAGTGCACGATTATTTTAAACATGATCTAAGTGAAGCGAAGAATTATTTTACTATTAGAAGACTTAAAGTTTGTGAATTTCAAAGTGAAGTTCAGAGAGTAATTATCTCTAAATAGAAAATAACTAGCAGGTAGTATATGATTATTGCAGTTGCAAGTGGTAAGGGAGGCACGGGAAAGACTACGATAGCGGTTAATCTGGCGTTATCGCTAAAAAATGTTCAATTTCTTGACTGTGACGTCGAAGAGCCGAATGCCCATATTTTTTTAAAGCCGGAGATAAAAGAAAAGTCGTTAGCGTTTATTCCCATTCCGGAAGTTGATGAGGCAAAATGCAATGTTTGCGGCAAATGCCGTGAGGTATGCGCGTATCATGCGATAGCGGTTATTCCTTCAAGCAACGGAGACAAGGGAAGCGTTCTTATCTTCCCGCATCTTTGCCATGGATGCGGCGCCTGCAGTTTGCTCTGCCCTCAAAAGGCCATCAAAGAGGTAAATAAAGAGATAGGTGTTATCGAAATAGGAATGTCGCAGGATATACAATTTGTTCATGGCACACTCAATGTCGGCGAGATAATGTCTCCGCCTTTGATCAGACAGGTCGAAGATTACATTAATCCCACCAAAACCGTTATTATTGACGCGCCGCCCGGAACATCCTGTCCTGTTATAGTCGCGGTAAAAAAGAGCGATTACTGCATATTGGTAACCGAGCCGACGCCATTTGGGCTTAATGACTTAGTGTTAGCAGTTGAGGTTTTAAGGAAGCTGAATATCCCATTCGGCGTTGTGATTAATCGCTCAGATATTGGAGACGATAAAGTTGACCAATATTGTCAGGATAAGAAGATACTTATACTTCTACGCATACCATTTGATAAGGAAATAGCGCTACTTTATTCACGTGGAATTCCACTGGTTCAGAAAAAGGCGGAATATAAGGAAAAATTCAGGACGATGTTCGACATGATAACAAAAGAGATATAATGAAACAGATCGTTGTGATCAGCGGAAAAGGCGGGACGGGGAAGAGCGTTTTAACGGCCTCGTTTGCCGCGCTTGCGAAAAATAAGGTAATGGTCGATTGCGATGTCGATGCCGCGGATCTGCACCTTTTACTACATCCGGTTATAAAAGAACGCCATGAGTTCAGAAGCGGTAAGACCGCGAAGCTCAATAAGAAGATATGCACACAATGCGATCAATGTGTCGCTTTGTGTAAATTCGGCGCGATAAGCGACGATCTGACTATTGACCCCATCTCGTGTGAAGGATGCGCCCTATGCAGCCATATATGCCCTGCCGGCGCTATAGCCATGGTGCAGAATGTCGCGGGTGAGTACTTTGTGTCGGATACAAAGTATGGCCCTTTCGTCCATGCGAAGCTGGGTATTGCCGAAGATAATTCCGGTAAGCTCGTTGCGAAGATACGCCAGGTTGCGAAGGAAATAGCCGAAAAAGAAGGCTTGGATTATGTAGTTATCGACGGCCCTCCCGGCATCGGATGTCCGGTAATTGCTTCATTATCCGGCGTTGACTCCGCCCTGATAGTGACTGAGCCCACGCTTTCAGGTCTCCATGACGCGAAAAGAGTTATAGAAGTTGCGGAGCACTTTAAGATACCGGTTAAGATGGTAGTGAATAAATACGATCTTAATAATGAGATGACCGGATGTATCGAACGTTTTTGTGAAGATAAGGGTATTGCTGTCATTGGGAAGATGGGCTTTGATAGGGCTATTGTGGAATCTATGGTCGCGGGCACGACGATCGTTGAGCATTGTGGCAGCAGGATTAGAGAAGAGATCGTTAATATTTGGCAAGAGCTGACGGTATAATATGCACATACATAAAGAAAACAATAAAGAAAGCCGGCTGATCATATCGGCGGGGTTAAATTTTGCCACAGTTATTGTGCAGGTTATCGGCGGCCTCGCATCAGGAAGTCTGTCGCTTCTCTCAGACGCGCTGCATAACCTAAGCGACGCGGTGGCGTTAGCCGTCAGTTTCATAGCTGTGCGTTTATCCAAGAGAAAAAATACCGAAGCGCAGACATTCGGCTACAAGCGGGCCGAAATTCTAGCAGCCCTCTTTAATGCCTGCACTTTAGTGGTAGTGTCGTTCTTTCTATTTAAAGAGGCGATATTCAGGCTTATAAATCCTCATCCGATAAACAGTTTGTTTATGCTCGCTGTGGCAGTGGCGGGGTTAGCCGCTAATATCATCTCTGTTTTTCTTCTCAAAGCGCATGCGCATGCAGATATGAATGTACGGGCCGCTTATGTGCATCTTTTCTCCGATTTTCTTTCTTCTATAGCGGTTATTATCGGCGCCTGCATGATCTTTATATTTAAGACATATTGGATCGATCCTATGCTGACTATTCTAATCGGCATATATGTATTGAAGGAAGGGTATAAGATTATCGAAGAGAGCACACATATTCTTATGCAGCATGTGCCTAAAGGAATAAATTTAAAGGACATTCAAATACAGATTGAAGGTATTGATGGGGTGAAAGATATTCACCATGCGCATCTATGGGCGGTAACCGAGCGTGATATTTTCTTCGAGGCACATATTAACGTATCGCGGGATATGCCGATCAGCGAAACATGCCTTCTGGTAAAACGGGCGGAAGACATACTCAAAGAACATTTTAAGATTACTCATGTAACACTACAACTTGAATTTAATTCATGCAAGGGGATCAGCCTGATCAAGCCTTAAAGAGAAGGCGAAAATATAATGATTATAACAAAACAAAAAAGTATAGACGAAATAGTGAAATATATTGAAAAAGATTCCACTGTTTTTTTGATCGGATGCGCTGTTTGCGCCACTACCTGTAAGACCGGCGGTGAAAACGAACTAAAAAACTTATCAGAAGCGCTTCAAAAGAAAGGTAAAATCGTTGCCGGGTGGGATATCCTCAACCCGGCTTGTTATGTTTTCGAGTCAAAAAAGCTTCTTAGGCGCAAAGTTAAAGAGCTTGCCGCTTCTCAATCGATTATAAGTCTTGCTTGCGGTGGAGGAACACAAGCCATAGCGGAAATCTTACAGAGACCGGTTTATCCCGGCAATGACACGTTGTTTCAGGGAGAGATAGTCAAGCTCTCTCCGAAAGAGGATCGTTTTGAGAAAAAATGCCTTATGTGCGGGGAGTGTATCGTAGGTATGACCGGCGGCATTTGTCCTATTACCAGATGTCCCAAAGGATTACGAAACGGCCCTTGCGGCGGGCAGAATAAAGGGAAATGCGAGGTTGATCCTGACCGTGATTGTGTTTGGATTCTTATATACAAAAAGCTTAAAGAGTTAGGTCAGCTTGAAAATATGCGGTTGATGAGCGGGATAAGAGATCATAGAAAAGCGATTGATTGGCTACTGGTTAATAAACATTAAAGGAATAATATGGAAAGCGCCAAAATAGATCCTGCCGAACAGGACACGCGGCTTAAATCGAAGATGTCGCACATAAAAAATAAAATTATTATTATGAGCGGCAAGGGCGGCGTAGGGAAAACAACCGTCGCTGTCAATATTGCGCACGCTCTCGCGGTATCAGGATTGAAAGTTGGCCTTTTGGATACAGATCTTCACGGGCCAAATATAGCCAAGATGCTGGGGATAGAGAAAAAGGTTATATTCGGGATCGATGCCGGTATAGCTCCGGTCGAAGTTATGCCGAATTTAAGCGCTGTAAGTATTGCTTTAATAGGATACGATCCGGATCAGCCCGTTATATGGCGCGGCCCTTTAAAGATGGGTGTTATAAAACAATTCTTAAGTGATGTAATCTGGGGAGATTTGGACTACCTTATAATTGACTCACCGCCTGGCACAGGAGACGAGCCATTAAGCGTATGTCAGCTTATAACGGATGTAACAGGCGCGGTTATTGTTACAACGCCTCAGGATGTGGCTATTCTGGACGCGCGCAAAACCATCTTGTTTGCCCAGCAACTTAACATTCCGGTATTGGGTGTCGTCGAAAATATGAGCGGCCTTATCTGCCCCCATTGCAAAAAAGAAATAGATCTTTTTAAGACAGGAGGCGGCGAAAAAGCGGCCCGCGAACTTAAAGTCCCGTTTTTAGGGAGGATACCCATAGAGCCGGAAATGGTAATTTCGGGTGACGAGGGTAAGCCATATATATCTTGTGGCAGAGAAACTAAGGCAGCCGCAGTTATAAATGATATTATAAATAAAATAATAAAGAAAAACGCATGAAAGATATTCATCTCGTTAGATATTTTTCGTCATTGGTTACGATATCAAATGGTAAGGTAATAAAAATAACAAAACCAACTATTACTCATTGTCCGCTTGCCGGTTTTCTTTATAAAGGGCTCAAGAGATCCGGTGATTTGCCGCTTTCGCGGCTAAAGGACGAGATCAGGAAAGTCGTTGAAGAGAAGATAGAGCATTTTGGTTTTTGCTCGAAAAAGCGTGTCCTTTGGGATGATGGAGTATCCGTACCTTACGGCGCTTCGGAAATCTTAGCGCATGGGCTAAGGAATAAAATTATAGATAGCGCCGTAATAGTCTGCGACGGCGCGGGTACAGTGGCAGTGTCAGTTCCCCAGGTTGTGCAGGGTATTGGCGCCAGGATGCATAGCGTCCTTCGTACATCAGCAATTCCAGAGGTTATCGAGAGGTTGCATCAATATGGCTGCCGCACGATAAATAACAGCGGAATGATTGATCAAAAAAGAGGCGTTATCGAAGCCGCGAAGGAAGGCTATAAAAACATAGCCGTTACAGTCAATGCCTATCAAGGAGAGAATTTAAAGAGTATTCGAGCCCTGGAAAAGCAGTGTGGCATATCACTGATCATCCTAGTGATATGCACAACAGGTATCAGCGGCGAGCGAATAAATGAAATAGAAAAATACGCGGACTTGGTCTGGGCATGCCGCTCTAAAGAGGTCAGAAATATCCTGTGCGTAAAGGCAATTGAAATATTGTCAGACGCCTCGCCCGTGTATATCCTTACGCAAAAGGGGAAGATGTTTGTTTCCGGTTATTCACCCAACATATTCAGGATGCGAAAGAAGATGGAAAGGAGCATTGTATCATGATTGGTAATCCGGAAGACGTATCGGTTATACCGGGGAATATTATCGATTTGGTGAAAGACAATAAATATTTCGGACAGATGAACGATCCGAGCGGATCGGCATATATTAAAGGCATTTGCGGCGACCAGATGGAATTTTACATAGTGGTTACGAATAACATAATAACCGATATAAAATTTCACACTGACGGATGCGTTTACACAACGGCCTGCGGGGCTATGGCGTGTAAGCTTGCGGCAGGAAAGTCTCTACAGGAAGCACTTGGTATATCAGCCAGGCAGGTGATTATGGAATTGAAAGTTTTACCCAAAAGCCATGCTCACTGCACTATTCTCGCGGTAAGTACATTATATAAGGCGATAGCCGATTATCTCCTTAAACCATGAGGAAAATATGCAGCTAAAAATTCTTGCCGAAGGCTCAACAAAATGGCAGCGTTTTATAAAGCATTGGGGATTGTCTATCCTTATAGATGACGATATTCTTTTTGATACATTTGGCAAACCAAATTATGTTACAAAACAGTTAAAAAGATTTAGCGTAGATCTAGATAAAATAAAACATATAGTCATTTCTCATGACGATTGGGATCATGTTTCGGGTTTATGGAGGATATTGGAACGCAATAATGACGTTACCGTATATGTATGTCCGCATTTTAGTCTCAATATAAAAGCAAAGATAAAATGGTATGGCGCGCGTTTTATAGAAGTAGATAAACTTACAAAGATCAGGAGTGATGTTTATCTGAGTGGTGAGCTTCAAGGCGGATCAAGAGGCGGTGTGGCGATTCCGGAACAGTATTTAGCGATAAAGTCGCCGAATGGTATCGTTGTTATCACAGGCTGTGCTCACCCCGGCATAATCGAAATCGTGCAGCATGCCAAAGTGAGCCTTAATTCAGAAATATGCCTGCTCATAGGAGGTTTCCATCTTAAGGATAATTCCGATGAGGTTAATTCCGAAATTGTTACCAGGATGAAAGGGCTTGGCGTGCGCCAGGTTATGCCGCTTCATTGTACGGGCCGGGTCGCTCATGATCTATTTAGCGAAGAGTTTAAGAGCGATTGTATTATACCGGTTGAAGGTCAAACCATAGAAATTTGAAGATGATTGGGGATGAGTATGTCTCAGACTGTAATGCATTGTTGCGAGAAGTGTCAGGTCTATTAGACCTGCGAAACAAAATGGTACAAAGGTGAAAAAGGCCAAGAGAGCGTATGTTGTTCTGTATGTAACTACTACAGGGTTTGTTTAGAAGCACGGAAGAAAGTCAACAAGAAGAAAGAAGGTAGAAGATAGTATGGCAGTAAAAATAGATAAAAAAAATTGTAGCGGTTGCGGCAGGTGTGCTGATGTCTGCCCTGTGAGTGCTATAAAAATCAAAAAAGAAAAGGCGATAGTAGATGATAATTGCGTTATATGTGGCACGTGTGTAGGCGAATGCCCGAATGGCGCGATATCGTTCCCGAAATAGGAGTACGAGGATATTATGGAAAAACTGATCAGCGATTTTTTGGCTCAAAAGAGATTTGTTGTGGCGGGATCATTCCGAAACGAATCAAAATACGCCTACAAGATCTTGAAGATATTGAAAAATAAGGGATATGAAGTTTATCCTGTGCATCCTACTATGAAGGAAGTTGAGGGGCAGCGTTGCTATGCCAGTGTTAAAGATGTCCCATTCACGATAGATGTTGTTAATTTAGTCACTCCGCCAGTAGTCACAGAAAGAATACTCGTTGAGTGCAAAGATAAGGGCATAAGGAAGATATGGCTTCAGCCTGGCGCCGAGAACGAGAATGCCATAAGATTCTGTAAAGATAATAATATGGAAGTTATATATCAGGTTTGCGTCATTATGAAAGCGACATAAAACATAAGGAGCCACAATGCTAGATAAGACGGATATATTGGTAATAGGCGCCGGTCCGGCGGGGATAGTATGCGCGTTAACCGCCAAGAAGTATTATCCTGATAAGAAAATCGTGGTAATGAGAAATGTTGAAAAAGGAGTTATCCCATGTGGGATCCCCTATATGATAAAGAGCCTGAAGTCTCCTGATGAAAATGTATTGAGTATGGCATCGCTGGAAAAGAACGACATCAAAGCGGTTGTAGACGAGGTGATAATGGTGGATCGTAAAAACAAGACCGTTGAATGTAAAAGCCAAGAAGTATATCAATATGAAAAATTGATCCTCGCTATCGGGTCAGTTCCCATTTTACCGCCTATACCGGGCATAGAGAAGAAAGGGATTTATCCTATATATAAAGAATTGGGATATCTTACCAAGGCCATAGAAGAAATCAAGAGATGTAAAAACGTCCTAATAGTGGGCGGCGGGTTTATCGGCATAGAATTCGCAGATGAGCTTTCGAAAATAGACGGGCTAAATACATATTTGGTTGAGCTTCTTCCTAATATCCTGGCAAATTCCTTTGATCTGGAATTTTCAACACTTGCCGAAGATAAACTAAAAGCAAAAGGCGTGAAGATATTCACAGGCGCCAAGGTGCTCGAGTTTTGTGGCCGAGACAGGGTTGAGAAGGCGAGATTATCAACCGGTAAGGATATTGAGATCGACGCGGTTATTCTGGGCATAGGGGCATCTCCTGATACGGCGCTTGCCCTCAAAGCGGGTTTGGATCTTGGCAGGGGCAAGGGGATATGGACTGATGAATATATGCGTACTATAGATCCTGATGTTTTCGCCGTAGGAGATTGCGCGGGAAAGAGGGACTTTTACACCCGTAAAGATATCCCTGTAATGCTGGCCTCAACGGCAACCGCGGAAGCGAGGATTGCGGGCGCGAATCTTTATCAGCTTAAAGTTGTACGGGAAAATAAAGGCACTATCGCGATATACTCCACATATATTGATGGTTTGGTATTGGGCTCAGCCGGTCTTACGCAAACAAGCGCGATAAAAGAGGGATTTGAAATTGTGACTGGCCACGCCAGTGTTAAGGATAAGCATCCCGGTACATTGCCTCTATCGAGTGATATTAAAATGAAATTGGTTTTTTCGAGACAATCGGGGATTTTATTGGGTGGCCAGGTTGCCGGTGGGTTTAGTTGTGGTGAGCTCATAAACCTTATTGGCGTCGCTATACAAAAAAGAATGTCGGTTACAGAGCTTGAAACGTTGCAGGTCGCGACTCAGCCGTATTTGACATGTGCGCCTACCATGTATCCGGTTGTTGCGGCCGCGCAGGATGCCATAGGAAAGATGCATGGATAAACAGAATTACAAATACATTTATGGGCCGGTGCCGTCCTGGAGGCTGGGTAGCTCTTTAGGCGTTGATCCGATATCAAAAAATGAAAAGGTTTGCACGTTTGATTGCATTTACTGCCAGATTGGTAAAACAAAATGCCTAATCGATGAAAGAAAAACGTTTGTCCCTATCAAAGAGATAATAAAAGAGTTAGATTCATTACCGCCTTTGGAAATAGATTATATAACCTTTTCCGGAACAGGAGAGCCCACATTGGCCGAAAACCTGGGAGAGATGATAAAAGGCGTAAGGCAGATTAGGCGAGAAAAGATAGCCGTCTTGACAAATTCTTCTCTTATGCATAGAGATAATGTCATAAAAGACCTGTCCTTAGCGGATCTTGTCGTTGCCAAGTTGGACGCTCCTTCACAGGACATCTTCGAGCTGGTTAACCAACCAGCTAAGAATATCAAGATAGACGCCGTGATTCGTGCCATAAAAGATTTTAAGAGTTGTTATAAGGGGAGGTTGGCGCTGCAAATTATGTTTATGGAAGAAAATAAAATTTACGCGAAAGAGATCGCGCAGATAGCGAAAGAGATTAATCCTGACGAAGTCCAGCTTAATACGCCTTTGCGGCCATGTGGGATAAAACCATTAACAAAAGACGAAATGGCCGCGATAGAAGAATATTTTTGCGGCTTGAACACAGTTTCTGTTTACAGAGCCGAAAAAAAAGGAGTGAAGCCCATAAGTTCGGAAGATACCTTGAAAAGAAGGGGGAAAAGATGATCTTTATTGCGTTGGTTGCTGGCGCGGCGGTTATCATCGTATTGCGGCAGGTTGGATTGGTTGAAAAACCGCTCACTGTTTTTGTGGTGGCCACCCTTGTCATCGGGTCCATCGCGTTTATTTTTAATAATAAGTTACACTGTCCTTTTGTAAAAAAATGCCCTTTTAATTTTTGCCCGCTGCATAAATAAAAGCACTGAGCTTATAATTAATGAAAACGTATCTGGAATGTATACCATGTTTTTTTAAGCAAGCGCTTGAGGCGTCGAGATTGTCCGGCGCCAATAGAAAAATGCAGAAGAAGATACTGGATGAGATTGCGCTCGCTATACCAAGCTTCCCACTGACCTATAGCCCGCCTCAAATGGCCAGGATTATCAACGGCACGATCAGAAGGATCACCGGTAAAAACGATCCTTACGCGAAAATAAAGAAAGAAAGCAATAAGCTCGCCCTGAGTGTTTATGCCAGATTGAAGAAGAAAGTGGTTCGTTCGCGCGACAGGTTGTTAACGGCAGTTGAACTGGCGATCGCCGGTAATATCATCGATTATGGTGTTAAAAATACCTTAAATGTGCAGGAGGAGCTTAAAAAGATTCTGGATAAAGAGGACAAGGCTATTCGAAAAGAGGATAGGTCGATATTTAATTACAAGAGTTTCCGCAGCGCCTTGGAAGAATCGAAGACTATTCTTTATCTGGCTGATAATGCCGGAGAAGTTGTTTTTGACGGAATTCTTATTGAAGAGATAAAAGAAATGCACAAGGATACAAAAATTATTTACGCGGTAAAAGAAAAACCCGTTATTAACGATGCCCTGCGGGAAGATGCGGTGTTTGCCGGTATCGGAGAAAAGGCAATCATTATTTCAAACGGCGTAGATACGCCAGGAACCGTACTTTCTTTATGCTCAAAGGAATTTTTAAAAATATTTAAGCGCGCCGATATGGTAATCAGTAAAGGGCAGGGTAATTTTGAGGCATTATCAGATTGCAAGAGGCCGGTATTCTTTCTTTTTATGGCGAAATGTCCGGTAATAGCTAAGGATGTAAAATGCGAACTTGGTGATGTGATTTTATTATATAAAAATAAACGAGTCAGCTGATATGGTTAAAGAGATTTTGAGAGAACTGAAGGCCCATGCTCCTTTTACTTTTTTCGGGGCGATATCAGGTATTGTAATTATGGCATTCTGTTATAAATTACCTTATAAAACATCTTACGACATATTTTATATCCTGCATCCATTACATGTTCTTTTAAGCGCTCTGGTTACCGCTTCCATATACAGGCTTCACGAATGCGATCATATAACCGGCAAGTGCATAATGGGTAAATGCAATTTTTGGAGTTTGCTTATCATAGGCTATGTGGGCTCTGTAGGTATTGCTACTCTAAGTGATTCAATCATTCCTTATGCATGCGAGGTATTATTTAAAATGCCTAACAGGGGTATTCATATGGGTTTTATTGAAAAATGGTGGTTGGTTAACCCCTTAGCGATTATAGGTATAACCATCGCTTATTTCAGGCCGACAACGAAATTTCCGCATGCGGGGCATGTTTTATTAAGTACATGGGCCTCTTTATTCCATATCATAATGGCGCTGGGTCAAAAATTGAGTTTTCTTTTGTATCCGGCAATCCTTTTATTTTTATTTGTAGCAGTATTGGTGCCTTGCTGCGTGAGCGACATAGTTTTCCCTTTATTATTTGTAAAAAGGAAGAAAGGCTCTTATGCATGAAACAAGATTTGTTAATGAAATATTCGCTGTTTTAAAGCAGGAGCTGACTAAAGATACGCCCCCAGGGAGGATTTCGGTTAATGTTCGCTTAAGCCCTTTTAGCCATGTCGCTTCAGAAAGCTTGCAGGAGTCTTTTAATGCGTTAATCAAAGGAGAGGATTTCAAAGACGTGTCGCTTAATGTGCTCCCATTGGAGCTTCCATTAAAATGCAACAATTGTAAGCGCAGCATTCGCATTACCAAGAAAGTGTTTGATTGTCCTTCTTGCGGCAGTGCGGATATTGATATTCAGATGGATAAGGAGTTTTTTGTTGAATCCATAGATATTGAACCACTATAAAGAGAAGGAGGCAAAATGACGGCTAATATAAATGATGATAATTTTAAACGCGAGGTGTTGGATGCGGATTTACCGGTTTTGGTAGACTTTTGGGCCGAATGGTGCGGTCCTTGCCGTATGGTCGGACCGATAGTTGAAGCGATAGCAAAAGAATATCGGGGTAAATTAAAAGTGTGTAAATTAAACGTGGATCAAGGGTTAGAAACAGCTTCCAGCTATGGTATTATGAGCATACCGACACTAGCGATTTTTAAAAAAGGGAAAGTGGTGGATAAGATCGTAGGCGCGCTTCCTAAGGCAGAACTTGAAGCCGCTATTAAGCCTCATATTTAATAATTCAAGAGGTGAGAAAGTAATGTGATGGATTTTAAGCAGGTCTTTGAATAGGTGTACTAAAAAGGAATTTAAAATGACCGGTGCAAAGATTTTAGTTAAAAGTCTGGAAGAGCTTGGAATAAAACATATTTTTGGCTATACAGGTGCGGCTATTCTTCCGGTAATGGATGAATTGGGGAAGAGTTCTATTAAAATCATAGTCAATTCTAATGAACAGTCAGCGGCTTTTAGCGCCGCTGGCTACTCTCGCTCGAGCGATATGGTTGGGATTGTGATTGTTACTTCCGGCCCTGCCATTACAAACACATTAACAGCTGTTGCTGATTCTTTTTCCGATAGCATTCCTTTGTTGGTAATCGCCGGACAAGTTCCTGAGCACAAGATTGGGACAGATTCGTTTCAACATATTGATGTGTCCGCTGTCTTTGGCCCCACGGCCAAGAAAGTCGTTCTTGTGGATAGAATAGACAATATTGAGTCTGTTATTAAGGATGCCTATTTTTTGGCGAAATCAGGGAAGCCCGGGCCCGTTGTTATTGATATTCCGATCAATTTACAGCAGAGCATCAATAAATACATTGGCGATAATATTGATATGTTTAGGGTTGCATACAGTAACGAATGGCATTTATCTGACAAGCAGTGTAGGCATTTTTTCACGCTGCTTACGGAGGCGAGGCGTCCATTACTTTATTTAGGCGGCGGACTTAATTCTAAAAACGGCAGCGAAGCTATACGCAGGTTTAATTCCGTCTTTAACATTCCTTCTGTCAATACGCTGATGGCTAAGGGGGTTTTAGACGAAAACGATGCCGCTTCGTTAGGATTGCTGGGAATGTTCGGCACTCCTTATGCGAATAAAATCATTCAAAAAAATGATTTCTTTTTTGCGATCGGTGTTCGCTGGGACGATCGCGTCGCTGAAAAGGTTGGGTTTGCTATTGAAGCTAAAATCGCCTATATTGACATTAATCCCGAAAAGGTTCATCAAATAAGAAATGAGCGGAATCCCGATTTTTCGTTTATCGGAGATGCTATCAACGCTCTTAATGATTTGACGGATTATGCCCAGCGAAATAATATAAAAATAACTATTAATGACTGGATTCAGTATGCGGCCAAATTAAAAAATACATGGCCATTGAATTATTGTCGGGGCGGGGAACATATTCATCAAGCTGAGGCAATTGATCTTTTGAGTAAGTTTATTGACGACGATACAATAATTACCACGGGCGTTGGTAATCATCAACTCTTGGCCGCACAGTATCTAAGAATGAGAAAACCAAAATCATTTCTTACCCCCGGAAGTTTCGGGACGATGGGTTTTGGTATGCCAAGCGCCATAGGTGCTCATTACGCAAATCCTGATTCAACGATTATTGTGGTCGACGGTGATGGTAGTTTTAGAATGAACATGGGAGAGCTACATACTATCGGCGCTCTTGGCCTGCCAATAAAAATACTCCTTCTTAACAATAGAAGCGATGGCATGGTAAGAAACCTGGAAGACATGGCATATGGCAAGAGACATTCCGCTACGGAAAGAAGATCCGATGTTAATTTTGCTGATATGGCGAAGCATTGTCATTATAAGTATGCGCAAAGAATAACTTCCCGGGCTGAGTTATCGAAAGGACTTAAGTTGTTTATGGAAACAGACGGCCCCTGCATTCTTGAGGTAATGACTGATATCGAAGAAGTCCTGTATCCGATTGTTCGAGCAGGGTCTTCTTATAGAGACATGGAG
>Ga0268276_1002998_pt1 | contig 13650 bp, 12 predicted proteins | sample saktaG_4_FD_190145 | JGI IMG/M metagenome (GOLD analysis project Ga0268276, IMG submission 190145) | Saline water microbial communities from Sakinaw Lake, British Columbia, Canada - sak_2010_1_5_45m | ecosystem: Environmental > Aquatic > Non-marine Saline and Alkaline > Saline ...
TATTCAGGATCATATGGATTGAGACTACATTCATCTGCATCTTCGGTGGTATTCTGGGGAATATAATAGCTTTGTTGGGCGGTAAAACGATCGAGTATATACTGAAATCGGTATTGCCATACGCGCCTAAGGGCCACCTGGTAATTATTACTCCGCATATACTTGCCCTTTCTTTTTTCGGAGCGGTTATAATGGGGCTTGTTGCAGGTCTTTACCCCGCTTTCAGGGCGTCTTCTATGAAACCGATAGAAGCTATCCGGAAGGGGGAGTGACGCATGAAAAATATCATTATAAAAGCGGCAGGATTGACTAAAATATATGTACGTGGAACCGAAAAAGTTTATGCCGTAAATGGCGTAAATCTGGAAATAAATGACGGAGATTTTGTAGCGCTTATGGGTCCGTCAGGCTCCGGCAAGACGACGCTTCTGGACCTTGTAGGATGTTTAGACAGCGTTTCTTCGGGATCGCTCGAGGTATTTGGAAAAGATGTGTCGAGAGTAAAAGAGTCCAGGCTTGTAGGATTGAGGCGAGGGAATATAGGGTTCATATTTCAGGATTTTTTACTCATACCAAGCCTGACGGCGATTGAGAACGTCGAACTCTCCCTATATTTTGCGAGGCGGCCGCAGGATAAAAAGAAACTCTTAGGGCTATTCAAAAAAGTTGGCCTCGGACATCGCATTAACCATCTTCCTAAGGAGATGTCCGGAGGAGAGAGGCAGAGAGTTGCTATCGCAAGAGCGCTTGCCGTCTCTCCGAAGTTCCTCATTGCCGATGAGCCTACCGGAAATCTTGACACTAAAAGCTCTCAGGAGATATTTGATATATTTAAAAGCATAAATAAGGATGAGGGTTTGACTATAATTTTAGCTACCCATAATCCTAAGCTCGGGTCTCAGGCGGACCGGATAGTTTACCTGAAGGACGGAAAGACGGTTTTAAAGGAAGAGTCGAGTTTGTACTAATCCATTGCTTGAGTATTCCATGCCGGGGATGGAATAATTTGTTAAATAGGAAAAAGTTAGATTTATACCCTTGTCGCAAATCCAATCATAGTGTATCTTTATCTATGGTAAGTATAGCTCTTTGAAGCTTTAATAGTTCAGACGATAATAGCAAACCATTCGAAAGAGTGGGCACGCAAAGCCAGGTCTGGACATTTCTCGTGAAATGTCCGACCGTTCTGGACCTCTGGTCCAGGATCGGGCCCTCGCGAAAGCAGGGCAGCCGGGTTGCCGAAATGAATGAGAGGAGATGAGCTCCTCCTTGTGCCTATTGCCGGGTGTTTGCCCGGCTATTTTTTTGCCCACTCTTTGTCTGGATAGTGAAATCACCAACAAAAGGGGCAAAAGATGAAGCGCATGTTAGGATCTTTAATTATACAAACGACCGTGATAGCGGCTTTCCTTATATTGACATCTATTGGCGTAGACAATAGTACCTCTGCTGACTTAAGCTATCCTATGTTTCAGAAAGGGATGAGCTACGTCACGTGGTCCAGTAGCGGGTTTGCAAGTCCTGCCTCTGACGCATCTATACGCTCGATGTCCGAGATCGGCGTAAAGTGCGTAGCGATAATACCTACGTGGTATCAGGATAAGTATAATTCCACAGAAATAGCGGCAAACGACCGCTCTCCATCAGACCAAAGTATCAGGCATGCTATAAGGAAGGCGCACAGTGAAGGCATGTTTGTTATGCTTAAGCCTCATATCGACCTTACCTCAGATGAAGATAATTCGCGCAGTGATATAGGATTCAGCTCAGACGATAAGTGGAGTGAATGGTTCAATAATTACACGAAGTTCATAACCCACTATGCAAAGATAGCTAGGGATGAAGATGTGGAGTTCTTCTGCGTAGGTACGGAGCTGACGTTTGCGGCGACGAAGACCGATATGTGGAAGAATCAGATTATACCCGAGGTAAGAAAAGCTTATAAAGGGCGTATAATGTACGCCGCTAACTGGGATGAATATGAAAATGTCGGATTCTGGGATGATCTCGATTATGCCGGAATAGACGCATACTTTCCGCTGGCCGATAAAGGGACTCCGCAGTATGAAGAAATAAGGCAAGGGTGGAGAAAATGGGCTAAGAGTATAGGTGAGTGGGCCGCCAAAGTAAAGAAACCGGTGCTATTCACCGAGTGCGGCTATGCCAGCGTGAATACAGCGGCGGTTAAACCGTGGCAGGAGAATAAGGCCAGTGAACCCAACCAGGCTCTTCAGGCGGATTGCTATAAAGCCCTGCTGGAAGAGTTATGGAATGAGCCATGGTTCTTTGGGCTATACTGGTGGAGCTGGAATACATACGCCGGATCCGGCGGCGTTAGTAATAAAGGTTTTACGCCGCAGAACAAACCTGCCGCGGAATGCATAAAAGAGTGGTATAAAAAGAATGTCGAAAAGAACTTCATAGTGACGGAAGCCGACTTAAAATCGCCAGTCGCTAATTCTTGACATAACGCCCGGTTAGTTGTAGTCTATTCAACATATGAGAGTAATCTTATCTATACTGATATGGGTGGTGGGAACGGTCATTACCGCAGCCGCTTTTCTTTCCAGTCTAATCCTCAAAATAGTACTCTTTCCTTTTCCTAACCGGGCCCAGATAGTCCACTCGCAGTGTTTCTGGTGGTCGGATATGCTCATCGCGCTTAATCCATATTGGAAAGTTAAGGTAACCGGCCTCGAGAATATAGATCCTAAAAAAACCTACGTTATGGTAGCAAATCACCAAAGCCTCGCAGATATAGTGATCATATATCAGACCCACGCATATTTTAAATGGGTAGCTAAAAGAGAGTTGTTGAAAGCGCCTTTCATAGGAGGGCTGCTTTGGGTAAATGATCACGTCCTCCTTTCCAGAGGTGACTTCGGCAGCGTAAAGGATGTTTACCGTAAGGCGGGAGAGTGGCTTAAAAAAGGCGTATCGATGTTATTCTTTCCGGAAGGCACCAGAAGTGGGACTGATAATATGGGCGAATTTCAAAATGGAGCTTTCAAACTCGCCATAAAAGAAGGTAAGCCTGTCCTGCCTATATATATAGGCGGTACGAGGGGCGCCATACCGAAAGGCGGATGGATATTCAAAACGAAAGTATTTGGCAGGTTGGCGGTGCTCCCGTCTATCGATACCTCGAAATATGTGATGGCCGATTTTGCTGTTTTAAGGGATCTGGTGCGCGAGCAGCTTGAGAAAGTTGCCGCGGAGGAATAGATATAATTTAATCAGAGGAGATATAAATATGTTGGGATTTTTAAACATACCGGCTAAGATCGTAGGTATCCTCGAAGCGAATATCTCGCCCAAAGAAATAGCGGCTGGCGTTTGTCTGGGAATATTTTTGGCCTTTATACCGCTTAACGGTCCCATGGCGCTCTTACTGGCCGTTTTCTTCTTCGTATTTCGAATAAACCGCGTAGCCACATTATTGACATTGCCATTATTTAAAACCGCATATCTTTTAGGCTTAAGCAGCGTTGCCGAATCGGCAGGCTATTATCTTTTGGCCGGCATACCGGGCCTGGCAGGTTTTTGGAAATTTTTGACGGCTCTTCCGATTATAGCGTATTTGAATATAAATACCACTCTCGTAGCCGGCGGGGTTGCGATAGCTTTTATTGTCGCTATACCGGCGTATTTTGTTTCCAAGAAAGCGGCGGCGGCTATTCAGGATAAATATGCCGAGAAGGTAAAAAGCACGAAATACGGCAAATGGGCATCGAGGTTCAGACTGGCCGGAGCTATAGCCGGAGATGATGCCGGAGAAGTATTGTCGAATGTTAAAGCCGAGGTTAAGACGACGATCGTGACTAAGGTGAAGAGCGCGATGGCTGGATCAAAGAAGGCCAAGCGCGGCATACTCGGCCGTATAAATATACCGGGCATAGTAGCTATTATCGTGATGCTGGCAGTCATGCATTTTGGCGTGGGGCTATATGCAAGCCCTGCGCTCACATCATTTATAGTAGATGAGGTTAATAAAAATACTCCAGTCAAAATATCGATAGCTAAAGCAAATCTTTGGCCACTAACGCTTTCATGTTCTCTCGAAGATCTAAAAGTTTTTGATCCAAAGGATGCCGGGAGCCGTATAGCTAAGATAGACAAGGCCTCGGTAAGGGTAAGCCTTTTAGGACTATTATCCAAACGCCTCGTATTTTCCGAGATACACGCTAAGGGCGGCGAGATAAATATAACCGGCACGCCTGACGGAAGTTTTAACGTGATGGGACTGGCAGGATCGAAGGCCGGCTCAGGCGGCAAAGCCGACATGAGCGCCGACTCTGCATGGCAGCTTGCTACGGAGAAGAAAGATTTATTCGGAAAGATTTATGAAGTAATTAAGAAGCGTTTCTCTAAACCCTCGCAGGATAAGGCCAAGGCCACGCGCGAGGCGTCAAGGAAGATCAGTACTCAAACTGTCGAGCTTCCAAAGGGAAGGATGGTCGATTTTAAGACCGCGCGCGACGCGTACCTATTCGAGATACGGGATCTCGCGATAGACGACGCCTCGATAAGGATAACGTACGAGGGCCAGGTGATCGATATTGAGCGCTCACTTCTTCGGCTAGGTAGGCTTGCCTATGACCCGGTAAATGGCATGCGTCTGGACCGCGCAGAACTGAAAGGCGATATAAAGAAAGTCGGCGCGCTTGCCGGGAGCTGTGATATTTACTTTTCCAGGGTCTTTACCTCATCCGGTCAGGACGCAGTTACTAATATAACGCTTAAAGATGTAGATCTGGATGCAATAAGGATAGTATACCAGGATTCGCTTCCGGTCACGGTCGTGAAGGGGCACCTTACCTTGAGCTCAAGGACGCATATCAAAGGTGAGAAGATAGATTCGCGTAATGTTATAAATCTTTATCAACATAATTTCGAGCCAAAGGCAGGCGCCGCCTCAATGGTAGGATTTATACCTGTCACAACCATTATAGACGCGCTTAACGGAATAGATCCGGTTCATCTTAAGTTTGATATAAAAGGTACTGTCGATAAGCCCGAACTCGGCGGTTTTCAGGAGTCGCTCCTCGATCTCATAAAACCGTATCTGGCAAATATACAGAATCAGCTTAAAGAGGAAGGTCTCAAGGCGCTGGGTTCCTTTCTCGATAAAGCCCTTAAGAAGAAGAGCGAATAATGACCGAAGATTATATAATACGAGAGAAAAATAAGCAGATAGCGCTCATCACTTTGGCCGCGGCGTCGATATTCATGGCGACGCTCGACTACAGCATGCTCAACATCTCTTTGCCTAATATCGCCAAGTATTTTGACGCCAAGCTCATAACCGTTTCCTGGATACCTCTGTTATACCTTCTCATAATAACGAGCTCGCTTCTTGGGTTCGGCAAACTGGGAGACATCAAAGGTTACAAGAAGATGTTTATCACCGGGATAAGCATTTTCATCGGCGGTACTTTCCTTTGCAGTGTATCCCCGAAGATCGCATCGGTCCTCGTTTCGCGCGTCATACAGTCGTTTGGAGAGGCGATGTTCAGCCCGGTCGCCATAGCCTTAATAACCACCGCTCTTCCCAAAGAGCTAAGAGGAAAGGCGCTTGGAATAATGGCTCTTTCCCAGGGCGTAGGGCTGACCGTAGGTCCGGTATTGGGGTCACTGATAAATTTCTATATCGGATGGCGTTTTGTATTCCTAGTGAACATCCCAATAGGCCTTGCCGTGATATTTTTAGCGACAAAGATGCTGCCGGACGGGCAGCAGGAAGTCGCCGATAAACGTTTTGATATAGTGGGCGCGGGGCTAATATTCATATCGCTTTCGACATTCCTATTCGGGCTTAATTCGGTCACCAAACTCGGCTTTGGCAGTATCATCGTCATCGGATCTTTTATTACATCCGCGCTCTCAATAGCGGCTTTTGTAATTTGGGAGAGGCGCGTGCAATATCCGCTGCTCGATTTGCGATTGTTCGGAAACAGGAACTTCAGTCTCGCCAATACCGCCGCGTTCTTATCGGTCTTCGTATATATGGGGCTTTATTTCATATTTCCGTTCTACTTGGAGATGGTACGCAATATTCCGGTTACGAAAGCCGGATTGGTTCTCATGTTCCCTCCGCTTATGATGATGATGATAGCGCCGTTCTCCGGAAAACTCTCGGACGTTACCGGCTCTCGCCTGCCGTGTTCCATAGGCATGGTATTTGCCGCCGCGGGCGCCGCGATGCTAGTATTTCTTAATAAAGGCACGCCCTTTTATTATATAGTGGCCTGTCAGCTCGTGATGGGCGTGGCTATGGGGTTATTCCTTGCTCCGAATAACAGACTTGTTATGATGAGCGCTCCCGCGGACAGACAGGGGGTGGCTTCGGGAGTTTATAAGACGATGTTAAGTATCGGCGGTGCGGTGGGGCTGGCCGTCACCTCTATAATACTTATGGGTTCGATATCGCGCGCGGCATCGAATATTGGGATACCGCTTTCCGAGGTGAAGGCGCACCCTGAAATAATGGCGCAGGGTTTCAAAGCGGTATTTTTGTTCATGGTATTTGCCTGTATATTGTCTCTTATTGCCTCGATTCTGGCCGCGGATAAGGATTAGGGAAGCTTCCTTAAAACCCGATGGAAATATTCAGAGCGTTAAAATACAGAAATTTCAGACTCTTCTTTACGGGCCAGGGTATATCCATGGTAGGTACATGGATGCAGGCTGTCGCTTCCGGCTGGCTCGCCTATCGTTTGACAAATTCTCCGCTGATGCTGGGCATAGTTGGTTTTTCCAGCCAGGCGCCGATATTTTTACTGGGCCCACTCGGCGGATTTTTCGCAGATACCGGGAATAAACGCCGTATATTGATAATAACGCAAGCCATATCTATGGCGCAGGCGCTTGTGCTTGCCGCGCTGACATTAAGCGGGAAAATAGAGGTATGGCATATAATAATGCTCGGTGTGGTGCTCGGATGCGTCAATTCTTTTGATATGCCTGTGAGGCAATCTTTTGTAGTGGATATGGTCGAGGGTAAAGAAAATTTAGGAAATGCCATAGCTTTGAATTCTCTGCAGTTTAACATCGCGCGGCTCATCGGCCCATCCATAGCCGGCATTATTATAGCTATCTGGGGGGAAGGGGTATGTTTTTTGATAAACGGTTTAAGTTTCATAGCGGTTATATGGTCCCTCTCCGCAATGAGAGTCGTCCTCCGGGCGGGTAATCCGAAAAAATATAATATTATTGAAAGCATACGCGAAGGTTTTGATTATATCTCAAAATCCATTCCGATACGGCATATATTACTCCTTTTAAGCATAGTAAGTATTACCGGCGCTTCTTATGTGGTTCTCATGCCGGTCTTCGCCAGGGATATTCTCAGAGGAGGCCCCGAGACGCTCGGTTTTCTATTGTCATCGGCAGGCATAGGCGCGCTTGGAGCTACGCTCTACCTGGCTTCTCGGAAGACCGTAAGGGGCCTTGTAAGGATGCTGGCGGTCTCCGCTTCGATATTTGCTTTGTCGCTCGCGGCGTTTTCATTTTCTAAGAGTCTGGTCGTTTCGATGATGGTGATGATAATTACGGGGTTTGGAGTCATGGCCCACATGGCCGCTTCGAATATCATACTGCAGACGATAGCCGACGATGATAAAAGGGGGCGCGTGATGAGTTTTTACACGATGGCCTTTATAGGGATGGCTCCGGTAGGTAGTTTGCTATCCGGTATTATGGCAAGCAAAATCGGGGCTTCAAATACTCTGATCATATGTGCCGCATTATGCCTTGCCGCTTCCGCCGTATTTGCCGGAAAACTTCCCGGTATACGCCTGGCTATCCGTCCCATATATAAAAAGATGGGGATAATACCTGAGGTAGCTTCCGGCCTTAACGCCGTAAATGAACTTTCTAGGCCCCCTGAAGATTAATATTATAAGTTGATTTCAAATTCCGGCTATGTTATAAAATAACACATGAGCTATGTAGTATTTGCAAGAAAGTATCGGCCTCAGGTATTCGACGACGTAATAGGGCAATCCCACGTAACGACGACACTCAAGAACGCCATTACTCAGGATAGGGTAGCGCACGCATATCTTTTTGCGGGCCCGCGCGGCGTAGGCAAGACGACTACGGCACGGCTCCTGGCGAAGGCTCTAAACTGCGAGAAAGGCCCCACCGTAACGCCCTGTAATTCTTGCGCCTCATGCAAGGAGATATCTACCGGCTCAGGCCTCGATATACTTGAGATAGACGGCGCTTCGAACAGAGGCATAGACGAGATTCGCAATCTTCGTGACAACGTGAAGTTCGCTCCATCAAAGGGAAAGTTCAAGGTCTATATAATAGATGAAGTCCATATGTTGACGCCCGAGGCGTTTAACGCTCTTTTGAAGACCCTCGAGGAACCGCCCGCTCATGTAAAGTTCATATTTGCAACGACCCAGGCTTACAAGGTTCCGCCTACGATAATATCCAGGTGTCAGAGGTTCGATTTTAGGCGCATGGCAGCTTCCGACATAATAACCAACTTAAAGAATATAGTAAAGTCCGAGAAACTCAACGCAAGCGATGATGCGTTGGCGCTTATAGCCAGATATTCAGACGGTGCCATGCGTGACGCTCAAGTGTTGTTAGACCAGCTCATATCATTCACCAGGGATAGCATTGGAGTAGAAGACGTTACCAAGATGCTGGGCCTCGTCTCGGATGATATTCTATTTAAGCTTGCAGGATACATTAAAGATAAAGACGCTCCTTCGGCGCTTAAGATGGTCGACTCATTCTTTAATGATGGTAAGGACGTTTTTCAGATAGTTCTGGGGCTCATAACACATTTTAGAAATGTAGCGGTTACAAAGATAAGTAAGGACGCCGGTTCGATACTCGACTGTACAAAAGATAAGTTAGAGAGATATAAGGCTTTAGCCGAAAGATTTACTATCGAAGAGATCCTCTACGCGATATATACCCTGTCTAATACGATAGATTTTATAAGAAAGTCAGGTCTTTCCAGGGTGCCGCTGGAAGCCGCGGTCATAAAACTTTCACGCGCCGGATCAATAGCTTCACTTGAGAGCATATTGGATAAGGTGGAGGGTTTAGTAAAATCCGCGCCTGTGACGGATAGGAGCGCGGAGCGACATACTAAACCAGTTATGTTAACACCCGGTGTTGACATGGTGAAGCCCAAACCCCCGGAGACTGCAATCGTCGCCCCCAGGGCGGAATCTTCGACAGACTTAGACGAGATGCTGAGCGCCTGGTCGAGCGTAATAAACTACATAATGCCGAAGAAGATATCGATAGCGCATTACCTTCAGGAAGGGTATCCCGTAGCAATAGAGGGTAAGACAGTGGTAATAGGATTTCCTAAAGAATTGAGGTTCCATAAAGAGGTTCTGGAAGAGACTGATAATAGGAAGATGGTAGAGGAAGCGGTAAGGGCAAAATTGAATCTCGATGTTAAGATTGAGTTCAGGCTTGAAGAGTCTAAAGTTAAAGTCAATCCTAGTGGACCTTCCGGAGCAAATAGTGACGGTGATGGCGAAGATGTTCTCGATGGCGTCGTGCAATCCGACTCCGATCCTATAGTGAACGCGGCCATTGAAATGTTTGGCGGAGAAGTATCTCCGCGAGAACGCATGAAGAAGAAACCTCAATGACAGGATTTCCATCCTCGATGAAGTCCCTCATCGAAGAACTTTCTAAGATGCCCGGGATAGGGCCTAAGAGCGCGCAGAGGATAGCCTTCTATATATTAAGGTCCTCCGGCAATGACGCCGAGGCGCTCTCTAAAGCTATACTGAAAGTAAAAAATTCCGTCAGGTTCTGCAAATCCTGCAATAATCTAAGCGACGAAGAACTCTGTGAAATATGCAAAAGCACAGCCAGAAACAGGTCACTTTTATGCGTTGTGGAAGAGCCAAATGACGTCGCCACGATAGAAAAAGCCGGCGAATACGAAGGCCTATATCATGTGCTTCTAGGCTCCTTATCGCCTTTGGATGGAATAGGGCCTTCAGACCTTAAGATCGAAGAGCTTCTGGTCCGTGTGAAGAGAGATAAATATAAAGAGATAATAGTAGCTACCGATTTTAACACCGAAGGCGAAGCTACAGCAATGTATCTCATGAAAGTTCTTAAGCCTTTAGGTCCAAGGCTTACAAGGGTGGCATACGGCATACCTGTCGGCGGGGACCTGCAATATGCCGACCAAGCGACAATTATAAAAGCGTTTGAGGGTCGGCGCGAAATAAGATAGGGGATTGACGTAATTCGGATTTAGTGATATAATTCAACAATAACAAGGAGGCTTAAATGTCTGGAATAATGGAAGCTGTAAAGAAAGGTTTTTCAGTTGCATCCAAAAGCTTAGGGTTGGTGGGGATATTAATAGCTTTTAATCTTATAGGTAATCTTATAAGTATGTCGATGGCGGTACCGCAGGGTACGGAGATGACGCCTCAGATGACCACTGGAGCTATGATATTCAGTGTAATCTTTATACTTGTGAGCATATTTTTTCAGGGCGCGAGCCTCGGGCTTGTAAGAGACTTTATAAAGCAGGGCGCTATGAAGCTCAGCGGATTCGCCGGATACGGGGCGAAATATTATCTGCGTCTTCTAGGGCTCGGGCTTATAATTGTGGCGCTGATAGCCGTGGTGGCGCTTATAGCCGGCGTTATTATAGCCGTCACAGCTCCTCTTAATAATACAGTAGTCACCGGCATAGCAGTGGTGATAGCAATAGCGATAGGCGTAATGGCAGCCGTGCTATATTTTATACCGTTGACGCTTTCCCCTTATGCGCTTATTTCGGACGAAGCTGGGGTAGTTGTATCGATGAAGAAGAGCCTTGGCATTATGAAGCCGCTTGCGAAGGTGGCGAGGCTGATACTCCTATATGTTGTATTGATACTCATATCTTTAGGCGTAGGTTTTGCAGTAGGATTCTTGGTTGGTCTTATAGCCGCAGTATTACCGCAGGCTATTGGCAGAGTCCTTATGGCGACGGCGACGAGCGTGATAAACGGATATCTCGGCATCGTAATGACGGCCGCGTTCATGGTATTTTATTTCGCGATAGAGAAAGAGAAAGCTGCATAATAATTATAGGAAAGTAAATAATGTAGCCGACGTTTGAACGTCGGCTACATTATTGACAAATTCGATGAAAGATTTTGTTGAGATTCGTTGGCACGGCAGGGGCGGACAGGGAGCAAAGACGGCTTCTTTATTATTCGCGGACGCCGCATTATCGCAGGGAAAGTATATACAGGCATTTCCTGAGTACGGCCCGGAACGCATGGGCGCGCCTGTAGCGACATTTAATCGACTGTCAGCCAAACCGATATTACTGCATTCCGCGGTAACCAATCCAGATATAGTCCTGGTGCTTGATCCTACTCTCATGGAAGTTATCGACGTTACCGAAGGTATGCTGAAAGGCGGCATACTCGTAATAAATACCGCACAGTCCCCGCAGGAAATAATGGGCGCATGCTCCGTAAAAAATAACGATATAAAAGTGTATACGATCGACGCATCTATGATATCAAAAGAGACCATCGGCCGTGAGATCCCGAATACGCCTATGATGGGCGCGCTTGCGAAAGTCAGCGGAATACTCGATTTTAAAGCTATGCTCGATGACACAAAGCATAAATTGGAAAAGAAATTTAAGTCCAAGCCCGAAGTGATAGAGGGGAATCTTAAGGCTATTGAGCGGGCGTATAACGAAGTTAAATCGTAAATAGGTATAATGGTATGGATATAAAGAAAAAAGAAAAACCAGGTTGGAAGACGCTGCCGGAGTTTGACGTCATTGTAGGCGGTGGCACAGCCAAAGAGTTTAAGACCGGCGATTGGCGCAGTGAGCGGCCTATACATATCCCGGAGAAGTGCATAAACTGTCTTACATGTTTCATGTATTGTCCGGATTCAGCTGTTATAGTAAAAGACGGCAAGATGATGGGTTTCGATTACGACTACTGTAAGGGCTGCGGCATATGCATGCACGAGTGCCCGGTGAAGGGGAAGGCCATAAAGATGGTCTCCGAGAAAGATGCTAAGAAAGGCTGTATCTAGTGGCAAAGCAGGATATTGTAGCCAGGACCGGTAACGAAGCGATGGCGGAAGCGATGCGCCAGATAAACCCCGATGTAGTCGCGGCTTATCCGATCACCCCTGCTACTGAAGTAGTGCAGATATTCGCAAGTTATGTTGCCGATGGGCTGGTGGACACCGAATTTGTACCGGTAGAAAGCGAACATTCCGCGATGTCGGCTTGCATAGGCTCATCTGCCGCGGGCGGACGCGTAATGACCGGGACTTCGAGCCAGGGGCTTGCCCTTATGGCAGAAATGGTATATATCGCCGCCGGATTAAGGCTTCCTATTATACTTGCCGATGTGAACCGGGCGCTTTCCAGCCCGATAAATATACACTGCGATCATTCCGATACCATGATGGTGCGCGATTCCGGATGGGTTCAGATATTTTCCGAGAATGCCCAGGAAGCGTACGACAATATGCTGCAGGCGGTCCGGATAGCCGAGACGGCGAGAATACCGGTTATGGTGACTACCGACGGATTTATAATAAGCCATGGCATGGAGCGTATCGAGATACTGGATGACGCCACAGCAAAAGCGTTTGTAGGCGTATATAAGCCAAAGGACTACCTTTTAAACTTCGACAGGGTTCTGACGCTTGGAGCGATCGACCTGCAGGATTATTATTTCGAGCACAGAATGCAGCTGGCCGAAGCTATGAAAAATTCCAAGTCGGTCATTATGGACGTTGCAAAAGATTATTCGAAAACGGCAGGCCGTAATTACGGATTATTTGAATTATATAAGATGGAAGATGCAAAATTTGCGATAATCGCCATGGGATCCACGGCCGGTACCACAAAATTTGTGATCGACGGGCTAAGAGCTAAAGGCCTAAAAGTCGGATTGTTAAAGCCCAGAGTTTTCAGGCCTTTTCCGAAGGATGAGATAGCCGCCGCGCTTAAAGGACTTGACGCGGTTGCGGTAATGGATAGATCCGATGCGGTAAACGGGCACGAAGGGCCGTTAGCCGTTGAGATCAAGGCTGCGTTATATGATAATGGGTTGAATAAGCCGCTCATAAATTACATATATGGACTTGGCGGCAGGGAGATAAAGACCGAAGAGATAGAGTCAATATATAGTGATCTTTCCGAGATAGCTAAAGGCAAAAAGATGGATCGCGTAACTTATCTGGGCGTAAGGGAATAGACCGATGAATGTAAAAGAAGTAGTAAAGCAGAAAGAGTTATTCACCGGCGGGCATCGCGCCTGCGCCGGATGCGGAGCTGCGATAGTAGCCAGGCAGGTATTGATGGCGGCCGGCCCGAATACGGTAGTTGTGAGCGCAACCGGGTGTCTCGAGGTAGTATCTACGATATTTCCGTATACAGCCTGGAATGTACCATTTCTCCATAGTGCTTTTGAAAATTCCGGCGCGACTATATGCGGAGTCGAAGCGCTCTATAAATCATGGATGAGACAGGGTAAATATAATAAGAAGGTTAATTTCATAGCTTTTGGCGGGGACGGCGGCACTTATGATATAGGGCTGCAATCACTCTCCGGCGCTATGGAGCGTGGTCATAATATACTCTACGTCTGCTATAATAATGAAGCGTATATG
>Ga0268276_1002999_pt1 | contig 13648 bp, 14 predicted proteins | sample saktaG_4_FD_190145 | JGI IMG/M metagenome (GOLD analysis project Ga0268276, IMG submission 190145) | Saline water microbial communities from Sakinaw Lake, British Columbia, Canada - sak_2010_1_5_45m | ecosystem: Environmental > Aquatic > Non-marine Saline and Alkaline > Saline ...
GATGGAATAAGCAGTGAGGTAAAAGACTTTTTGGTAAAACTTAGGAGTATAACAACTCTTCCCCTGGCTCTTGGATTTGGAATATCAAATCCCGAACAAATAAATGAAGTTAAAAAATATTGTGATGCAATAATTATTGGAAGCAAGATACTTTCATTGCTTCTTGACGCTGATGATTTTGACAAGGGCTTAAGTAAAGTGGAAGAATTTATGATAGAAATAAAGAATGTTTTAAAAGTAAATTAAGGATTAGCAAGAGTTTATTAAGTTTTAGGAAAAAATGGAAAAACAACAAATAGATATATTAATGATTGATAACTATGACTCCTTTACTTTTAATTTAGTGCAGTATTTTGGAATATTGGGAGCTAAAATAAAAGTTTGTAGAAATGATAAAATCGGTCTGTCTGATATAGAAGAAATGAAACCACTAAAAATTGTAATTTCTCCTGGTCCTGGAAGACCTGTAGATGCAGGGATTTCTAACAGTTTAATCAAGCATTTCTATAAGAATATACCAATTTTAGGGGTATGTCTGGGCCATCAATGTATAGGAGAAGTTTTTGGAGCCGATATTATAAATTCTGGCATTGTTGTACATGGGAAAACTTCTTTGATTTACCATGATGATAAGACAATTTTTAAAGGTTTAGACAATCCTTTTAGAGCAGCAAGATATCACTCTCTTATTATAAAGAAAGATACCATTCCATCCTCCTTTGAAATATCAGCAAATACTGAAGATGATATTATCATGGGAATAAGACATAGGAAATATAAATTAGAAGGTATACAATTTCATCCAGAATCTTTTCTAACGTCTTTAGGCATAAAAATGCTTGAAAATTTTTTGTCTTATTAGGGTAATTTAAACAAAAGGCATGAAGATATATTTTTTGCGATATAGTTCCGATTTCATAAAGTGCTTAATTTTTACTGCGATATAGTTCCTATTTTCAACATATTAGGATCTATTGCCGAAATATTACTTTAATGGAAATAGCCAGGAGATAAATTCTTAAAGCGGTCTATTAGGAGGTATTGGCAAAATATTGTTCTTATGGTTGTAATCTGGGATAAATTCTAAAAGCTGAAATTTATTTTTTGATCTGATTCTTATAAAATGAATTATTACTTCATAAAAGTAACATACATACCGAAATGGCTGGCCATAGCGAACAAAGTTAGAACCAGGACTATAGGTTTGGACAAAAATATTTTCATACCTGAATCGAATTAAGCAAGATTTTTATAAATCTTAAAGTATAAGTTATATTGGTAAAAAATTAACGGATCAAGGGATTAAAACAGAGTATTTTTTATGAGTGCGATACCAAAATCAGCAAAAGCCTTAATATCTTCAACCTTTTCCAGAGTCCAAAGCAGTTTTATTTCGAGAAACTGTGGTGTTATTATTATTGAAGGTATTTTTTTCAAATCCTTAATCTTTTCAGCAAAATTAACAAGGTAATAAGCCGTGTCTCTTCCGGTTACTTTATCTATGACATCAGGATCTGAAGAATATAAATAAAAGTTTTTATTAAAATAATCGCTTTTTGACCGGTAAAGTTTTAAGTTTTTTAATAGTGCCGGGTTAATTTTAAACTTTTCTAAAATGTTTTCGACAGTAACTTCCGGAAGATACGAGAGGTAGTTTTTTTTCTCCGCAAAATCGGTGTTTTGTGAAAAATTAGGGACAGCAAAAAAATAGTTATTGTCTATTAATTGTTTTTCATATCTGAAAACCGAATTAGGTTGATAGGTTGTATTACTTATACTTAGAAAAAGATTTGATTTTATCTCCCAGGAAACATTTTCAATGATTCCTTTAACCTTAAAACTCAAAGTAGCAGCCTCAGGGTCGTCGCTAATGGTATATGCCGAATTTCCTCTTTCATATTCCCATCCTGATTCTTTAACTGCTTTTTCTCTTGCTGCATGTCCTGAGCTTTTCTTTCTTAGTAAAAAAACAGCCATTATGGCAAGCCCGAGAACAATTACTATTAAAGGGATATAACTTAACATTTTAAAACTGCCTTTCCGTATAATTTTCTTATTTTTTCAATTTTCAGAAATTATAGCATAATTAATAAAATGTAAGATTATCAATGTAATCTGCAACTTTTTGAGTTTTCATGTAATTTTCAGTTTTTAGAAGTTCAAGGTATTCGGTAAGTTTATCTCCGAACCTTGTTCCTTTATATTTTTCGGCTTTTGCCTTGAAATCAGTAAGTCTTTCTCCAATTATGGTGTTACTGCCAAAATCAAATACAGGAGTATTGTCAATTCCGCCCATATATACCCAAAGTTTTCCATTCAGCATATTGACTATATAATAAATTCTTATAAAACCCGGATATTTTTCTTCAAAATCATAAAGCTTCATTATCCTGTCAGCAAAATCATCCAGCGGTATTACTATCCCTGCGTCCATTACCGAAGGGCTTTCAGATTCGAATGCCATAATTTCTATGAAAGAATTCATCTGCTGCGAAAGATACTTTCCGTAGGATTTATATGACTCATAATCTATTATAGGGCTTATAAAGCCTTCATTTTCTTCAAGTTTGTATCTTCTGTAAATGGTTTCTTTGGCAAGCTTTGAAACCATTTCATCGTCTGCATTCTTAAGAGTTTCTAAATCAATGGAACCGTTAAAATCAGTCCATAATTTTTGCTGAATTTCTGCATCAGCATACCTGTCGCCAAAAGGATAAAGCTCACTTTCGCTAAACTGTAACACAGAATCAATCATTTCATCTGCAAATTCAATACCGGCAAATTCTATATTTTTATCAATGAATGCAAAAATTTTTATGGGATCTGACTCGATTGTCCTTAATATCTCAAATTCAGCTTTAATATCTTCAAGATCTGCCAAAATTTTTATTATGTTTGAACTTTTTAAATCATACATTAGCACTTCAGTACCGCTGTCTTCTTTAAAAGCCTGGTAAAATATGTCATAGCCGTCAGATGAAATATTTATAAGGTAATCGTCTATATCATTGTTTGTCAGATTTTTTATTCCGCTGCCGTCGCTGTTCATTATGTATATTTCTGAGTATCCTTTCATATCAGAGCTAAAAATAATTTTATTTCCTTCTTCTGCCCATAAAGGCATTCTTCCATAAGACATATTGTTAGTAACCTGACTTGTTTTTAGAGTATTTAAATCAAGAACGAATACTTCAAATACAGTATTGTCTATTTGTCCGGCAGAATAAAGAACTTTGCTGCCGTCTGGTGAAAGTGAAAGGGTTTCTTCAAAATATTCATCATTTGTAAGTTTTGTTTTTTTATTGCCGTCAATTCCTATAGAGTATATGTCAAAATTACCTTCTTCATTTGATACATAAATTAACCCTCTGTTATCAGCGGACCAGATTGCTCCGGAATTTTCTGCATTATTTTTTACAATCTGTGTTTTTTCTGTTCCATCAAAATTAATAATATAAACATCTGTATACCCTGCTTCATCCGAATAATAACAAATTTTTTTACCGTCACTGGACCACTTAGGCATAAAATCACCAAAATCATTATTTGTGATATTTTTTAGATCAGTTCCGTCTGCATTTACTGTGTAAATATCATAATCTCCGTCACGATTTGAATAAAATGCAATTTTTTTACCGTCCGGAGACAGCTCGGGAGCAAAATTATTAAAACTGTCATCAGTAATTTTACTTATAAATTCACCAGTGCTGTTCACAAGAATAATATTTGAATATTTGTAGTCTGCAGTCATAACTTCAAGTGCAATCATTTTAGCATTATCTTCATCATTTTTACTGCCTGTCAAATCTTTTAAGCTTTCGTTTGGAATAGCAGTATCTGAAGGTTTCGAGGTTGTCCGGGTTGTTTCGGAAACAATTACTTGTTTTTTAGGGCTCTCAGCACTTTCCGGTAACTCTTTTGGGGCACATGAAAAAAAGAAAAAAACCAACAAAATAGAGCAGAGTATTAAAAAGATAATATTTTTTTTATTCAATTTATTCTCCTGTATCTATCTAAATATAATTAATAAGTTAAATACTTTATATTAATAATTTCTCCAATGAAAGATTAGTTCTGTATTAATTAATACTAAAAACCATCAGCTTTTATTTTATTCTTATTTTTATAAATATCTATATCGGTATAATAAAGTATTTTTTCTGTATATTCTATTGCCTGAATTATAAAAAATAAGTAAGATAAAAGACATAAAAAAGCATAAGAGAAGTTTTTTTAATAACCTTCTCTTATGCTCAATTTTAAAGACCATCTTATTGATTTATAATAATCTAGTATCATTGATGCTTTTTTCAATTTTACCATTAAATTAAATATTTCTACTTTTCTTAAAAAAATAAATATGCTATTATTGTCCAAATTCATTTTCAAGGCAGCTAAAGGGAATTTAAATATTTCTCCTAAAGTGCCTTTTTATTTTAATTTTAGATTGAGATAGAAGTAAGCAATCCTGTATAGATTAAAGAATAAGGTTAAATGAATTTATCATCATGTAAATATTTAAAGCATTAAGAAAAGTTTATTTATAAAAAGCAAGAAAGGATCTCGCAATGCAGAAAAAGTTAATATCACTGATGCTAATAATAGCGCTGTTTTTAACCATTTTGGTGCTATCAGGATGCTCTTCAGGAAAAACGGCCACAGTACAGGAATCTACAGTAGCCCAAGAGCAAGCAACTACTGAACTTGCCGGAGAAGAATTGGAAACAGAAGAAACAGAGGCCATTGAATCTGCCAGCATAACAGATAAAGAAGTTCTATTTGATTCCTACACTATTCCTTCAGACTGGCCTCGTGTTGTTCCATTACATGGTGAAATGAAGGTGACTGTATATGAGCGTACTGAAAATAGTATGCTTGCCTCAGGATATTGTAAATATGATATAGCAGGAATCAGTAATTTTTATACAAATGCCCGCAAGGAAACCGGTGGAGGATATCCATGGGAATTTGACCCGGACAAGGAATCCATAACTACAGGCTCTGAACAGGTTTTCTACTTTATTAGTGAAGAAGGGCAATCTTTGACAATAAAATTTGCTGAAGCTGAAGAGGGTGTACTTGAATTTGAACTTGACTTCAAGGAATAAACTGATAATAAAATTATTATATTCAGTCAATAATACTGTTTAAAGTATTAAGTATTTAACAATAAGACCTCATGGATAATATGGGGTCTTATTGTTAAAATAAGCTATTAGGATTTATATGACATACATACCGAATTGGCTGGCCAAGGTAGTGAAATTTCGAACCATTTTTTGAAGGAAATAATAAAATTAAAAGAACAATTCTAATATAACTACTTTATTTTCTTTTTGCTTCATAAATTATTTTTAATTTAAAATCTTCTATTCATTTTAATTAAAAATACTAAAATATATGTATTAAAGATTTTTTCTTGCTATTAAATTTAAAATTAAATTCTTAAATAATAAACAGTTTATAATGATATTAATTTATATAAAAAGAACAGTTTCTTTTAGATAATAACAATGCAAGATAAAAAAGACGATGAAATATTCAAAATTTGCCCAAACTGTAATAAGTTAATAAAATGGGATGCAGAAATATGTAATTATTGTGGAACAAAATATAGTGCACCACAATTTAGCCAAATAAGAGGCGGATTGTTGCACCCTGTCTCTTTAGATGAAAATACTAAAACAACTATTTATAAAAGACCAATATCTATTGTATTATCTGTTCTTTTTGGAGTTGTATTTTTAATAACGTTGATTGCTTTAATAGGTTTAAGCTTCACTCCTCTATTTGCTATAATTATCTACTTTCCAATTTTCATTATCATAACTTTTAGCCTAATTTTTGTTAATTTAAGAAAAAATAAAAAAAGGATGCTTAGTTTTTTAATATCAACCTTACTATTGATTGTAATACTTATTGTTTCATCTGTTGGTATTTCCAATATGAATATTAAGAACTTTGTTGTAGAAATTAAAAAAAATATATTAGCCAATAATGTAGCAAGTAGTTATTCTGCTACTACAACCGCTACAGTGACATATGAGACAACACCTGCAACAACCCATGTAACTATAGAACAAATTTCAGCTACGGCTTTGCTAAATTTATTAAGTTATTCTGGTACTAGAATTAATGACTTTATTACGATTCAAGGTCAAGTCAAAAATATAAGTTCAAATGAACTAAATAATGTAGAAGCAATTGTTAGATACTATGATAAGGATAATAATTTTATAAGATATGATGTAGCTACAATACAATATAATCCAATTATGCCAGGTCAAACTTCTCCTTTTGTAGTTATTGGTGCAGATGATCCACTAATTGCAAAATATAGTGTGTATTTCCAATTTACAAATGGTGGTCTAATCGAAACAATAAATAGTCAACATAAATAATAGGTGATATTTTGTATAAACTATGCTGGGGAGAGGTGTGAAATTTCGAACCATTTTTTAGAAGAATTAGTTAAATTAAAATTGTTACTTTAAAGTTCAACAATAGCAGCAAATTTAATTTTTTTAAAATTTGTAATATTCTTTTGGCATTTCTACAATTAAATTCCCCGAATTATCATATATTTTTTCTGGGAGTGAATGTCCAATGAAATTATTAAATTTTAAATTTATAACGTTAAATTTTTGTCTTTTCTGATCAAAACAAGCACTTTTTAAGTCTTTAATTGGTTTTAAATTAACAACTCCAGGTTCATAGGGAGGAGTAATTAGAAAGGGATTAATATTGAATAAATCTTTAATTGTTATTAATACCGGCGCAAAATCATTATCACCGGACATTAAAAAACAAGTATCATAATTTTTTAAATAAGCATCTTTTAAAAGAGAAAGAGAAATATTGATATCTGTTTGTTTTTCTTCCCTTATATCAAAATATTTATTACCTTGGAAATTACACCCTTGAACCCTACATAATTTCTTCTTTTTACTAAAATAACCCTTTATTATCTTAATTCCTTCAGACTCTAACGCAGTAATATATTTATTATGCCTTTGAACAGCATCAAAACCAAAATCTTGTGTGATTGCTGTGAAAAAATAGATATCAGATATTACTTCATCTGTTTTTAAAAGGGATTTAAAAAGGCTTCTATAATTTAACCATTTATAGCAAATCCTAGTCTTTTTTTGATAGTCATTTATACGGTGATAAATATTGAAACCATCAATATAGAGGCTAACTTTTGATTTTTGCATATGAATTTATTTAAAAAGTACCCCTGGCCGTAACATTGTTACCCAGGGGGTCCTATGATTCGTCATCATAGGGATGCGTTTATACTATATAAAATTTATACTAGCTTTGTCAAGATTATTTGGCTGGGGAGGGAGGATTCGAACCAACTAAAATTGTTAAATAGTCACCATCTATAAGTATTAATACAAGTATTAAGCTTGAGCGAGCCACAATTTCTACTAAACCGGTATTTATTTCATTGGTTTATTAATTTTGTACGCTGAGATGTATTTGCTACGCTGGCCTCACTGCACTGTAAAATCTGAGGATATATAAAGGTTACTGTTAAAATATAATTTAACGTTGTATCTTCCCGGCGGAAATCCTTCAGTGTATCTTATATTGAAACTATGATAACCTGAAACCGACTCCCGGGGACTGAATTCCTGTGTACTTATGTCTTCTCCCGTTTCGACATATTTCCATACAACCTTTAGGCTATCCTTGTTAGTAAAATTCTTAAATTTTATTGATATGTTTATTTCATTTGTTCCTGAAGGGAAAATGTCTGTTGGGTCTATAGGAGCATAATTTGAATCAATGCTTTTACAAACAACTGCATCTTCAACTTCAGAAGGACCTTTTTTTAGGACTTCCTGCACTTTTTCCTCAATTTTAATTCTGTCGTTACAGCAGCCGGTGAGGGATAAAAGCCAAGTTGCTGATGCAAAAATTACTGCCAGTATTATTACTGCTGAAATCAATACTAATCTGCTTTTTATTTTCATGCTCGTTTTATTTCCTGTTTTTATTTCCTTGTGGCTGCTATCCATATTTCTTTTTATAAAGACCAATTAGCTCGGCTTTCCGGATAATGTGACCTTCAATTGTGCTCTCAATATCTCTGGCATGAGAATTTGGACTTAAATCCAGCATTTTATCCAGGGCAAACAATTTAAAAAAATACCTGTGTGTGCCAGATGGCGGACATGGGCCACCATACCCGGTCCTGCCAAAACTGGTAATGCCCTCAACCGCACCTTTCGGGCAGCTGTTTTGGAGAATTTGTGTTGTTTTCGCATCAATATTCCATATTGTCCAGTGGATCCATGTTTTCATGGGAGCGTCAGGGTCATCTACAATAAGCACCAGTGACTTTGTATCCTCAGGTACGTCTTTAAATTCTAATGGCGGGTTTCTTTCCTGTCCTTCACAGGTATATTTTGATGGGATAAGCGAATTATTTTCAAAAGCAGCAGAAGATATTTCCATTATTCCTCCTTGAGTAAAAGTAATTTTAAACATAAAAATTAATTAAAAGAATTATATCATTTTTGAAATCTTTATTATATTTTTTTAAAAGATTATAATAATTGCGAGTATAAGACTAGTAAAATACTGTCTTAAAATAAAATACTTATTTATAAATCAAATAAATTTATTTTTCATTTGTAATTATTAAAAAGGAAAAACAATTAGCGAAGATAAAAGGGAAAAATTAAAGGAATTTTATTTCCAAATCAAAGAATGCTTGGAGTGTGAGTTAGGCAAAACACGAACCAATTTTGTTTTTGGAAGCGGCAATTCCAGTGCAGAAATAGTATTTATCGGCGAAGCTCCGGGAAGGAATGAAGACTTGCAGGGCAAGCCATTTGTCGGGCAGGCTGGAAAGATTCTTGATGAGCTTCTATTATCCATTGGTTTTAACAGGAGTGATGTTTTTATTGCAAATGTACTTAAATGCAGGCCTGACGAGAACAGAGATCCAAAATTGGAAGAAATAAATAAATGTAAAAAGTATCTATTGGAGCAAATAGAAATAATTGATCCGAAAATAATTTGCACTATGGGAAAATATTCAACCCAGCTAATTTTAAATACGGATACAACAATAACAAAACTAAGAGGTAAAATTTTCAGAGTCGAAAATAGGGTTGTTTTGCCCATAAATCACCCTGCTGCTGCACTTTATACTCCTTCAAGGTTTGGAATATTGAAGGAAGATTTTCAAAGAATCAAAATGATATTGGATAATTATGAAAACCCAAGTACCATTGCAGGCTTGGTTGATCTCGCTGAAGCTGGCGCAACCGGCAGCTTTGGATTGGGAGCAGCGGCTAGTTTATTATCAGATTCTAATTCCAGTATTAGCACTGAGAAAGGACCAGCTGTTTCAACAGAACCTGATTTGCAAAAAAGTAAAAATGAACAATTAGGATTATTTTGATGATTATGAAGTTAGCCTCAGGGTCTCCCTCAATAACTCGTAAAATTGGCTTTATTCTTTCTAAAATTCTTAAAAGTGGAGACATAATGTTACTGGACGGGGAATTGGGTGCCGGAAAGACGACTTTTATATCCGGAATTGCAGAGGGCCTGGGAATTAAGGAAAATCTTTCAAGCCCAAGTTTTACAATACTTAACTTATATGAAATTGGCTCAAGAAAAAAATTTATTCATGCAGATTTTTACAGGCTTGATAATGCTGATGAAATATTGAATACAGGTATAGAAGATTATCTTTACAGCTGCAGAAATATTGCATGCATAGAATGGGGAGACAAGATTAAAGATTTTTTTGATTCAAATTACCTTGAAGTCAAATTTGAATATTTTTATCCCTCAGGCTGGGATCTTATTCCAGGATATATTGCAGGGTATGGTAAAGGATATGATTCCAATTCCGATTTGGAAAAAAGGTTGGTTTCATTTAGCGGTCCTGCCACCGGTAGTTACTGGGACAGGAAACTAAAAATTTTTAAAAAGTTACTCGAAAGGCAAAAATGTATATTCTTGGAATAGACAGCAGCACGGGGCGAGTAAGCGCAGCAGTAAATAGCGACCGGCAATTGCTGTCAAAAGTAGAATATGGCAAAAATCAAAAGTTCATGGTTAGCATTATCGCTTTGATAGATAAGGCACTAAAGAAAGCCAGTATTAGCCTGGATTTTGTGGACCTTTTTGCAGTTAACATAGGTCCAGGTGATTTTACAGGTACAAGGATAGGGATAAGTGTTGCCAAAACGCTTGCCTGGGTAGGAAGCAAGCCTATTTGCGGGATTGGGTCGCTTGACATAACTGCTCTTGGCATATTTTTTAAAAATTTAAAGAAGATTCAAAAATCGCTTGGAGAAGGAAACCAAATCATTATCGCACCTGTGCTTGATGTTAAAAGAAACGAAGTATATTTTTCATTTTATAAAATGGAAGAGAGCAATATAGGCATAACCATCAATGGCTGTAAAAGCCAGATTAGCGAAGATAGGCATTCTGAATTTAAAATTCACACTATTTCAAACATAAGTATTCAAAATAAAAATTATTGTATAAATAAAGTCTCTGACAGCTATCTGGCAGAATTAAAAGACTTTACAAAAAAATTCAGTGCTTTATTTGTTCCCGACAACGGTTTTTCCTCTTATATTCTATTGGGGGGGAGTGCTTTTAGCAACTACAAGCATCTCGAATCTGAAGTCAAGGAATCAGGTGGCTCGCGCTCCGGCTCGCATTTAAGCTCATTTACAGGTGTGGACAGAAGAGTATTTTCTCCTGATGCTTTTCATCTTAACCTATGCGCATATTACAGTTATTTAAAAAATAGACAGGAAAGCCCGGAAAAAGTCAAAAGTATGGAGCAGGGCAGTCTAAAGGGCAGCAAAGCACAAGGGAGTGAAGCACAAAACGGCAGCCTACCAAACAGTGATACAAACAGCTTGTTGGCCGATTACGAGCTGGCGCCACTTTATGTAAGGGAATTTACGACTTTCAAGACATAAAATGCAGAATAATTATTACAAATCAGATATAAACATTTTAGGGATCGAGACTTCTTGCGATGACACATGTGCGGCAGTTGTTCGGAACGGCAGTAAAATTCTTTCAAATGTTGTTGCCTCCCAGAATTATATTCATGAAAAATATGGCGGTGTTGTTCCTGAACTTGCGTCCAGGAAACATATTGAAGTAATAACAATAATAATCAAGGAAGCCCTGGAACAAGCAGGGCTTAAGCTAAAAGACATAAGTGCAGTTAGCGTAACAAACAGGCCGGGACTTGTAGGTTCGCTGCTGGTCGGGGTCGGTGCTGCAAAATCCATTAGTTACGGAGCCAAAATACCTTTAGTTGCCGTAAATCATCTCAAGGCTCATCTTTATTCAAACATTCTTATCAACCCGGAGCAGGAAGGCGGCTTTATCGGGCTTATTGTTTCCGGAGGGCATTCAAGCCTCTATGTTATTGAATGCGATTGGAGCATTTCTGAAATCGGCCATACAGTTGATGATGCCGCAGGTGAGGCATTTGACAAGATTGCACGATTTTTAAATCTCGGCTATCCTGGCGGACCAGTAATAGATAAGCTTGCCAGACAGGGAGATCCATCGATAATTGAGCTTCCCAGGCCAATGCTTGGAAGCGGTGATTTTAATTTCAGCTTCAGCGGCCTTAAAACTGCATTGATCTATAGAACAAGGAAAAACCCTGAAATTGCCAGTAAAAAGAATACTCCGAACCTTGTTGCAAGTTTTCAGGAATCTGTGGTTGATGTCCTGGTTGAAAAAACAATAAGAGCCTGCCTGGAGTTTAAATTTAATAAAATCCTGGTAAGCGGTGGAGTTGCTGCAAACAGCAGGCTGCGGGAAAAATTTGAAATAAAAGCTAAAGAAAATAATATTGAAGTGCTTATACCCCCAATTCCTCTCTGCATGGATAATGCCGCAATGGTAGCGTGCCTTGGTTACCATGAATTTATAAGGGGAAATTTTTCAAATCTTGACGTAGATGTCTATTCCAGGAGTGATATATAAAAGATTTTAAATTATTTTACTTTTTCCCTTGATTTTTTCTTAACCATATATTATTATAACTCTAGGTTTAGCAGTCAGCACATTAGAGTGCTAAAATTTATTTAGTTAAATGTGCAAATACATAAAATATTAAAAGGAGGTATCGGAATGGCATATAGACCATTAGGAGACAGGCTACTTGTTAGACCAAAAGAAAGTGAAGAAAAAACTAAAAGCGGAATTGTACTCCCGGATTCTGCAAAGGAAAAACCACAGGAAGGTTCAGTAATTGCAATCGGCGACGGTGCAAGGGATGAAGATGGCAAAAAAATCCCTATGGAAGTAAAAAAAGGCGATGTTGTACTTTATTCTAAGTACGCAGGAACAGAAGTAAAGATTGACGACAAAGAACATCTTATCATCAAAGAAAGTGATGTTCTTGCAATTGTAGAATAACTGATAAGTTATTAAAGTTATGAATTTTTTTAGATTATAAGGAGGTTAGATAGTTATGGCAAAAGAATTAAAATACGATGAAACCGCAAGGAGAGCGCTGGAAAGAGGTGTAAACATAATTGCAGACGCAGTTAAGGTTACTCTCGGACCAAAGGGAAGAAATGTAGTTCTTGAAAAGAAGTACGGTTCTCCAACTATTACAAACGATGGTGTTACGATAGCCAGGGAAATTGAAGTTGAAGATCCATTTGAAAATGCAGGCGTTCAGCTTCTCAAAGAAGTTGCTACAAAAACCAATGATGTTGCCGGCGATGGCACAACAACAGCTACACTTCTTGCACAAGCTATGGTAAAAGAAGGACTGAGAAATGTTGCAGCAGGCGCAAATCCACTTCTATTGAAAAAGGGGATTGAGGAAGCAGTTAGCGTTGCCGTTAAAGAAATTGGAAAGGCAAGCAAAGACATTGCAACAGATAAAAAGAAAATTGCTGAAGTTGCTGCAATTTCAGCTGCAGATGCCCAGATCGGGGCAACAATTGCAGATGCTATGGAAAAAGTAGGTAAAGACGGCGTTATAACAGTTGAAGAATCCAATAAATTCGGAATTGAAATCGAACTTGTTGAAGGACTTCAGTTTGACAAAGGATACCTCTCGCCTTACATGGTTACGGATCCTGAAAGAATGGAAGCAGTTTTAAACGATCCATACATCTTGATTGCAAACCAGAAAATAGCTGCAGTTGGCGACCTTATTCCATTACTTGAAAAAGTTATGCAATCAGGCAAACCTTTACTGATAATTGCAGAAGATGTTGAAGGCGAGGCCCTTGCAACAATTGTTGTAAACAAACTTCGTGGAACTTTTGTTTGTGTTTCAGTTAAAGCTCCGGGGTTTGGCGATAGAAGAAAATCTATGCTCGAAGATATTGCTATAGTTACCGGTGGTAAAGTTATATCTGAAGAAATTGGTATCAAGCTTGAAAATGTTACTTTAGAAATGCTTGGCCAGGCTCGTCAGGTAAAGGTTGACAAAGAAAACACCACAGTTGTTGAAGGCAAAGGTACAGTCGATACTATTAAAGGAAGAATCAAACAAATTAAAACTGAAATAGAGCAATCAGATTCAGATTTTGATAAAGAAAAACTTCAGGAAAGACTTGCAAAGCTTTCAGGCGGAGTTGCTGTAATAAAAGTTGGAGCTGCAACTGAA
>Ga0268276_1003002_pt1 | contig 13633 bp, 16 predicted proteins | sample saktaG_4_FD_190145 | JGI IMG/M metagenome (GOLD analysis project Ga0268276, IMG submission 190145) | Saline water microbial communities from Sakinaw Lake, British Columbia, Canada - sak_2010_1_5_45m | ecosystem: Environmental > Aquatic > Non-marine Saline and Alkaline > Saline ...
ACCGTGGTTATAGCTATTAGTCTGGCAATTAAGGGCAAGAAACGGTGATTTTTTCTGAACGAGCTCACGAATCCTATCCTGCATAAGCCCATGCCCGAAATCCATTACCATAACTAAATCATAATCCTTTATGCAGCTATCTATCAGATTATAAACTACATTCTGAATCTTTTCATCTAAACCGCGGTCTTCAATAACATTGATAGCGAAAAGCTTGGATAATTCTTTGCCTTCCGGAAGAGGTTCAACAAAACGCTGTTTGATAATCGTCGTAAAGCCTGGATCACGGATTATTCCGTCTTCATCACGATTAATATATTTAGCTAAAGCCGGCTCCGTCCATTCTTCAGTACCCACTAAACTAATAAGTTTAATATTTGGAGTAAACTGTTTTACGTGGCGAAAAACCGCCAAAGCGCCTCCAGCCTGGGTTTCTTCAGACAAAAATCTGGTAGAGATAATCCGGTTTTTAGAAGTTAACCCCTGCACCTTAACTGATGAATACCGGTCAAAAATTATATCCCCGATAATTAAAACTTTTAAGTCCTTAAAACTATCAACAATATCTTTAAATTGATCTGGCGTGTATTTTTTCGATAACTTCCTGCAAAATTCTTTCATCTGCGGAGGATGAACTTCAAAATTATTATTCAGCAGTTTTGTTGAACTAAAAACCACTGAGCCTACATAATGCACCTTGCCGCCTACACGCTCCACTGTCTGAATATCGTCATGGATATTTCCCGTTACATCAATTTGAGGATCCTGGTATTCTTTACCCTTGCAATATATATGCGGACGAACACATTCAATCGCTTCACGGGCAGCCGGAAAAGGAATGACCACTACATAATCAACATATTCTAACGATGCCAAATATTTGACTCTCAGCTGATCATTAAAATATGGCCGTCCCGGGCCTTTATTCACATGCGTTTCAGCAGTAATAGTCACGACTAAAATATCCCCAAGCGCTTTAGCTTCTTCAAAATGGACAATGTGGCCGGGGTGAAGAAGATCGAATGTTCCGTGGCATTGGACAATTTTTTTCCCCTGGCTCTTAAGTTTAGAAAAAACACTTTGGGCATCATGAAAAGAAATATTTTTCTTAGCGCTAAGCATTATTATTTTCCCTCTTTTAATTTTATCTAAAACTATTCTTTATGAATATACTCAAACGGTTGTCTCTTAAGCTCTTGGAAATTCTCATTCACCCAACTGATGACTTGATCAACACCATCTTCCAGGCTAATCCGATCCGACCAACCTAATTCATTACGTAATTTATCGCTATTTAATAAATAAGCGGCGTCTTTCCCTGGACGCTCATCTACAACTTCAACAACTTCCGCAAAATCCGCCTTCATCTTTTTGCAAACTAATTCCACCAGTTCTTTTATAGATATATATACGCCTGTGGATATATGGTAAACTTCTCCGGTAGGCGCATTTTGGGCAATTTTCAAAGTCGCTGAAGAAACATCCTGGATATGAATAAAAGAACGTACTGAATTCCCTCCGCCATGCAATTGCAGTTTCTTGCCTAACTTAATAAAAAAAACAGTCCGGGGAATGATCCTATAAAGTTGCTGCCCGGGGCCATACACATTGGCTGCCCGGGTAAAAACTACCGGAAACTTATAATGATTAAAAAAGGTTCGCAAATGCAAATCACATGCTGCCTTGGAGGCAGCATAAGGCGTACTGGGGTTAAATGGGATTAGTTCGGTTACCTGTCCTGTACAATTACCATAAACTTCCGGGGTAGAAACATGCACGTATTTTTTAAGAAAATTAAAATGCCTGATTTTATCATGAAACTTAACATTACCGATAACATTAGTCTGATACCAATGCTCCGGATGCTCCCAGCTTTGCGCTACCATTGCCTGGGCAGCAAAATTTACAATATAATCCGCTTGAAATTTTTGAATACTGTTGGCGATTTTTTCTGTATCATGATTTAAATCAAGCTTCTCAAATCTGAATTTAGCTGCCTGATTTATATTCTTCCACTTATACGGCAAAAAGACATCTGATAACTCTGGAGAACGGCTCATGCCCAATACTTCCATTCCCAAGGAAAGACAATACGCTACAAAGCTTGATCCGGAAAATGAATTACTCCCTATTACAGCTATCTTCTCACGAGACTTAATCATCAAAACTCACCCTCTTTAAGCCATTGCATAAGCATATGCCCAACAATTAACTGCAGGTCTTCAGCTATTTGCATATCATTTATAGAAAAATGAATTGGTATATCCACCAGCTTTAAACATTTACCACCATCAAAACCTAAAATCGCACAGGTTTGGATACGCATATTCTTAGCAGTTTCTACTGCTTTTAGAATGTTTTTAGAGTTACCGCTTCCAGAAAGGACAATGAGCATGTCCCCCTCTTTACCTGACTGTTCCAGCTGAAAAGAAAAAATATTCTCATATCCAATATCATTAGCCAAACAGGTTACAACAGCCTGGTTTGCCGGCAGAGCCTCCGCCTTTACGCCCCTGCCTTTTAATCGAAGATATAGTAAATCATTGGCAATATGCATAGCATTAGCAGCGCTGCCTCCATTACCGCATAAGAATATATGCCTACCCTCTTTCTGGATTAATAGAATTTCCTGGGCAAGCCGGGCTACCGGAGACCAATCAAAAGTTTGTATACAACGAATCAGGCGGTTCTGATAATCTTGAATGAATTCTTTAGGCATATTTTACCTTTCGTAACCACATTTTGTTCTTAAGAATATATTTTGCTTTCTCGCTTACATAACGCGAAATCGCTAAAGAAGCAGTAAGCCCCGGGGATTCTATGCCGATCAGGTTAAAAAACCCGGGAAAACCTTTTGCAGCTTCGTCAGAAATGACAAAATCCCTGAAATCTCCTCCCTCTTCCTGCAACTTAGGGCGTATTCCAGATGTATCAGCAGAAAGATCGTCTTCAGCTACAAAAGGAATGAATTTACGTGCCGAATCGTAAAAACTAAAACGGCTCAAAGGATTAACAGAATAATCCTGGGCGCGCGATTTCAAGTATTCATCATCCGGGCCTAAACGCACTCCCCCTGCCAAATCAATAGTAGCATGCACCCCTAAACCGCCACTAGCAGGCTTAGGTACAGGATAAACTAACATTCTTAATAACCTTGCCTTTGCGCTGCTTAAACGAAAATACTGGCCCTTACAATAATGAAGCCTGTAATGGTATTTATCTAAATCAATACCTGCATTCTGCGCCACAGTATCAGAATCAAGCCCGGCAGAATTAATAACTACCCTGGCTGATAAATTAAGCTCATCAGTTCCGTTTCTGATAACTATTGAATATCCGCTCTTTTCCTTAATAGCCCGCAAGAATTCAGAACCATAAGCAATCACCACTCCAGCATCCCTTGCTAAATCAGCCAAATTAGACATCAATCTATGTGAATCTATGATCCCGGTTTCCGGGGAAAATAGTGCTGCAATTCCGGAAACATGTGGTTCAAGACTTTTTATGCCTTCTTTATCTATAAGCCGTAAACCCTCAACTCCATTAATCCTGCCAAGCTGAAACAACTTCTCAAGAGCGGTAATTTCTTGCTGGTCAACAGCAACAATAATTTTACCGGTTTTCTTAAAAGGAACCTTGTAAGTATTGCAAAAATCATACAACAAATGCCTGCCCTCAACGCATAAACCCGCCTTAAGGGAACCATTGGGATAATACATCCCACCATGGATAACTTCACTATTCCGAGAGCTAGTCTCCTTGCCAAAAGAATCATGCCGTTCAATAAGTAATACTGACCGGCCGGTAACGGCCAAGTCTTTAGCTACTGCCAGGCCGACAACGCCTGCCCCGATTATTAAACAATCAAATTTTTCCACCTGAACCTCTGCCGCCCTTGTACAAAAATTCCCATTGAGCTGCTAATTTAAGCCGTTTTCTTGCCATTAACTAAATAATCCAATTCCTGCTTTAATTTATTGTATTCCGCCTCTTTTATCTGCAAAAAGTGCTTGATCAATCTCAACTTCTCAACAAGGCCTTTTTCAGTTAAAAGATACTGTATTTTCTTTAGTTTTCCAGGGTTGCCGGTGAAGTTTTTTGCTTTGATGAACCCTTTTAAGATAAGCTCACGCAAGAGATAGTTAGTTTTACCTAAGGAGATGTTAAGACGAGTAGAAAGGTCACGCTGGGTAGTATTTGGGTTGGCTTCTAACTCTTTAAAAATGAAGAGAGTTTCTTCTGTTTGGAGTTGTTCAGTCATTGAACGGATATTTTAACAAATAGGAGGAAAAAGTCAAGAAATAAGGTGGATATTTACTTAAAAGGGAATGGTAATTCCTGCTTCTATCGCCTGCTCATTTTGACGGGATTTTAGTCGTATAACCGCTTCGGCATCAATGGCTTTCAGGAATTTATGCGTCATAGTAAGAGTAATACCTAATGGCTCACCAAACTCGTTATTCAGCGCAAGAATAACCTTATTCCGGCCAAAGGTAACCGCTGCTCCAAATTCTATCTCCCTTACCCTGCCCTGGCCATAGTCCATCTGGAAACTTACCCCTAAATTACGGCCAAACTTCCATTCTCCATATAAGACAATCAGCTGATTAGAAGAATATAGACAATGCATGTAATTTCATTAATACTAGGGTGTTGCAAAAAAAATACTTATACCCGCCTGTCTTTAATGCATTACGTGAACTAACTATGATTTTTGAAAATAAATGTTAGATTATGCTTTCTTTCTCGTCTATTACAGTAGGAAGAAGTTGATAATAACGCGAGAAAGGAGAAGATTGGCATGAAGAATACGATTGGTACAGAATATATCAAGTTCTTGGACGAAATCAAATCTCGTATTGTTACGGCGCGGATTCATGCGATTAGATCAGTCAACAAAGAACTTATAAAGCTATACTGGGATATTGGCAGGGCTATTGTAGAGCGGCAGAAAAAATACAAATGGGGTGGTGCGGTAGTTGAGAAACTCGCAAACGACTTGAAAGAAGATTTTAAAACCACATTTGGCTTTTCAACCCAAAACCTCCGGTATATGCGTCAATTTTACCTTGAGTATAAAAATGACTCAATTCTCCAACAGCTTGTTGGAGAATTGCCATGGGGACATAATATACTCATTTTTTCCCGAATCAAAAACAAAAAAGAAAGAGAGTATTATTTAAAAGCATCAGTTGAGATAGGTTGGTCGAGAAATGTACTTCTTAACCAGATTAAGTCCGGTGCTTATAATTATCAAGAAAACATGCCGAAACAACATAATTTTTTAAAAGCCCTCCCGGTTCATCTTACTGAACAGGCGGATGAATCCATAAAAAGTGTTTAATTTTATAGACAGTGCATGTAATTTCATTAATACTAGGTGGTTGCAAAAGAAATAGTTCAATTTAAAATAGCAATTTGCAACCACATAATAATTTGTTAGATTCTCCTTCTTTCTACGTCAATTGATATCAGAAAGATGATTTGTTAATATTTCTTACAAAAGGAGTTTTGTATGAAAAAACTAAACGTTTTAGGAATCAAAATAGCTTACTATAGGAAAAATAATCAAGACTATGTCTCATTGACGGATATGTTAAAGGCCAAGGATGGTGATTTTTTTATTTCTGATTGGCTTAGAAACAGAAATACTGTTGAATTTCTGGGCATCTGGGAACGTGTTTATAATCCGGATTTTAATTATGGCGAATTCGCCATAATTAAAGATCGAGTTGGCTTGAATAACTACAAAATAAGCGTTAAAGAATGGGTTGAGAAAACTAATGCCATTGGTTTGAAAGCAACAGCCGGAAGATACGGAGGGACATACGCGCATAAAGATATTGCTTTTGAGTTTGGTATGTGGATAAGCGCGGAATTCAAAATTTACCTTATTAAAGAATTTCAGCGATTAAAAGAAGAGGAAAATAATCGTTTAAAATTAGGATGGGACCTGCAACGCACCTTAACCAAAATCAATTACCGCATACATACCGATGCCATAAAAGAGAAGTTGGTTCCCAAAGAACTGACTAAAGCTCAAATAAACATTATCTATGCTTCAGAAGCTGATGTTTTGAATATGGCACTATTTGGCATGACATCTCAAGATTGGCACGATAATAACATCGAGAAAGAGGGCAATATTAGAGATTATGCTGATATATCGCAATTGGTATGCCTTTCAAATCTTGAGAATTTAAATGCTTTATTTATTGGTGAGAATTTGCGACAGGAAGAAAGATTACTAAAACTAAATAAGATTGCCATCCAGCAGATGAAATTACTCACTAATGATCTTCGGGTCAAGAAACTGGAAGCTAAAACTAAGGGGCATTCTAGAAGGGAATGGTAATTCCAGCCTCAACTGCTTGCTCCTTTTGACGGGATTTTAGCCTTACAAAGGCTTCGGCATCAATGGCTTCTAGGAATTTATGGGTCATGGTAAGAGTTATGCCAAGGGGTTCGCCAAATTCATTCTTGAGGGCAAAATTTATCTTATTGCGGCCAAAGGTTACTCCAGCCCCAAAAGTAATAGCCTTTACCCTGCCCTGGCCGTAATCCATCCGAAAAGTTATCCCTAAATTGCGGCCAAACTTCCATTCCCCGTAGAGAATAATTATTTGCCCGGGTCCGCTCAAACGGCTTTGGCGTATTCCTATGCCGATACGATAGCGGATCTCTCCTTTTTTAGGATAAAGCGTGGGCGATTCAAGCTGAACCTTGAACTCAAAACGCGATGTGGAACTGCCTTCAAGCATGTAAACAAGCTTATTGGAAGAAGATATATCCCAGTGGCCCTTAAAGGTCAACACATCCGGGCCTTCCCCGCAGCTATATTCAATCTGCTGGTTTTTATTTATTTTCCAGCTGCCTTTAAAGGTATATTTATCCGGTTTCTTGGCCGAACCCCTGCGGCAGGATGTTTCAAAAACCAATTCATTGTATTTATTGGCGCTCCAGATACCTTTAAGCTTAAGCAGGCGAAACTTCTGGCGTTTGGTTTTAGATATGGTTTGGATGGTTTCAATAACAAGGGTGTCGGATTCAGCGGCGATAAAACGTTTGCGGAATGTATCTTTTAGCTTAATCATATAGAAATTAAGGAATGGCCCTATTTAATTAGTTTAGCCAATGCCAAATTAAACAGGAACATCCCCATTTATTTTCTCTGTATTATTTTTAAAGTTTCCCCGCTAAAACTCGCACCGCCCTCCCATTCTTCCATATCGCCAGAGGGCGCCCGGATTTCTTGTGCTTTTCAACAACCTCGCGTATCGCGCTCTTCATAGCCAATACCGCTTTTTCCTGTAGGCTAATTCGCTTTTTCATCTTTTTTCTCCATTTCTGATAATCTTATCAAATAATTGTTCATCAAGGACAATTATCTTGGCAAAATTACTCTTTGCAATCAATGCAGGATTAAGTAGGCCATTTTCAAGTTAAGCCATAGATAGATTCAATACTGCTCTTAATAAGCTTGGCATCCATTAAACGTAGCTCGGACTTATCTTCTAAGAAACGCTCAACGTCCTTACGAACAAGATTAAAATCTACCCTCTCCACCCCTTTAAGAAGAAATTCCCTAAAGTTTCCCTCCTCAACTTTAGGGCTAACCCCTTGCGTCTGCCTGATGGCATTATTTAAAAGCAGGAAATTTGGTTTTACTTTATTAGACATATACCAGATGAAATCATAAAAATCCCTGCCCTTTACATACTTGCGATAAAAACAAGCGTGAAGCTTAGTGGCGTACATTGAAGACAGGTCAAAATGATTAAGGTTAAGGATAAAAAACTTTTGGATTAACGTGTTCTGCGTGGCCCCTCCCTTGGGAGGGTTAGAATCAACTTCGATTTTAATTGAAAGGTTCTGGCTTTCTAAGGGAGAAAGTCCCAACTCTTTAAGCAAACCCGGAAATTTTAACATTGTGTTAAGAACGGTATTTCTTACTTTTGGCTTGGATTCCGCCTTTAACCCCGCGAGACTAAGACCGTTAAGCAGGATTTCATTAATTTCCGAAAAAGATGGCCCTCCCATTTTGATTAACGAAAAATCAAGGTCCTCGGAGAATCTCTTTAAACCAAAGATTATCCTTAATGCTGTCCCTCCGGTAAAGGCCACAAACTTAAAAACCCCCTTCTCATCCATAATTTTTAAAGATAAGGCCTGTAGGTATTCTCGCGCCCGGTTAAGCTTATCTTCATCGCTCATCCCCTTTAAAAACTGCTGTTTAATAGCTTCAATCATTTTTCTCATCCTCAATAAACCCGCAAAACTCCCGGGCTAAGGCATTAAGCCTTTTGTTTTTAAAAACCCTCGCAAAAAACAGGATTTTATTACGGCTCAAAATTTCAACATTCTGAAACCTGTAATGATCCTTAAAAATTCCCTTGGCGGATTCTTTAAATTTATTTAAATTCAAATATAAAAAGTCTACAAGCGCTTTTTCAGGTTCAGCGATAAAAACATCCAGCCCCGCCTCGTCCTTAAAAGAACGGTACCCCTTAAAAGCTTGCGGCTTAATATGCTGGTAAATAAATCTCCCTATTGCGTTTTTAAAATACGCCGTTTTTCTTGAGGTAACTGAAGTTACATCTTTGACCGCTTCAGGAATAATCCCGTAGTATCCAAGCGCTGACTCAAGGCTTACATAAGACGGCCAGATGATCTGATTGGCAAAAAAGAAACGGCTGGGCGAAACCCTGCGGTCATTTTCATTTAAAATATAAATACCTTTCTTGACCTGGATTAATAACCCTTTATTTTTCCAACGGTTAATTTGATTGCGCATGGGCTGATTCGCCTTTCCGGCAGAGGCTAAAATTGCCTCTGTTTTTATAAAAGGCAAGCCGGAATACTTATTTCTAAACTGAATATAATGCATATGTTTCTCCATATAATCAAAAATGATTATCTACAGAAACAAGTATGCACGATAAACCGCATTTTGTCAAGAGTAAACTTAATTCATATCAAATCTTGGCCTTGGCGGTTCAGGAGGCGGTTCAAGAAGTTTCCTTATCGCTTCAAATATTACCTGGATATCCGTCTCATGCAGTTGATACTTGCGCTCCAATTCCTCCAACTTTTCTGCTAATTCCTTGTGCGTCAACAACAGTTCACGTAATTTCACGAATGCGCGCATAATAGCGATATTAACCCAAACAGCCCGCTTAGACTTAAGTACACTCGAAAGCATTGCAACACCCTCTTGAGTAAACACATACGGTAAAAATCCTCCAAGATGTCGTACACTAGGTATCACATTTTGTGATACCAACACCTTTGCCTCTTTCGCGTTAAGTTGAAACATAAAATCTTCCGGGAAGCGTGATCGGTTTCTCTTCACGGCTTGATTCAAAGCTCTTGTAGTAACACCATACAAGTCCGCTAAAACCCTATCCAGCATTACCTTCCTGCCTCTTATCAACAAAATCTTCGCCGCTACAACCTCTGTAGAAATTTCCCCTTTACTCATCTTGCGCCTCCTTTCTACCGTCAATAGACGCAGAAAGGGGCAAAATCTAACAATGCGGCCCTATTTATCCTGGCCGGCTTGCATCCTTTCAATCGTACCCACTACGTAGCTATATCCCCTCTTAGGATTATCTATATTCTTACGGGAAACTATAGCAAACGCCTTCTTTATAGTCTTCCATCCATACTGCTTTGCCTTCAGGATTATATCCTCCACTACCTGCGGGTTATTCTCCTCAAAAACAATCCCCGCGTATTTTCTTGCGCGGCTATACGCCTCTTTGCCATGCTTTAACTCCAGATCGCTTAACCTTGATTCCAGCTCTTTGGGATCATAAAGCTTTAAAACTTTATACATCTTCGGGAGCCTTTCTTTGTAAGGCTTGCCAGTCAGAGTATCATATTTTACCTCAATCAGCCTCCTGCGCCTTAGTTCCCCCATCCCTGTTTTTATAATATCCTGGCTCACCTTGCCGAAATCGCCCGCTATCCCTTCTACGCTTTTTGACCAAAATGGCTTTGTATCGCTGATATCGGAATTGGACAAATTGATCAAATAACAAAACTTCGCCCGCAAAGACAAAATCCTGTTCCACCCGAAATTAAAATAATCATCAGGAAGCCCGAAATAATCCTCCTCTTCGGCATCGCGGGCCGCCAGCATTACCGTCGCCTCTTTGCCATAACCTGTCTCAAATTTTATCAACTTATATCTGCGTTCCAGCTTCTTAAGTGATTTTGTAATCTGCCTTCTGTAATCTACGCTATCCCAGCCTTCGTAAATTCCTAAGTATCTGGCTAGGCTTTCATAAGAGAGAGTTAATTTCGCCTCTGGATTCCTTCCAAAAACCTTGAGCAAATATAAATAAATATCAAAAGCCCGCTCATCCCTGTTTTTCACCATTTGAGGCGCCAAAAATCGGTCCTCCATAAACTTCCGGCTAATCTCCGTGGATGGGCCGATAAAATCAAGATACTCCTCTAGGTTTTCGTCAACCTTGATTGTCTTAATATAAGACAGGATCTCCTCAGCCAGGCCTTTTGATTTAATCAAGGCGTTTATTTCATTGCTCTTGTTCAATGAAGACTCGGTCCAGTTCGTGCTTCCTAATATAACTATATTCCTGTCTACAATAATCGCTTTAGCGTGAGTATACCTTGCCGGCTCATCATAACACGCCTTTACCCCCGCCTCTTTCAAACGCTTATAAGCCCGCATACTTTTAACCTTGGCCTCCCATTCGCTTTTGCTCCTGCGCTGCACAAAATCCACGTTCTGATCCAGGATAACCTCTACATCCACCCCTCTTTGTTTGGCTTCTATCAAGGAGCTCACCAATTGGTCGGCTTTTAAGTTTTCCTTGTGAGAGGATAATTCAATCAGGTACATTACCAGGCTTATGGATTTCTTTGCTTTTGAGAGGGTTTCTTGTACTGCGGGGAAGTATTTAGTTCCGCTGATATCTATTGCATTTGCTTCGTAACACTTGCCCTCCGTGGCGGGATATGCCCCTACAACAGTCAATATCGCTGCAAAGGCTATAATTGTAGATAATCTACGTAATCCCATACCAGCCCTTATCCTTCTACTTTAATATTTATCTTTTTTACGCACGAAGGAAGCTCGTGTTTTTCCGTTCCGTTGACCACATACTGGTATTCATCATAATCAAACTCCACCTTATAACAACGAAACGATATCTTCCCGTCTATATTCACCAAAAATCCGCCTTCATCCATACGCCCTCCTTAATTATGTTTCCTAATTGCTCTTATTTATCAAATTCACAACCAGCATAACAATAACATCCCTATCAGCCGGTTTACTTTCAGCAATCATTAGGGTCAAAGCAACCAGAGCATTATCTGCGATACGCTTTGAGCCATCTTTTTTATAGAGGATACCGTTTCCCTCCAGGAACCACAGAAAAATTGACGCTGCTATCCGCTTGTTCCCATCAACAAAAGAATGATTCTTGATAATAAAGTAAAGGAGATTAGCCGCTTTTTCTTCAACGCTCGGATATAAATCCTTTCCGTCAAAGGTCTGGTAAATCGAAGATACCGAACTCTTAAATGACCTATCACGCTCCACTCCAAATAAATCCGAGGTGCCAATCTTCCCCTTAAGTTTGCTTACGGCCTCTATCGCGAAATTATAACTTAAGATAAATTTTTCTTCTTTTGAAGTTTTGGTTATTTTAAGCCGCTTATAATCATAGTCGTCTAAAAGACCAAGCGCGTAATTATAATCACCGATGACTTCAAGCAGCCCCATAGCCTCTTTATACTCAAGCTGCTTACGATCCTTTATCTCAGCAATAAGCCTGACCGCGCGCTGTAAAGCCTGGAGTTTTTTAGCTTGCTCATTTAAGCGTTTTTCGTTCAGCGTATACCCATCAATCAGATGTCTTTTTAAGACATTCGTAGCCCAGATACGAAACCGAGTGCCATTCTGAGATTTGATACGATAACCGACTGAAATGGTTACATCAAGATTATAAAAATAAGTTTCGTAACTTTTACCATCAGCAGCAGTTATCCGGAATTTCCGGATAACTGAATTTTTCTTCAATTCCCCTTCTTTAAATATATTCTGTATGTGTTCGTTAACTGTTCGAACATCTTTAGTAAACAAATCAGCCATCTGTTTTTGCGTCAACCAAACTGTTTCTTGCTCTAATTTAACCTCAAGCCGGACCTTCTTATCCTTAGCCCGGTAAATAACAATTTCACCCTTTGACGGTATATCAGTAATCTTATTTTTCATGGTATTGCCTCCTTACTACCAATAGACGCTCAAATAAACAAAATCTAACAAAATAGGCGCCTCTATTTAACAGAAACGCCTATGTCTTTCATTCCCTTTGGCCACTATCTTCTAAACCTCCCTGAGATTAGAATCAGTTATTTAAAGTTTTTTTAGCTTCACCTCATTATCTTTAATCCAGTTAAAAATATCATTTAAAATTACCGGAGACTGCTTCTGCGGCCTCCATTTTAATTCCCTGGAAACTTTCCGGTTATCCGTCAAGTAAACCGCGATATCTCCCGGACGATCATGCAGATCCCTGCCTACCTTAACTTTATTTCCGGTAATCTGCTGACAAAGGGCGGTGGTTTCCAGCAGAGAAAGGCTTACTTCTCTTGATCCGCCGACATTATAAGTATTGCCGCTTATCTTGCTAAGCTTATTTATCTGTATATCAATTAACCGGCAAAGATCATCAACATGCAAAAGATCGCGTACCTGTTTGCCTTTACCTCCAAAACCGATATACTTAAGCGGTTTCTTAAAATAATGGGCCAGCATCCAATAAGTAAACACCCCCTGGTCAACCTTGCCAAATTGCCATGGCCCGGCAACCACTCCACAGCGGTTAACAACCGCCTGGATTCCGTATGCGGCAATATATTCCTGCAGGATGAATTCCGAAGCCAATTTAGTTGTGCCGTATAAAGTTTTCGGCCCGGTTAAAGAAAAATCCGTATCAATACCGGAAAGACCCTGCCACTCAAACCTGTTTTTTGTTTCCCGGCGTTTGATTGCGTTTATTTTTCCATATGGATAAACTCTGCTAGTGGAAAGAAAAATCATCCCTGCTTTGCGCCTCCGGCATAACTCAAGGCAATTGACAGTTCCGTTTAAGTTTGTATCAATAATGTAGGAAGGATTTTCATAGCCTGCCAACACCGAAGGCTCGGCTGAACATTCCAATACCAAATCTATGTCAAACTTAAGATCCAGGTTTCTGGGGCGCCTTACATCCCCGCGGATAAATTTAATTCCATTATCCTTAAGCCGGGGTAAGTTAAGTTCACTCCCTTTGCGGATTAAATTATCCAGGACAATGATCTTAAGAAAGGGATATTTGCGCTTAAAATAGACGGACAGATTACTGCCGATAAAACCCGCTCCGCCGGTAATTAGCAAATTCTTATATTTCATAATTCCACCATAAATTAAGCAACTTTTCTATTATCTTACTTTCATACCTGCCCCCTGTCAACACCAAAATCTCTAACCTCAAGCTTAATTAAGCCCAAATCGCGGCCTTGGAGGCTCAGGCGGCGGCTCAAGCAATTTCTTAATTACTTCAAATATCATCTGGATATCTGTTTCGTGAAGCTGGTACTTCCGCTCTAATTCTTC
>Ga0268276_1003003_pt1 | contig 13632 bp, 9 predicted proteins | sample saktaG_4_FD_190145 | JGI IMG/M metagenome (GOLD analysis project Ga0268276, IMG submission 190145) | Saline water microbial communities from Sakinaw Lake, British Columbia, Canada - sak_2010_1_5_45m | ecosystem: Environmental > Aquatic > Non-marine Saline and Alkaline > Saline ...
TCTTAAAGAAACTTTTGTGGGGGATGATTTAGCAAATAAGCTTGATTACCTTGACAAAAGTTCGGTCATAAAATGGGTAGGAATCGGTGACAAAGGGATAAGCTATGTATTAATTGAAAGAAAATAAATATAAGTTAGTAAAGCTCCTATCCCTTTTTTTAACAGGGTGGAGTTTCAAGCATCCAGCTTATTGTTGTTGAGTCTAATCCGTTTGAACTTTCACTTGTTTGGTTTTGATTAGTATATTGCCCGGTTATTAAGTCACCATGAATTCTATCGGTAGTTTTTGTTTTTCCTTCGAAGCCAAACCCTAACGGCATTTGATCAGTACGAATATCGCCTTCTGTGCCTTTGCACATGTCCTCTCCATTCGAATTAATTATTTCTTTCTTTTTTTCTACAACAAGAACATTCGCATCAAATGCGTCAATGCTTCCGCTATAATTTCCTTCTTCATCAACTCCAAAGTAACCTAAAGATTTTTCTTTAGAATCAACTTTTCCAGAACCAGTTCTTGTTATAGTAAGGCACTCTTGTTCTTCTGTTGAAGCAAATGTCCAAATAATTTCTCCTTCAAATGTATAGTTCGATGCTGTTCCCATATCCATGTAAGAATAATAAGTTCTATCTTTTAAGTATCCTGAAAAATTAACTGTTATTGTTTCATCAATATAACTTGATTTTCTCATTTGATCAAAAGATATTCTACTACACGCTTCTACTTCAGAAGCTGTTTTGCACGCAACATCAACTGCATGTAACCCTTCTTTTGTAATAGCATCAATATTCTCTTGATTCTTTTCTGCCGCTGAAGCCTTGGCAGTAACTGACATTGCTGGAAATCCAAGTGCATCCGCAAGTGTCGCTATGTCTAAGTAATCTTCTGTGCATAAACCAGGGGTTCCAAGAGTGTGTTCTAAGTTTTTTTCAATTTCAATAAGTGATTGAGCAGCAGTTGGATCTCCTTTCGGCATTGATTGCGCAACGCCCCCTAATTCTAGTAAGTAGCGCGTACAAGAAGGTGGATTAGCAACATCATAAGCTAATTGTTCTCTTGCTCTTTCCATTGCTGTTGTAGAAATATCTGTAAGGCAAGTCATTTGGGCATAAGAAGCAATACTAACTAAAGTAGCTTTACAAATGCTGGATCTATCTAATTGTTCTTGAAGCATTTTCCTGAAGTCCTCAATATAAGGACCTTGGGTTATAGTGGCGCAATAATCTTCACCACCATAATCTGGATAAGTACTTCCTCCATCTAATCCAGTTCCAGAAGAACCATCCCCTGTCCCTGATCCGTTCCCAGAATCAGGGGAACCATCCGGAGGAACACTACCATCACCAGAACCAGTGCCACTATCAGGAACAGTACCACCGCCTGAACCATCAGGAGTAGGATTGTCTCCTCCGCTTAGACCTCCGCCACCAAAACCTAAAGGATCATTTTCAGAGCCAGTTCCAATTTCATCAAGAACACAACCAAACAAACTAAAAAAAATAATTAGCACTGTTAAAAGAAAGGCAACCATTTTCAAATTACCAAGCACCATATGCGTAATACTACATTTAAGTATTTAAAGTGCACGTCATTTATTTTTTCTTTAAGTTAACCCTTGTGTTATAGTTTCAAATTAGGTAATACAAAGTGAGTTGGATGATCTGGGTTCGAATCCAGGCAGGGGTATTTCTAATAGAATTAAATTAAAATAAAGTGTCGCTGAAAGCTTTTTTAGTACAAGTTTTGAATTTTACAAAAAAATTCAAAAAGTGTCGCTGGGCGGATTCGCACCGCCGAGCTTCCGATTATGAGTCGGACGATCTAACTACTGATCTACAGCGACAGAACTGCCCAGCCAGTTCACATCTGGGCATTATCTTCGCGGCTTTGCCGCTCGATAAAGCTTCTCATTTTCTATAAATTTAAAGATGCTTACAAAAATCTGCGTCGGGTAGGTTTTAAATAGTTGCTTTCTGTTGTTTTTCTATGCACAAAAAGCACAAAACAGGGGTTGCGCAAAAAAACGCTGTTGTTAAAGAAAAAAATGATTTAAATAATTTTGTTAAAAAGAAACCCGGTTTTGTTATTGGGTTAGCTTTTTTTATTGTTTTGATTTTGTTTGTTTTTGTATTTAATTTTTTGGGAACAATTAACCCTGAAATGGAAGGGATTTATGCGAAAGATTTGCACGAAAACAATCTTGCAATAATAGAGTACCAATTAAGTTCAATAAATACACAATTTTCTGGACAATATACTGACCCTTACGAAGATGATATGATTTATTCAATAAAAGATGATTTGGAATGGTTAAAGCAAAAAGAAAATGAAATATACACTTCAAAACCATCCAGCGATGTTTTGGTAAAAGAATTTGCTTTTAGTTACTTTTTGGGGGATGCTTTAGTAGCAAACCAAGAATTTGTGTATGAAAGTTATGATTTAATTGACAAAGAAGCGCTAATAACCCAAGCAATTAATTTGGACTTTGTCTCAAAAGAAATTGTTTCAGAAGACGTTGACGCTTTATTTGAAGGAGAAGACCAAAAAAGAGCGCTTTTTGAAAGCACTTACAACAAACTCATAATGGATTATGTTAAACTAAAAAAAGTTTTACTGGACAGCGATTCTGGAATGGAAAGAAAAGTTGTTGAAGCAGAAAAAGTAATAATTATAACAACAAATATCCCAATGGCAAATATCCCTGAAGAAGATTTTGCTTAAACTTTTAGTTAATTAGTTCAAAAAGAAGACAGCCAATTAGTACAAAAAAAGCTTGTTAAATTTACTTTCTGTGAATCAAGTAAACGCCTGAAGCTATTAAAACATAGGCAAGCATTGCTGAAACTCTTTCATCAAAAAAGTTGTAATAGTCAAACAACCCTATTGCTGAGAACAAAAAGAAAGCCGAAATAGCCACTAGAACCATCCCTGTTTGAATGTCCTTGTCAGACATAAGACCACATTAATACACTGCAAAACAAACTATAAAAAGCTTCCTTTAACCGTAAGAAGTTAATCTGGGCCTAAACTTGGCCATTTTTTTCACTTAAAACAAGCATTTTTAATATCCTCACACAGCAATTAATTTACACAAAATGGACGCAAGTCTTTCTTTGTTGTAACCATAAGGAGTAGAGAAAATGGATTATAGAAATGATAGAAGAGGTTCTTTCGGAGGACCAAGAGAAATGCACGACGCTGTTTGCACTGAATGCGGTGCTCAAACAAAAGTGCCTTTCAAACCAGTTGAAGGCAGACCAGTTTACTGCAGGGATTGCTACCAAAAGCACAAACCTGTTAGAAGTTCTAGTGGCCCAAGACGATTCGATAACCGAAGACCAAGAGAAGATAGAGCTGGTTCAGAAGGATCAAATGAATCAGAAGAATTTTCTGAAGAACAATAAGGTTGTTTTTACGGTAAATAAAATTGAAAAGAAGAAGAAAGCCAAAATGGAGTAATCTTCTTTTCAAACCTTTTTTTAATTTGCCCTTTAGGGTTTTTTTATTTTTTAAAACAAATAAAAACACAATTTTTTCCACTTTTTCATTTTTAAAAAACAACAAAACACGAACGTCCAATAAGCTTTTTAAAGGTAACAAGTCAATTCTTTGTAATGGATGAGTCAAAAAATTATAAAGTAGCTGACCTTTCTTTAGCTGATTTTGGTCGAAAAGAACTAGAACTGGCTGAAAAAGAAATGCCTGGGTTAATGGCTTTGAGAGAAAAGTACGGAAAAGAAAAACCACTTAAAGGGGCAAGGATTGTAGGCAGTTTGCACATGACTATCCAAACAGCTGTGCTAATAGAAACACTTGTCCAATTAGGAGCACAAGTTAGATGGGCTTCTTGTAATATTTACTCAACACAAGATCATGCAGCGGCAGCAATCGCTAAGGCAGGCATCCCTGTTTTTGCATGGAAAGGAGAAACACTAAAAGAGTACTGGGAGTGCACAAAAAAAGCGCTTGATTTTGACGGAAAAGGACCTAACTTAATTGTTGATGATGGCGGAGACGCAACACTAATGATTCACAAAGGATTAGAAATAGAAAAAAATCCTGAACTATTAAAAAAAGATTATTCAAAAGAAGGAGAAGATTTTTTTGAACTAATGAATTGTTTAAAAGAAATTTACAAAGAAGATAAAACAAAATGGACAAATATTGTAAAAGAAATTAAAGGGGTTTCAGAAGAAACAACTACTGGAGTTCATAGACTTTACCAAATGATGAAAGACAAAAAGTTGTTATTCCCTGCAATAAATGTTAATGATAGTGTAACAAAATCAAAATTCGATAATTTGTATGGGTGTAGAGAATCTTTAGCTGACGGAATAAAACGCGGAACAGATATTATGGTCGCAGGAAAAACTGTTGTTGTTTGCGGTTATGGAGATGTAGGAAAAGGATGCGCCCAATCAATGCGAGGATTTGGAGCAAAAGTAACTATAACAGAAATTGATCCTATTTGCGCATTACAAGCTGCAATGGAAGGATATGAAGTAAAAACGCTTGAAGAAGTTCTAAAAGATGCTGATATTTTTGTTACCGCAACAGGAAATTGTGAAATTATTACCCTAGAACACATGAAAAAAATGAAGGACAGCGCTATTGTTTGTAACATTGGACACTTCGATAATGAAATAGAAGTGGAAAAATTAGCTAAATCCCCAGGAATAAAAGAAATCAATATTAAACCGCAAGTAGATAAATTTGTTTTCCCTGACAAACACTCAATAATACTTTTGTCAAGAGGAAGATTGGTTAATTTAGGAAACGCTACAGGACACCCTTCTTTTGTTATGAGTAATTCTTTTACAAATCAAACACTTGCACAAATAGAGTTGTGGAAAAATAATTACAAATTAGGGGTTTATACTTTGCCAAAAAAACTTGACGAAGAAGTTGCAAGACTTCACTTAAAAAAATTAGGGGTTCATTTAACCGAACTTACACAAAAACAAGCTGATTATATTGGAATACCAAAAGAAGGACCTTACAAGTCAGATAGTTACAGATACTAAATCAAGAACATCAAAAATTAACTTGATTGAAAAATTTAAGCTTTGACTAATTTTGAAACTTCAGCCACAAATTTCCACTTTATATCATTAGGGTTCCAGCAGAAACGTTTCTCGCTATCAAGTGAAGAAAGCATTTTGATTTCTTTTGAATTGAGTTTGAAATTAAATACATCAAAATTTTCAGCAATACGCTCTGTGTGCTTTGATTTAGGAATAGGAATTAACCCTAATTGAATATGCCATCTTAATACCACTTGTGCAGGAGTTTTGTTATGTTTTTGTGCAATACCACAAATAACTTTATTGTCAAGTAATTTTCCGTGCATTATTGGACTATAAGACATAATAACAATTTTTTTCTTTTTACAATACTTAGCAAGTTCTTTTTGGCACAAAAATGGGGAAAGTTCCACTTGATTTACTGAAGGAATTTCTTTTGAAACTTTTTTGAGTTGATCTAAATGAGAAATGGTAAAATTACTTACCCCGATTGCTTTTGTTAGCCCTTCTTCTTTAAGCTTTTCAAGTTCTTTCCAAGTAATTAAAGATTCTTCTACCGGCCAATGAATTAAATATAAATCAACATAAGAAAGACCTAATTTTTTTAGACTCTTAAGCAAAGCTTTTCTTGGTTCTTTATGATCAGAATTCCATAATTTTGTTACCACAAAAATATCTTTTCTTTTTATATTTAATTTTTTCATTGCGTTTTTTATTCCCTTTCCTACCCCTTCTTCATTTTCATAAATAGCGGCAGTGTCAATCAGTCGATAACCTGATTTTAATGCAAAAAGTACTCCCTTTTCAGCATCTTTTTTAGATAACTGCCAAGTACCAAAACCAATTTGCGGCATCAAGGCGCCTGTATTAAGTTTCAAACTTGGAATTTTAACCACAACATTCACCTTAAAAGTATTAGAAAAATAAAAAAGCCTCTAGAGGGATTTGGACCCCCGACCCCCGGTTAATTTGCAATGCTATGATACAAAACCGGTGCTCTACCACTGAGCTATAGAGGCGACAATATTGTCGCGAAATGCGCAAAATTGAGCTTTGCTCAATTAACATCAATAACTAAGATTCCGTTAATTACTTTTTAAAAGCTTTGCACAACGATTTAGAAATGACTTTTGGAAAATTATCCCCAAAAAAAGAGTCAGAAATATGCCTTTCTTGTGGAGAGTGCTGTAAACGCTACTGGATAACCACGCTTCCTGAAGAATCAAAAAAAATATCAAAAAAGCTAAAGAAAAAAACTGCTGAATTTCTAAAAGAGGATTGTGTTCTTTTAGTAAAACTTTACCCAAAATCAGTAAAAGGGGTGCTTACTTTTCCAACAGCATTTTTCCCTAAAAGAGTTGTTGAAGAATTAAAAAAAGAAATACCTGAACTCCCTCAAAGTTTTTTTGTTATCCCCCAAGTAGTGCTGAGAAGAGAAGGAACAGAACAAAAAGCGTGCGCTTTTTTGCTTAGCGATAACAAATGTGATATTTATTCTGCCCGACCTGAGCCTTGCAAATTATTTCCTTTTATTGCTGTTGAAGGGTTGCGAGAAAATTATCCTTTTTGCGGATTATTTAAATCAACTTACAAAGATTTATTAAAACAATCAAGGAACTATTTCAAAAAAGTAAAAAAATACTTTGATTTAGTTGATAAGAAAGGATTTTCCTCTGTTTGGAAAGATCCTCCAAAAACAGGTTACTTATATTTGAATGAAACAAAATTGTGCGAAATAACAATTGACGAGCTTGAAAGAATGGTTTCTGCAAAAAAAAGAAAATGAAAAAAATAATAAAAGAAAAAGGGTTACTTTATGCAAGTAGCTCTCAAGTCAAGTTCTTTTTGCATTAAGCTTTTTCCTTCAGAGGTTTCTTTTTCTGATAAATAATCTTCTGGCCACCAATAAATTTCTTTATCCCCTAAATTTGACAGGCAAACACTTCTTTCTCTTACTGCTTCAAATAAATCTGATAAAGTAGAAATGTAAGAAGCATCAGCGAGGTCATTATATTTCATCCCTTTAATTCCCTCCATTTTTACTGAATTAGTTAAAGGAATTAATTGGTTTGGCGTCATTATTTGTCCGCCTGGAGAGAAAATCAAATCGTAGGATTGATCTGTCGGAAGGAAGGTGGATGTTTTTACTGAAACTGTTCCTGTTCTCTCTGCTTCTTGGAAACCTATTCCGTAATATTGTCCAAGCAAAATATCGGGTGTTTTGTTGAGTAACTTTGTTGAGTCCTGACCGAAAAAGTCTTTACAGCCCTTAAGTCCAGTAACTAAAAGCAAATTATTTGTTACTGGTTTTACTTCAGTATTTTGTTTTTTCAAAGTGTAAGAAATTAATGGAAGTTGTCCCTCTGCCCCTTGGATAGAAATAAGCATAGGAGTAATTACTGTTGGAGAAAATATTGCTTTAGAGTTTGAATCATTTGTTCCATTAAAGTAGTACTGGTACTCCAATAATTTTCCTCTTCTTGAAGGAAGGGCATTTAACCAAAAGAAATTACTTAATTTAGTAAAAGATAATTTTGCAAGAGAATCTTTTTGTTTTGTAGTTAAATAAGAGCCGTCGCTTTTTGAAACAAAAAATTGCTCTCCTCCAGATAAGGCCGTCCCATAATCTTTTCTATTATTGGATGCGTTTAGACCCACACTTCCGTCAAAAGGAGTGTAATAGAAAGGACTAAAGCCCTCATTTATTGGTTGAATCATTACTGGATTGACAATTATTTTTGCGTTAAGAGAGCCTCCTAAAGAAATTAATGGGTTATCTTCATCATCATAATCAATTAGGATTTTTATTCTATAAAGACCCGCTCCAGGTAAAATAAATGAAGTGGCTTTTTTCATTCCGTGTGACTCATCACTGAAATAAAATCTTGAATCGTTAGCAAAATATGTTCGCATTCCTTTTTCAGAGTCAGTGAAAGTGGAATCTGCTTTCAATATTGAAGTGGAGTAATCTGTTTTAAAATCATCTTGGAAATTTAGTCCCAAACCATCCCTCATCAAGTAAACATTAAAGTCAAGCAAACTCAAAACTCTCTCAGCATCGTTAGCATACTTTCCTTCAAAGAACTCATCATATCCTTCAGGAGGAGAAACAACACTATCCATAAAATAATACAACGCGGGTTTTCCTTCGTAAGTTTTTGTACTTAATGGGATGTGACAAGAAGGTTGGGTAATTGTTGTATCTGTTGGTTTAATTGATTTAAGGACATCATAAGCCTCATTTTTTGGACAAGAGGTGGTTGACCTTGACATAAATTCATTGAACAAAGATATTTTCTTACTAACTAAAATTGATAGTTGTGTAGAATCAAGGTATTTGTCTTTAGTTGATTCGGGAGTAACTTGTTGCCAATCCCAATTAAGCAATATTTTTGGCAAGGCTTCTTCGCCTGAATTTCCACTCAATAATCCATTTTCACAAAAAGCTTTTGCCTGTGTAGCAGCTGCTTTTCTTGGAGTAGCATTAAATTTGAAGTGATACTTGTAAGTTACTTCTTGCGCGCTAGAATCAGGAACATCAAAAGGACCAAAAGTCCCTGTTGCTTGTGTCTCGGAATCATGTGTGTGTTTTGTTGTTGAGAGAGAAACTATTCCGTAGCCATTTTTCTTTAACCCTGAATTAACAAAAATTAAGCCAACTTCTTGTTGTTCATAAAAACCAAATATTTTGGGGTCAGAAAAAGACCAAAAAGATAATACGTTTCCATTAGAAACAATAACATCTTTTGCATCTGTTAACAAATTTGTTTTGTAATCAATTAATTCTAATTTTACTCTATTAGCGCAATCTTCTAACATATCTGAATCAAAACCAGTAAAAGAAACTCTAACTTCTTTTGGCGCTTCTTTTGTTTGGATATTTGAAACATCAACATTAGTATTTCTGTTCCCTGTTAGCGGAGAAGAACTCAAAGGATTAGTGTCAACTGTAGTGTACACTCCCCCTTCATAAGCTCCATTGATGAAACCATTCGCAACAGCAGAAGCAACTAACCCTGTTAGGGTTACTTTATCAAATTGTTCTGAAGAAGAAGTCAAATCAATATTAAAAGTTGCAGCATCAGAAGTTTTTGCTGATTCTTTTGATAAATACGTTGCTGCCTCGATTGCAGCATCAATTGATACTTGCGCATTTTCTGAAGCAACAATTGCTTCATCAATTTTATCCATTGCTGATTGATATTGCGCAGTCGCATCAACTAATTCGTCAACCCAATCAGTAGTCATTTGGCGCCACATTGTAAAAGCACCATTTGCTAGAGAAATTGCTAAAAGAGATATTTCAAGAGCAGTTGTTTGGGCAAGTCTTGATTCTAAAAATGCAGCTACTTCTTCCGCAGTAGCTGTTGTGGGAATACATTGCATGGATGCATTTGCTAAACCAGATGCAGAAACATAAGAAACACCCATCATGCCAAGAGCTTGCAAAGCAGAGTCTACAAGATTCGCCCACATAATAAAGTTGTCAAAATTTGAAAGTGCATCAGCTTGAAGAGTAGTTATTTCATCCATAGCGCTTAATTGTTTTTCTCTGGAAGTAACAAGACCCTGAAGAACTGCATCATTTTGATTTTTTAAATCCATCAAAGCTTGTTTTGTTTTAGCATAATCACTGGATATTGAAGAGAAAGAATCAACTGAAGCATTTTCTAAAACTAAAGCGGCAAGTCTTTGTGATTCATCACTCGCTTCTTGAACTTCAGAAATTGATTCAATGGATTCATCCGTAGCATCAAGAGCGGCGGAAGGATCAATATCGGGAGTTTCTTCTGTCAAAGAATTAATACTATTTACTAAATTAACTGCTTGTAAAGCAGCTTGGGTACAAACAAGAGTTTCTGCGGCAATCATTTGAGCACACGGACCCGAGCAAATAGCAGCAGTTTTTGGTTCAGCTGCAGCAAGGCATGAAGCTGACTCATGAGTTACAACCGAAACACAATCCGCACCAGAACCCGCAACCAGCGAAGTAGCACTTGTTGCTATAGAAACGTATTGCGAAGCCACATCAGCGTTTTTATAATCATTCCATTCTTCAGCAGCATCAGCAAGCGCAGTAGCTGTTTCTCCTGATTCAGTAACCAAATCAACAGAATCATCAATTGTACTTTTTGTTGCAACAACATCAAGGTAAGCTTGTTTTATCAAAGCGTTTTTTTGCGCGGAGATTTGTTGAATTGTTTGGCGGGTGTTATCTATCATTGCTGATGAACCCATTAGTGCGGCTTCGTACTTTCCGTCCCCTGCGTAAGTTTCTTGAGTGTTTGATAATTTTCTCCACCAGGTTTTTTCTGAAAGAGCACTGCTTATTGGGGACACGGAAGAACCCATTGTATTATTTGAGCCTGCGGTTATACCTAATGAGCTCTTATACAAAGAACAAATACTTGCGTCAATTTTTATTCTTTCAGAAAGCTCAACATTTTTTACTCTAATAGAATCTTTTGAAGAATTGCCCATTAAGGATAGAACATATCTATCAGGAATTATTGTTTCATCAACCGGTTTTACAAGTATTTCTTTCTCATCAATAAGTGTTTTTTCAAGTCCTGGAACGCGAGCTTTTACGCTCACCCCATAAACTCCTGGAATTTCTCCGCGACCAATAGAAATTGTTTTTGTTTTGTTCAAACCTTGTAAAGAAAAAACATTAGCAAAAACATCTATGCCTCCTTCATCTGCAAAAGAACAAGTCGGGTCCCCGTCACACAAAATGAAATCAATTTTGTTAGAAGCACATTTTGATGCATCAATTGTTATTGAAGCGGAGTCATCATAATTTTCTATAATTGGATCTGAAGAGGTCACAAAAATGCATTGTTCTAAATTATCTAAAGCAACATCAAAAGATACTTTTGCTTCTGAATTTGCTGAACCAACTATTACATCAAAAGAAGCTCTCTGGCCTACAAAATCTTTGAGTGGAGTAAAAATTACTTTTCCGTTATATGTTCCCGGAACTAAATCCTTTTTTATTGGCAAAGGATTACTTGCTAGAGTTGAACCATCAGAAAAATCTTTAAATAAAAATTCAACATTGCCCATGCGTTCTGTTTTCCAATCAACTAGAGCAAACAGTGAGTCGTTTGTTTCGCAAGAAACTCTAACCTTCACATCAACTTCAAGCACTCCTGAGTGGGTTGTTTCCGAAACGCTTTCTCTACTAAGTTCAATACACCCATAACCATAAAACTCACCAAAAATTAATTCAACAGGAATATCAAGCGCAAGAACTTCATGATCATTAGAACCCTCAACATCATTTTCTATTATTAACTCTAATTCAAATACAAGAGAGCCATCAAGTAGTTCTTCAATTTCTTCATCAGTTAAATCCAAATCATCTTCAGGATTAATAAATATTGTAACAGTTCCATCACTACTTATGATTACTGATTCTTCGTTTAACTGTATCCTGCGCCCATCACTCAATTTGATAACTGCTTTCACTGTTTTTGTGCCGTCTGATAACCCGCTTGTTTTTAGAACTATTTTTTTTGTTTCCCGAGGATTTGCTTTTTCCGTTAAAGTACTTCCGTCAATTGAAAAAGCGTCAACTAATTCGCCATTAATTGTTAAACTTCCTTTCAGAGACAAATCTTCTCCTGTAGATGATTTTGCCCCAATTTTGTCTTTTGGAGGGACAAATAAATCTGGGCGAACAATTGGCAAAACAATAATTGCAATAATTAGTAAAATTATGATAAAAAGCACTGCTATGCTTACGCCCATAATTTTTTTGCCTGATAATGCCCCTAAAATGCCTGGAGTGGATTCATTAGACCCTTCAGAACCCTCATAAGAATCATCGTAGTAATTTGCTCGTGGCATAGAAAAACCCAACTAAATTAAATGATTAATTAAGCATTTTTTAGTATATAAATACTTTCAAAAGAAAAAATTCTAGTGGTTTTGGCGTTACCAAGTTTTTTAAATTCTTCAACCCTTGTTTATTTCAATTACTTTGAAAGTATTAAGGCTTGAGGTGTTTTTGATGGAAGGAAGTATTCAATTTATAGCGAATTATGATGATTGGAAAGCGATAAGGAAACAAACAGTTACGGAAAAAACTGATCCTTTAACTGTCATGGAATTTTTGGCTGGACTAACTAATAGCGTTGATGGAAAAGTGGAAATTAATTTGAAGAAAAAAGTTGATTTGGTTAAACTTGACGCGGCTATTGAAGCACTTGGACTTACAAAAGGAGACGCGATAAAAGCTTTGGAAGAAATTAATTCAAGAAGTATTTCAAAAGTCATTAATGAAATAAGCGGAGTTCCTTCTTTGCAGAAAAACCAACAAAAAGAAGTGGCTGGTTTTTGTAAAACTTACGCTACAAGAAAATGCCTCAAAGCATGCGGATTAATGGTGGATTATTCTCAAATAGAGATTCCTGGAATGGGGAGACTTAAGAAAAAAGTTCCAAAAGAAGTAAAAAAATAAATTAATCTCAATTTGTCGGATAATTTTTTGGTGAAATGTTTTGGAAGAAATAATAATTAACCAATTACTCCAATCATTTTCTTCCCCCCCTTTGGATTTATTTTTCCAAATAATAACTTACTTAGGACACCCCGCTTTTTGGGTTTTTATTGCAGCATGGTTTTTTTGGAGTGGGAAAGAAAAAAAGAGTCTCGCAACAATGACTGTTGTATTATTTGCTAGCGTTGTTAGCGGAGTGCTAAAATTTGTTATCGCAAGACCAAGGCCTGAAGGACTTTTGGTTTTAGAAGAAAACGCTTCTTTCTCAATGCCTTCAGGACACACAACAATAATAACAGCAATTTATGCTTTTGCTAAAGACAAAGTAAAACCTCACGAAAAAAAAATACTTTTACTTTCAGTACTTATTGCGGCAATTTCTAGATTATATTTAGGAGTCCACTATTTGAGTGATGTTTTAGCAGGAGCAATATTAGGATACATTATTGGAAAACTTGTTTGGAAATTTTATGGAAAAATAAAAAAACTAAAATTCCACATCACAAAAATCCGAGAAGAATTTTTTATAATCGCACTGATAATAATCACATTAATTCTTTTAGGAGTTCTCCCTGAATGGCTCACAGCAGGATTTGTAATAATAGGGTACTATATAGGATACGCTATTTTTAGGCACACAAAAATAAAAGTCCAACCAAAAAACAAAACTAACTCAATTATTTTAGGAACAATAATCCTTGCCCTAATAGGCGTAACTGCACTATCTTTGCAAGGAATACTAAGCCAATTAACTTTTTTAATCGCAGGAACCTTCATTACCCTAATTTGGCCCTTTATTGCGGAAAAGTTAAAACTTTAACAAGAAAGCAACCTTTAAAAAACTCCTGTAAATAACTTATATCACCTGGTGAACTAACATCAGTCACAGGATCAAAGATCCCCCCTTAGTTCAGTAGCTAGAACGCTTGGCTGTAGAATCTTTAACATCAGGGAAACCTGATACAAGCAAACTGTTACCGAGAGATCCCCGGTGCAATTCTGGGAGGGGGGATTTTTTTCTTAAAAATCACGCCGACCAAAATCTTTTTATAATAGTTTGACTCATCTTGTTGTTATGACAAGTAAAATAGTTGCTATATTGG
>Ga0268276_1003004_pt1 | contig 13629 bp, 6 predicted proteins | sample saktaG_4_FD_190145 | JGI IMG/M metagenome (GOLD analysis project Ga0268276, IMG submission 190145) | Saline water microbial communities from Sakinaw Lake, British Columbia, Canada - sak_2010_1_5_45m | ecosystem: Environmental > Aquatic > Non-marine Saline and Alkaline > Saline ...
TAATGATCTGGCAACCCTCGCGGATGAACTGGCCGGAATCATGCGCGTCGCGGCAGAGTCGGCACAACCGCCGGATCCTTTCTTTCAGGAGACCGTGACCGTGCCGAACCAGGGGCTCGCCCGCTGGCTCAGCATGCGGATCGCGGAACGCAACGGACTCTGCCCGGATATCGACTTCCCCTACCCTGGCACCTTTATTTACCGCCATGTGTTTAATCCTATGGCAGGCACCTGTGACACAAGCTGTGCATCGTCTGATGAGGACGAACTGCCTTTCAACCCCGCCACTGTCCGCTGGCGTATCCTGAAACTACTGCCACGCCTTGAATCAGATCCGGCTTTCGAGCGTGTGAGAACGTTTGTCGCGAACGATCAATTTCGCCGTTACCAACTAGCAGGACGCCTCGCACAACTTTTTGACCGCTACATGACCTACCGTCCGGATATGCTAGCCGCCTGGGAAAATAACACGCAACCTTTTGAGGGCGTTGACGCCCAGTGGCAGAGCATTCTCTGGCGCGGGTTGATCGGTATGGACGCAGGCGAGACCCGCCACTTCTCGGGTCTCTACCAGCATTTCATCCAGCAAACAGCCACTTTCAAATCTCCCCCTGCTTTTCTAAAGGAGTTGCTCCAAAAACGACGTGTCTTCTATTTCGGCGTCTCATCTCTGCCGCCAGCCCACCTGGACATACTCTTCCGGCTTGCCGCCTTCCCTGATTTCGATATCCATTTCTTCGCGGTCAACCCCTGTTGCGAGGAGTGGAGCGGCGCGCGCAGTCTCAAAGTACAGTTGCGCGACAAAACTACCCTCGTGCAGGCGGTCGGCGCGCAGCAGGCCGAACACTATGAGAACCCCTCTAACCCGTTGCTCGGCTCGCTGGGCCGCAGCGGCCAGGAGTTCTTTGCGCTTCTGTTGGCCTACGACACTGTTGATAGCCGACAGCTTTTCAAAAATTCTACCGCAACAGCCCGCAGTGTCCTTTCCATCATTCAGCACGATATTCTCAATAATCATAAACCTGCGAAGACCATGCCGTTCGATGTGACTGACCATTCTGTCTCCATCCATTCTTGCCACGCGCCAATGCGCGAGGTCGAAGTGCTGCACGATCAGTTGCTGCATCTTTTCAGCCGGATGAAGAATCTCGCCCCGCGCGAGATCAGCGTCTATACCCCGCAGATCGAAATATATGCGCCGTATATCGATGCGGTTTTTGGTAGCACCCATCCCGGTGAAGCCGGTCATATTCCTTACACGATAGCTGACAAATCGCTCCTGCAGGAGTATGCCGAGTGCAAAGCCTTCCTGGCGCTGCTTTCTGTAGCTGCCAGCCGGTTCAAAGCATCCGAAGTGCTGGGTCTTCTGGAGAACGCCACGATACGCGAACGCTGGGGTTTTTCCGCACAGGATCTTACGCGTCTCGGTACCCTGCTCAAACAGGCCAATCTGGCATGGGGACTTGATGCCGACTTCCGCGCGAAACATGGAGCCTCGGCAATCCATAATAACACCTGGGAGTTTGCGCTCAACCGCCTGATCCTCGGCGCCGCCATGTGGGATACCGAGGATTCTGCCAACCCATTGGATACCGCTTGCAATGCCTGCATACCCTGTCATGACGCGGACGGACAGGCTTCGATGATCGGACGCCTCGCGGATTTCATCGGCTCGCTGCAAGAGCTGTACGAAATCTGCTCCACGGAAAGGCTCTGCGATGATTGGCGCATTCAGCTCGAGTGGGCGCTAAACCACTTTTTCGCGTCTGATGAGCAAGCGCCGTACGGCGTTATCATGATGCGTCAGACCCTCGGCCTTTTCTCGCATTTCACCCAAAACGCCGATTGCGGAAAGTTGGCTCTGCCCTTCTCTGTGATCTTCGCCTGGCTAAAAGAACAGTTGGCTGGCGCACCTGGCAGCGAACGGTTCGTCACTGGAAAGGTTACCTTCTCACGCTTTCAGCCAATGCGTAATGTGCCGTCGCGGGTAGTCTGTATGCTGGGCATGAATAACGGCGCTTTCCCCAGCGTGACGACCAGCCTGAGCTTCGACCTCATGGACCGCCGCACGCGGCGCAAACTCGGTGACCGACAAACGCGCGACGAGGAGCGTTATGCCTTTCTCGAAACCTTGATGGCTGCCCGGGAACGGCTGGTCATAATCTATACCGGACAAAGTGCCAAAGACAACAAGCCGTTGCCGCCATCCGTACTGGTCAGCGAACTCCTTGACACGGTTGATGCCAGCTTTATCTTCAAGGACATGCCGCAAGACAGCTCGCAGCCTCTGGCGAATGCCGCTGCCATGTTGTCTATCCACCACCCGCTCCATCCCTTCAGCCCCAGATATTTTGTAACACATCACGCAGATGACCTGCTGGTCTCTTTCTCGGAAAGCTACTATCAAGTGGCCACACAATTGGAGTCGGCATACTCAAACACGAACGAACAAGTCAACACTTCGCCGCCTCCCGACAAAATCGGCCGCGCGCAAACCAGCGCCTTTGACAAATCTGAAGTTGTCGAACTCGACGACCTGATCAAATTCTTTATATCTCCCTGCAAATACTTTTACACCCGACGCCTCGGCGTTCATCTGGAAGTGCGCGCCGATGAGATGCCAGCAGATGAGGAAACACTGGATCCGGATACGCTCATGGTCTTCGACATCAAAGACCGACTTTTAAAGGCACTGGACAATGCGGATGAACTGGATGCAAGCGCTGAAAAACTGCGCGTCCGCTGGGAAGCGGCAGGGTATCTGGCGCCAGGCACACACAAACATTTCGATGAGGCGCTAGATTTAGTGCGAGAAATGCTTGAAAGGAAAAACGCTCTCCATCTGGACACTCCAGACAAACCGCTGTTTATCGATATCCCTTTTGACAATAACCTCCGACTGCAAACCCGTCTGCAAACTTATACCGATAAAAAGCAAATGCTCGCCATGCGTCCAACTCAAAAAAAGCCCAAAGACGTCATCGTAGCTTGGTTACGCCATTTGGCCGCCTGCGCTGCCGGTTTGGATGCCCAAACGCATACAATATTCACCGATAACAATAACGTGCAATGCGAAGCTTATGCACCGCTTGAGCAACCGGCCGCAATGGAAATCCTGAACCTGCTTGTAAAGCATTTCATAGACGGCACACAGCGTCCGCTCTGTTTTGATCCGGCAATAGGGCTTATGCTCGCGCAAGGCAAGAAGGACAAGATCACTGAAGCCGCCTGGTCCGGGGGTTATCACCAGGAAGGCACTGATCTCTATAACCGCCGCGAGTTCGGCGACACTTTGCCCGAACCTGATTCCGCGGCATGGCGAACTCTCGCCGGCATAGCAACCGATCTGTTCACCCCTCTGCGGGAAGGAGCAGGTGTTGCCACTCCCCCGGCCACAAAATGAACCGTCTTCAATAGTGTGGGATTTTAACAAATAAGACAAGTCTTGTAATGTTGGCAGAATAAAGTCGGGGTCGGAGTCGCTATCGGAATCGGTATCGAAAAGATGCTTGATGGGATTTGGACATGAAAGACTCGATCCCGATACCGATTCCGACACCGATGGCAACATGACGCAAGCGAAAATCGACCCCAATCTGAAAAAGGAAGCCGAAAAACGTTTCCGTCTCTTCGGACTGGATTCAGCGACAGCGACCCGTTTGTTTTTCTCCAAAGTCGTCCAGACGAACCGCATACCGTTTACAATCGGGTGCGATCCCTGTATGAAAACGGAGCAGTCCCCCTACGAAACAACACCTGAAGAGGATGCGTACGATGTCCGCGCCGCTGAACGAGCGTATGCGGATTACAAGGCAAACGGGTGCAAAAGCCGCCCCTTTGCCGAACTTCTGAAGGAAACATAACTTGCGACGGTTTGACACCAGATATGAGGCAGGCTCAAGGATACTGTTGTGTCAGAAAAATGGATTGCCGCATGAGTGCTTTGTCAGGTATCATGGATTTAATTTGAGGTTGAAAATATGCAAACGGCACAAAAACTCCATCCGCAATACGTGACGGATACGGCAGGGCACCAGACCGCCGTGCTTTTGCAGCTCGGTGAGTACACCGAACTCCTGGAGGATCTTGATGATCTTGCAACTGTGGCTGAGCGTGTCGCGGAACCCACGATTCCCCATGAAAAGGTCGTAGCGGAGTTGAGCGACGATGGGTACCTATCAGATTGAGTGGAAGAAGTCTGCGTTGCGTGAGCTCAAGCACCTTGATCGTCAAGTTGTTCCCCGGATCGTAGCATCTGTAGATTCATTATCCACTCAGCCACTCCCGGCTGGAGTCAGAAAGTTGCAAGGCAGCCAGCGGACTTATCGTATTCGCGTCGGAAACTACCGCGTGATCTATGGGTTGTACGAATCTCGACTTGTTGTTGAGGTCGTCCGTATTCGCCATAGAAAAAACGCATACCGAGAGTGAAACAATATCCGGCTGAACCGTATCGCCAAAGACTGCTCTTAGCTTGTCTTTTAAAAGAGTAGCTTTGTCAGAAAGCAATGACTGATGAATCCTTTTGATGTCATAACAGCCCGGCTGACTCCAGGCACCTGCGCCTTGATCGAGGCCAACGCCGGCACTGGCAAGACCTTTAACATCCAGCATCTTTATCTGCGCCTGGTGCTGGAGCAGGGGCTGGAACCCTCGCAGATTCTGGTCGTCACCTTCACCGAGGCCGCCACCGCCGAACTGCGTGACCGTATCCGCCAGAACCTGGCCGCAACGCTCTCCTGCCTCGACAACGGAACATCTGACGAACAGCTCTTGCTAGAACTGATTGCAAACGCGCGTACCACCGGTAAATCAGACGAAGATCTGCGCGCCATACTCCGTCTCGCGCTCGCCGCTTTTGACGAGGCCGCCATTTTTACAATCCACGGATTCTGCAACCGCATTTTAACCGGTCAAGCGTTTGACAGCGGTGTCGCCTTCGACTGTGAGCTGATCCCCTCTTATACCGAACTCATACGCGAAACAGTTGCGGATTTTTATCGTCGTGAGTTGAGCGTCGCGCAGCCTCCTGCCGTAAATCTTGGGAAGTTACTGGAACACGCGAAAACTGTGCTCGGTCATATCAGCGCTCTTGCTTTCGAGCCTGCCAGCGCCGATGAGAAAGTTTTATGGAAACAATTCCTGCATGAGGCTTCCAAAACTGAAATACCGAACAGAAAATCCAGTTTCAAAGATGCTTTGATATTGCTGAAACAGGCGATAAACGACGCTAACCTTCAACCGGACAGCCATCTTCTCCAAGCAAAAGATTTAACTGGCACAACAGCCTCTAATAACGCCCCGGCTTTTGTCGCTGCGCTTGAAAGTTGCCAGGAGGCGCCGATTGTCGCCATCTGTGCGCGTTTGCGCGAGTTTCTTGCGAACGACCAACACGGGTTCGAGGCCCGCAAGCGATTGCAGCAGTCCATGGGTTATGACGACCTGCTCAAAAAAATGGCAGCAGCCCTGACCGGCCAGGATTGTCGATTGGCCTGCGAGTTGCGCAAAAACTATAAAGTGGCGCTGGTCGATGAGTTTCAGGATACCGACCCGGTCCAATACAAAATCTTTGAGACAATATTCAAACATCCGGACTCGATGCTGTTCATGATCGGCGATCCCAAACAGGCTATCTACGGTTTTCGGGGCGGGGACATCTACGCTTATCTGGAGGCCAAACAGAAGGTCGCACAGGACTCTCTTTTCACGCTGTCAAAAAATTATCGTTCCTCTAAGGAACTGATTGCGGCGGTCAACCATCTTTTCGCGCCGCCCGGCGCGTTCGCGGAAGAGAACCTCGACTATCACGATTCAGAAGTCGGCAGAGAACCTAAAAGGCGGCTGCTGTACCAAGGCAAGCCGACAGCAAACCCTTTCCAAATCGTCTGGATTAAAGGCGATGCCGGCAATAAAGCGGTTGCCAAAAGCAACCTGCGCCCGCATATCATCCGGTATTGCGCTGCGCAAATATCAGAGATGCTGAATGAAAAGGCGTACAATTTTACAAAAACTGCCGATGACCGCGCGGTGCCGGTACATCCCGGTGACATTGCTGTGCTGGTGACAACAAACAGTGAAGCCGAAGCTGTGCAGAAAAGACTGAGAAAATTCAAGATTCCGGCTGTGATCTACAAGGCCGGCAATGTTTTCGCCAGCGAGGACGCGCAAAATCTCTGGTATGTGCTATCCGCCATGCATGCGCCTGGCAAAGCCGGAGTTGTCAAAGCCGCCCTGCTGACCCCCTGGTGCGGTTACTGCCAGCAAGAAATTATCGCCCTTGAAGAAAACTCTTCCGAATTCGAGCAACACTTCGCTGACTTCGCAGAGTTACGGACACGCTGGATCACCATAGGCGTCATGTCGGCGCTAACGTCGTTCCTTAAGAATTACAGCGCGCTGACGAAAATCGCCAGCGATCCGGCCTGCGAACGTCGTCTCACCAACTTCAGGCACCTGTCAGAACTGCTGCACCAGGCCGAGAGCGCGGCCGAACTCACTCCCGAGGCACTGCTGCAATGGTTCCGGGAAAAGATCACTGATCCCGACCACGAAGACGAGACCTATGAGCAGCGGATGGAGAGTGACCGCAAAGCTGTAACCATCATGACCATCCACAAAAGCAAGGGCTTGCAGTTTGCCGTGGTCTTTATACCGTTTATGTTGACCCGCGACATCAAGCCGGGAGATAAACGCGTCTGGACGGTTCACCGTGATGACGGGAAAGGCGGCAAGAAGGTTGTCCTGCCAGTCGTCAAAAGTGCGCAGGCTTGTTTGGCGGAGCAGCGCATGGCGGAGAATCTGGCTGAGGACCTGCGCCTGCTGTATGTGGCAGTCACCCGCGCTGAAAACTTCTGCTCGCTTCTGATGGGTAACGTCGCAAAACAAGCTGCATCCAGCGCCGTTAATTTTCTTGGCCAAAAGCATGCCGACCACACGCTCTCCCCTCGCAACTTTATCGCAACTAAAGATAAGGAAAAAGAAGCCGGCCCAACCTCTCCACTCGTAAACACGCAGCACGCGGCCACCACTTCGCTCGACCTCGCAGAACTCGGTTCACAGCCTATGCGCCCTTACTTGGCAACTGCCCCGTCGAGCGTTCTCGCGCCGCCGCCATCACCGCCAATTCCGCCCGACGACTGGGCAGTGATGAGCTATTCGGCGCTGACGCAGCACGCAAGTTCCGCACCGTCCCACATTAAGCCCGATGCAGGCACGGACGAGGTCGGCGATGACGCTCCCCCGACGGCTGGCATTGACACGCTGCCCGGCGGTAAAACCACGGGGCTTTGTGTCCACGCCATTTTCGAGAAATTCGATTTCAGCAAGGTCACGTCTGACTGGCACCCTGCTGCCAATGACCTCGCGCTGGTTGACGGACAGGCCGCCCGCTTCGGTCTATATACAGCCGATGCCCTCTATGCCTGCGAGCGCCGCGACCGACTGCTTGAAATGATCGCCACAACGCTGAACCGTAAGCTGTCTGAATGCGGGGCAGAGTTTACCCTGTCGGAAATACCGGACTCCGATACCCGCCGCGAATGGGAATTCTTATTCCAAGTTCCTGAAAAAATACCTCTCGCTGATTTGCAACACATCGGCCTGACCTTCAAAGAGGGCGGCGATTGCCGCGCCGGCTTCATGACGGGTTCCGTTGACCTGCTCTTCCGCCGCGGCGGACGCTATTATTTCGCAGACTGGAAGACCGACACGCTGGGTAACTATGCCCCGGATACCCTGCGGCAGGTGATGATTGAAAGAAACTATCTGTTCCAGGCGATCGTCTATGCCGTGGCTCTGCACAGCCTGCTAAAGCAGACCCTGGGAAACGTTTACGCTTTTAACAAGCACTTTGGCGGCGGCTATTATTGCTTCGTGCGCGGTATGGGCAACGAAACCGGCGTTTTCAATTATCAACCAGACCTTAAAGAGGTGGAACACTGGAGCGCCTTGCTCCGCAGCCGAACCTGACTAGCCGTCTTAAACAATGTAGAAACTTAACAAACGAGTTAAGTTTTGTAATGAGGGTTGATGGAGATACCTGTTCTCGAAAATTTTTCCCGCTAATCTCCGCGAATGAGAACGGCCCTCATTTTTCCCGGACTACGTCCGTCGTTAATCACTAAAAAATGCGCGCCGTGGCTGCAATTTCACCCTTTCCATTGCGACCACCAGCCGCCGCCTGTCATACGGCGCACCCAAAGTAGCATAGGCATCTTGCCTGTGATTCATGGACGGGATGCGGACGCCTCGGCCTGTCTGCGTACGTACTCGCACAGGCAGGGGATGCGTCCCTGCCGTGTGCGTTGCGTGTATTGGCACTTCTTAATCGCCACACTTACTCGGAAACCCTTAACAGACCCGCTTGCAACGACTGGAATATTGACAAAATCATTGAGCAGATAGGAGTGGGGAGTGGGGGTCGCTCCGGGGTATGGGTCGATGCACACGAGCTCGTTTTCTCGCAAAGCGAGATGGCGCCGGAATACCGGCTAAACGATCAAAGTGTGCCCCGCCCCACACCCGCTTCGCTTTTAGGGAGTGCGCGCCCTCTTTGCCAATATGAGTGAGACACCCATCTAAGAAAGCAGAGGGCGATGAACACGAACCGGATACAAGGTATGGCGCATTCAATCTTTGTTTGTCTTCTCAATCCGGTTTCGCTACTATCTCGTTGGATTGTATTTTTATGCAGAAACAACTCAGCAACGTGTTTGAAAGGAAAAAAGAAATGAGAAGACGAGATAATAACATACCCTACGACTCAGCAGAGGGAAAAGCATTCCTCCAAGGAAGATTGTCATCTTTTGATGAAACGGATCAAAAGCCTTCTGGTTGTTTCACGACTTTCTTGTCCAGAAAAAGCTAGCGACAAAGATTGAAGTAAGGACAAAGGACGCGCTAAGAAACGGTACAAGTGTTTATCATGGCAGAAAGATCATGTTATGGGTCAACATTCGCACGGATGATTCCAAGTATCTAGAGATTGTCTTTTATACTGGTCTCAACAACCAAAAACCATTTCACGGAACTCGTCCATGCTGGTTCAGAGAGAATAATTGCGGTGGAGACCAATTCAACCTTACGCAAGCTACTCTCGCAACTGCACAACTATTTGCATCACAATCTGCGAAGATAATGGACGGTGAATGATAAAATCATTTTCCAACCAGCCATCTTTAATAGCGCATAAACTTAACAAGCAAATCAAATTTTATATATGGAGGTAATGAAATCGTTAGAATCAATAGAGTTTGTAAAGCAGGTTTGCATTGGTCTGGTGCAATCGTACGGTCTCCCTTTTTCTAGCGATTAGCGGCGGATGAAGGCCGCAGAAAAAGGGAGCCGTTCCCATTCGCGGAGATTAACGGGAAAAACCAAACAGATGTATGATTCAGCGGCAGGCAACCACATTACCAACACAGAGTTTTTCAGCTTCAAGGATTTTGCTATGTCTCAAACCTATCGGTCGCTCTTACAATCTCTACATGAACAGGGTGTGATCGAGCCCTTCGCCTGGCACTTCGCCGAGACCGTGGCGAAATTGGCGCCTGACGGCGCCGGCAACATGCCTGACTGTCTTTTCCTGGCTGCCGCGCTGACCGCGCAGAACACCATCGTTAACAAGCATGTGTGCCTCGCACTCACGTCTGGCCTAAAAATGGCCGATTTCCTGTCCTACGATAGCGATTCCAATGAAACGGCAACCAGCCTCGACCTGCCCGCCGACCTCGCCGCGCAGTTGCAAACCGAGTTATGCTCGTTCGCGGTTTCGAATGGCGCCGACAACAGTTTCAAACCGCTGGTTCTTGAAGAGAACCGTCTTTACATGCAGAGATATTGGGTTTACGAGAACCTTTGCGCAGAAGCCCTGAAATCCCTTGCCGCTGGTGAACCGGCTGATCCGCCTGATGAAACCGCCATCCGCAGCCTCACACGGTTGGAACTCGACCCCGACCAGATCGCCGCCATCAGACAGGCGGTGTCTAGCCGTTTTTGCGTAATCACCGGCAGCCCCGGCACCGGCAAGACCACCATCGTGGCGGTCGTGCTCACGCTCCTGTTCCAAAACAACCCTGAACTGCAAGTGAGCCTCTGTGCGCCGACCGGCAAAGCCCAGGCCCGACTCAAAGAGGCTTTGGACGCAGAGCTTAAAAACAATCTGCCCCTGGCCCCGGAGCATACGCTGCGAACCAAACTGGAAACTCTGGCGGCACTTACGATCCACCGTCTGCTCAAAACCAACCCCGTAACCGGCAAGTGCGGTTACAATGCCGACAACCGCCTGCCCGCCGATGTGCTGATCGTCGATGAGGTCTCGATGGTTGACCTGCCGTTGCTGGTCAAACTGCTGAGCGCCATTAAGGATGAGAGCAAAGTCATACTGCTGGGTGACAAAGACCAGCTCGCCGCCGTTGAGACCGGTGCTGCGCTGGTCGAGATGTGCGACGCCTGGCAGGCTGGTCCGCCGGTGGCGCGTCTGACACATTCGCACCGCTTCTCCGCCGCAAGCGGCATAGGACTACTCAAGGATGCCATTAACAGCGGCGCACATGAAAAAGCCTGGCAGATTCTGCAAACGCATGATGACGCGTTGGGCCACGCGTCTTCCCCGGATACGTACGAAGCTTGTGAACAGGCATTGAAAAATCATCTGGACGGACACCCCTTCCGGGCATACTTGAAAGCTGAAACCCCGGCAGAGGCGTTAGCCCTTTTCGACTGCTTCCGTATCCTTTGCGCCACGCGCTACGGACCGTGCGGTGTCAAGGCGGTCAATCAGTGCGTCCAGAAGCTGCTGGCGGTCAAGACCTACGGCCACGGTTACCCGGTCATGATCACTGTCAACGATTATTCTCGTCGCCTGTTCAACGGCGATATCGGCATCTGTCTGAAAGAGTGCGAGACCGACACGGTCAGGACCTGGTTTCCTGATTTAGACAACCCCGGCGAGTATCGTTCTTTCAGAATCGCCGAGTTGCCAGCACACGCCCCGGTATTTGCCATGACAGTACACAAATCACAGGGCTCCGGCTTTGGAAAGGTGCTGCTGATCCTGCCGACGCGTGACAATCCAGTGCTGACGCGTGAGCTGGTTTATACGGGTGTGACTCGCGCCAGATCCAAGTGCGTTATCTGGACCGACCGCGAGATCTTCGAAAAGTGCGTCCGCACCCCCACCCGCCGCATGTCCGGCTTAAAGGTCAAGTTGCTGCTATGATAACTGGAATCGATGTTTTACGTAAAAAGGAGTTCGGCCTCTTGCGCGGCAAGCGGGTCGGGTTGCTGAGCCACCAGGCAGCGCTGACTGCGGACGGCTCGACCTCCGCGCAACTGCTGCGCCGCTCGCTGGGTAAACGGCTGGTGGCACTGTACGGACCTGAGCACGGGTTCTTCGGCCAGGCCGGCGCGGGCGACCGCGTCGCGACGCGCCGCCACCCTGACTGGCATATTCCCGTGTACTCGCTCTACGGACGCAACCGCACCCCCACACAGCCGATGCTGAAGGACGTGGACGTGGTGGTCTGCGACCTTCAGGATCTCGGAGTGCGCTGCTACACCTATCTGGCCACACTGCACGAAATGCTAAAGGTCTGCGCATCCAACCGGGTCGAGGTCGTGGTCACTGACCGCCCCATCCCCTTGCCGCAAACTGTCGACGGCCCGCTGACCGTTCCAGCCTTCGCGAGTTTTGTGGCTCCCTGCGCGCTGCCGATGGTGTATGGCATGACTCCTGCCGAGTCCGCGCAATGGATATGCAAAAACAACGGACTTGACCTGAAGCTGACAGTCGTGCCCATGGAATGCTGGCGACGCGCGGATGCCGCCTGGGACGGCGACCGCCCGGCCTTCATGCCGCCCTCCCCCGGTATCCGCACCTGGGGGAGTGCCATGAGCTACGCGGCCACTGTTTTTTCAGAGGCGTTACCCGGCATCGACTGCGGACGTGGCACCAATCTGGCCTTCCGCGTGCTGGGTGCGCCCTGGTTGCGCGCCGAGGAGTTCTGCGCGTTGCCGGATATCCGTCTGCTCAAGGGTGTCACGCTGCATCCCTACAATTACGTGGCCGCCGTCGGACCTTACGCCGGACGCGAGATCAACGCGGTGCGACTGAACGTCATCGACCACGCGCGTTTCAAGCCGGCCGAAACCTCGGCCGTGCTACTGCGCGCTTTTTCTGAGACATACGGACAGCCCCGCGTGTGGCGGCACAAGGGCGTGCGGCCGGAATGGTTCGACAAGCTTTACGGCACCGACCGTGTGCGCGCCCACCTGCTCGGTGACAAACCATTGTCCGTCATGTTCGCCGACTGGCGGCGGGAACGCGCCGCTTTCAACCGCACACGCCAAGCAGCCCTGCTTTACAGCTAGCAAAGCTGCGCTTAAAACTAATAAGTAACGCACAGCGTTACCGGGCACTGGGTACCAGTTGCCTGCCGCCAGAATCATACATCTGTTTATTTTTACCCGCGAATTTCCACGAATGAGAACGACCCTCATTTTTCCCGGACTGCGTCCGTCGTTAATCACTCAAAAATGAGCCCCGTGACCGCAAGGTTATGGATATGCGTATCGCTCGTGTGTGATCAGGCATTCGCCCCTCTGATCTTGGCATAGGCAAAACAGTGAAGCCGTTGGTTTGAATTTTTAGCGATCAGCGTAAAAAAAATTCGAGCCAATCTCTTATTCGCGGAGATTAGCGGGCAAAAATTCAGAAACCGGTATCATCAACAAACCTTCTTTACAAAACTTGGCTTATAAGACTGCTGGAATCCGGCGGCCATACTGTATTATCATACCCGTATGCATATTCTCCAAATTCTTCCGGCGCTGAACGAGGGCGGCGTGGAACGCGGCACAATGGAACTCAGCCGAGAGTTCATCCGGCGCGGTCACGTCAGCACGGTGATTTCCTGTGGCGGCAGATTGGCCGGACAAATCGGACAGGACGGGGCGCGCCATGTGACGCTCGACGTCAAATCCAAAAACCCGCTGACAGCTTTTAGACGCGCCGCGAAATTACGACGTGCCATAGTCGAGATCAAACCCGACATCGTCCACTTCCGCAGCCGGGTTCCGGGATGGCTTTTCCACTTTGCCAACCGCAGTCTGCGCCTGCCCTGCGTTTCTACGGTTCATGGATTCAACAGTGTCGGCGCCTACAGCAAGATCATGACCTCCGGCATGCGGGTGATCTGTCCAAGCGCCGCTGTTGCCGAACATATCCGCCAGCATTACGCCACGCCGTCCGAAAAGATCCGCGTCATTCACCGCGGCTTGGACACCAGTCTGTTCGATCCTTCCCGCCTTGATGCGGCCTTTATGACGGATTTCCGGCAACAACACGGACTTGACAACCGATTCGTCGTGTTGGGGGTCGGACGCGTCACACAACTCAAGGGTTACGACATGCTCCTGAGAGCTACCGCGCTGGCCCGCGTACATCTGCCCAATATCAAGACCGTGATTGTGGGCGGCACCGATCCCGCCCGCGACGCTTATGGCGAGGAACTGCGGCAACTGGTTCGCGACCTGGAGTTGGTTGAGCATGTTGCGTTTGCCGGCAGCCAGAGCCGCCTCGCCGAGATTTATGCTTGCGGCAATGTGCTGGTCTCGGCCAACCGTTACAAA
>Ga0268276_1003007_pt1 | contig 13605 bp, 11 predicted proteins | sample saktaG_4_FD_190145 | JGI IMG/M metagenome (GOLD analysis project Ga0268276, IMG submission 190145) | Saline water microbial communities from Sakinaw Lake, British Columbia, Canada - sak_2010_1_5_45m | ecosystem: Environmental > Aquatic > Non-marine Saline and Alkaline > Saline ...
GGTGGAAAGGTCTTTTACTAGAGCCGCAGCCCGCGGCCGGCTCATCTTCTTTAACTTTTCCAGTTTGGCTTTAAGTTCAATAAACTTTTGCCTCGTAATATGCGCATCCGGCTTTAAATTAGTGTATCTTCCCGCTTTTCTTATGGGCAATCGCATAACTTTTGTATCTAATTCCGCCTAAGCGGAAATTCATAATTATTTTTTCTGGCTGTATAGATTATAACATAAAAAAGCAGGCATTAGAAACGCCTGCTTTTTATCGATTTTACGGTTAACTTATTATTTTTTCCAGATCCGTTTACCCAGCCGCCAGCCGTATTTTGCGATAATCAAGACAAGGAAAATATAAATAAGGTACTGCAGGATCAAGAACAAGAGCGTCACCAGATTTACAGTTATATTCTGAACGACTTTGTTAAAATCGCGCACAAACGATTTAATTGCCGCCTTCCAGGAATCTTTTAAGTTTTGCCCGTCAATGAATTTATCTTCTAAGATATAAACGTTAAAATAAATGTAGTCTAAGCGGTCAAGCTGTTCGGCTTTGGCACGCCCCAGCCGGTCAAGCTGCGCGTTGACTTCAATGCGCGCCTGCGTCAGTTTTTCGATGATGTTGATTTTACTGTCAATAATTTTAGCCAGGCTTTCCACGTCCTGGGTCTTAGTCGCCAGTTTGGTGATGTCGTCATAAGCCGCAACCGCGTTAGCCAGGGTTTCTTCAATAGAGCTCATCTTTTTTTCAAGAATTTCCACTTCGCTGGTATAGTCGTCAATCAAACGTTTTATGGTATAGGTATTTTCATTAAGCTCTTTCGGGTCCAGTTCTTCAATAACGGCTAAAATCTCGGCCACGCTCTCGCGCCTGACCTTAAAGCTGTAATTGCAGCTTTTTTCATAATTATCCGCGTTTTCAAAAATAACGTCGTCGCGCGATTTTAAAGCCGCAACTTTATCGCAGGTGTCTTCAAGGTGGCGCGTTTCAATATTGGCGCTGTACCGGGTTACTTCAAACTCTTCGGCGTTATCGCCGGTGGTTAGACCGTCAGGAGCGGGAGAAACAGAAGGCGAGGTCGCGTTGCGAATAGATAAACCAACCGCGCCACCGCCCTTACTGTAAACCGACTCACCTGCTCCGGAATACATTTCGTCAGTGTCAAAAGCCGGCGCGCTCTGAAGAGCCAGTTTGCTTATGCTGGTTTTAGGGAAAAGCGAACTTAAGGAAGAGCCAATCAGGCGAAAAGCCAAGGCAATAACGATAACCGCCACGAAAGCCAAACCGGCAATCTTTAAAATATTTACCGGTTTTAAATTAAAATCTCCTGGAAATTGCATAGATTTTATTTATAAATTAATAAAATTTATCCGCTTACTCTCATTATAGCATTTTCAGGACAAAAAAACACCTCTTGCAAGGTGATGTTTTAAAATAAAACTAATCTTTAGACTTAAATCACCATTCGTTTTCATAGGAACCTGGGGTTTGGGATGCGACCCCGGCCATTCGGCGGGGCAAGCTGAGCTTTTTGCCCGCGCGCCTGCCCGCCTCTGGAGGGGCAGCGCATTTTTACTAAATATTATTCCACAACCCCGACTATGCCCTGGCCCTGCCAGCCCAGTTCCAGATTTGCCTGCGAAACTACGTCGCCGTCTTCGTCTTTAGCTTTTAAATAAATAAAAATTGGACTGTCTGATTTTTCCTGAAACTGATCCCCCAAAAAAGTCCAGTAAACTCTTTTGCCGTCATTAATCAGGCTATCAATATAAACCGGATTGTCCCAGTTATCAACCAAGTAGCCGAAATTCGTGCTCCAGTCGTATTGGATAGCGTCGCCCAGCTTTAAGGACGGCTCAAGCTCGATTCCACGGATAGAAGACATCGCCGGAGAATAAGTATTGCTCTTGAAAACTATTTTCAGCTTTTCATCTTCTTGGCTTACGGTTTCAAAGTCAAAATCATCAAGCTCCCTTACTCTCCCGCCCGAACTTTCCTTAACAGTCATCTCCGGTTTTCCCTTGTAATAAATTTCTCCGCGCTCCCGGGCAATCGCTTCCAGGGTTTCAACTGCGTAAACTTCGGCTTTAGCGCGGTCCGAAACTTTTACTTTTACGGTTTCAGCTTTTAAGTCTTTGGCATAAAGATCGGTCGAACCGGTAAGCTCTGCAGTCAGTTCCACGGCCTCGCCTTTTAAATAAGTGCGGGAAACTACTCCTTGCGTTATCTTTATCTTCCGCGCCTTAAGTTCATTGGCAACCAGGCGGCCAAAACCTTCCAGGGTCGCGTCTATATTTTCCGGCGAACCAATAATTTCTAAATTACTGCCGGCCCCGGCTACGTAAATTTCTAAATCTCCGCCGTTCGTATTGGCTTTTACCTTAGAGCCTTCGCCGACGCTTAATTTCTCCAGTCCGGGAAAATTATCAAGTTCGGCCGCAACCATTCGGAAAGAAACAAAAGATTTCAGCTCCGGAACAATAATCTCGGCTTCAATTTTTTTATTAAAGCAGAAAAGGCATAATTTTCCCGCTTCGGAAGCGGTTTTCTGCACAATCTGCAATTGCCCGTCTTCTATGTTGAAATCCAGGCGGTCCAGGTCTTTTTCCCGTCCGGTCATCTCTATTTTAAAGTCGTCGCCCGGTTTTATTTTAACGTCCATATTCGCGCCGATGTAAAGCTTAATAAAATTGTCATAATCATATGAGCGGGTAATATTTTCCGTAGCTTCCTGCTCGTCCATCCGGGAAAAGATCTTCGGGGCTAGATCCCCGGCTGCCACTATAGCCGCGGCCGCGGCCAAAATCCAGATTCCGACCAAAAGGCCGCTCGCCATTGCCCGGAAGGAATTTTTGCCCCGGCCCAGGCTTAAGCCCAAAAGGAAAAGGAAAAACAAAGGGATAACGGCCAGAAAATAAATAGAGACCACGCCGACGTAATACATCACCGAGCCGATTAAAATATCAAGCGGCAAATCCGAAACGATATAGGGCGAATTAATATTAAAAAGCAGAACCCCGGAAGCGGCGGTTAAGCCCAAAATGGCAGCCATGCAAGCGATAATAAATATTACTCCGAAAAAAATCCGAATAATCGGCCAAACCAAACGCAAAATTTTTATTGAAAACTGTACTACTGCCCGCAGAACCTGAATGGGAAAATTTATTATCCGGCGAAGTACGCCTTTGTTGCTGGCCGCGATTCTTCCTAAAGCCACGCGCCCTTCTTCTTTGGCGGCCTGGGCTTTTTCCTTAATCGTTTCTTCAAGCTTTTTAATATTAACCGGTTCACCCTGCATTTCCAATTTTTGCGAATTGGTTTTGGCTTCAGGCATTACGATCCAGCAGATGATATAAGCTAAAATCCCGATGCCGTTGGCAAAGACAAGAACCGCGAAAATAATCCTTACAAAAACCGGGTCAATTCCGAAATAAGAAGCGATGCCCGAGCAGACCCCGGCAATAACCACGTCGTCCGGATTGCGGTATAATCTTTTGCCCAAACTGAAAGTTTTGGTTTCATCTTCTTTTTCGCTTTCATCAGCCGGAGCGCCCGCGGTTTCTTCGCCGTCAAATTCTTCCACCGTGCCCATAACTTTAATTACGTCTTCCACGTCCTTTTCCGTAATGACTTTTTTCGCTCCGCGGGTTTTCCCTAAGAATTTTTCCGCGATGCTTGATTCAATGTCAGCCAGGATTTCCCTGCTTTCGTCCCGGCCGTAATGGGCGCGGATTGAATTAAGGTAATTATCAAGCTTGGCGTAGGCCTCTTCCTCAATATTGAATATCAGGCCGTTTAAAGTTATTGAGATTGTTTTTTCCATAGATTTATACGGCTTACGCAGTTTAATAGTTTTACTAATATTAAAATGGTTTTATTATATCTTCACCTTAATCTCCTACAAATTACAAATTTATTACGAATTTACAAATATTAACTTTCATGTCCAGACAGTATAATTCGTATATTCGTATTAATTCGTAATTCGTGGGGAAACACAGATTTAAACCCCGGTTTACTGTTTTCAAATTGGTAAAAAATCTAAGATGCGTAAGTACTATTATTATTTTATTTGAATTTTTTAATAAGCGCGCTGATTGATTTATCAAGCTCATGCCAGGTTTCGGCCAGATCCGCCAGAGTCTTTTTGCCCTTGTCGGTCAAACAGTAATATTTCCTCGGCGGCCCGGTTTTTGATTCGCGCCAGGAATAATCAAGGATTCCCGAATTTTTAAGCCGCGACAGCAAAGGATAAATCGTTCCTTCCACCACGATCAAATTCGCGGTCTTCAACTCTTTTAAAATGTCATTGGCATAAACGTTTCCCTTGGAAATTATAAGAAGAATGCAGAATTCCAAAATCCCGCGCCTCATCTGCGCTTTAGTATTTTCCAGATTTATTTCATTCATAGTTGCCATAGTTATCCACAGCTAAATTTTATCCTATTTACATTATAGCACCTGCTACTATGTGTCGCAAGGTAGTAAAGGGGGATAAATAAAAAACCTAAATTTTTTAAGGATTTAGGCGATTTATTAAAATATATTTAGAAATAAAAAGTGTTATTTGGAATAACAGGTTTGGGATTTGGGTTTTTGTGCCTTACTCTCCCCTGCCCTGCTGCCAAAGAGACCTAATTATATTAACAATTGTTAAATTTTTTATTTAATTTCCATAAAAAATAATAATCATTATCGACCGCTGTAATCGGGTTTTCTTTTAATTTTAACCATTCTTCGAAAAAACTCCCGCAATTAAAAACGCCAACTATTGAATTAATATTTTGAATATCTAAGTTTAAATATTCTTTACCAAACACCCCAATACCTATCGAAGCTAATGTAAATATCGCTTTCTTCGCCAACCTACTTCGACCATATTTTTTGTGTTGTTTAACAATTTTATCAATTTTTTTGATCTCCGGGCTGATCGTTTCCCCCAGTATCTCCTTCTCATCTTCTGGGCTTAACTTATTTTTTTTATATTTCAAAACTTTGGCTACGGCCTCACGATAAGAATTAAAGGATTCTGACTCCCTTCTTCTTATTTCTAGCACCTGTTTTATATCAGCATTAATTAAAAATGGTAATGGATGCTCTAAAGATTCAGTAAAATTATCAACTAAATTATTACCATTGAAAAAATCACCCTGTGCCCCAAATTCTTGAATCAATAAAGTATCAATTTTGCGGTTTGTTAAATACGAATATTTAGCCGTAAAAGGTGAATACTTTTGATAAAGGAGATCATCTAAAGAACGATCAAATATAGTCCCCCAAAGTCCTTTAAGATTTTTAATTTCTCTTTGACTAAAAATATAAGGAACTTTATCGGCTATTTTGTTAAAATCTCTTGGAAGTTTTTTAAATTTTATAACATTAATATCCGTTAGTCCATTTTCATCTTTCAAAATCAATACTTTTTGAGTGCCAAGCTTCAAATTAATTTTTGGGGTTACGATTTTTTTTACTTTATTAGCAATCTGTTCTAACCTTTTTTTTATATCGATACCTCTATTATCATGCAAATAATTACAAAGGCAATCACTGCATATATGATAATTATTTATTTTGACAATTCCTTCTTCAATCAAAGGCTTATATACCATTAATATGGTCAAGTCATTAATAAAATCATTATAAAATTTTTCTTTATTAGAAAAAGGATAATTTTCTTTATAGCGTTTAAAAGGATCCGATATAATTAAAGTATCAGCATATAATCCTGCAAAATTTACTAAATTTGAAACACGGTTAATCCTGCAGGGCAACATTTGACATGGGAAATCACCCCCGCTCAAAGAACTATTTGCTGAAAAACTAAAAGGTGTTGTGGGACTTAAATTAAATTTTTTATCTTTAGAAATGTAAATAAGAATATTCTCAAAGACTTTAAACACTTGTTTAAAATCTTTTTTATGTAATACAGCAAAAGCATCTGGGGGATCATTTATACCTAAACTGCTTAAATAATCAAAAAATTCCTTCATATATTTTTTAAGACTTAACATTTTTAAATTAGACATAGAAAAATAAAAGGAAGAAATACAAATAAACTCCCCTACTCCATCCTAAAAGTCTTCATAATTTCCGGCCCTTCTTTGCATCTCTCAATCTGAAACTCATCAAATTGGCCTCCGCCGAAAAAATCGCCGTCTTCATTGCAGCACCCGTCGCAAACTAAAGTTCGTTCTTCGGTCTGGTCAAGGATCCTAAAAGCGGGAACTTCTTTTACGGCTTCCCATTGGTTTTTATCAAATCGGAGAATCTGGAAAATCAGAAAGGGCTGGCGATTCCCCCCGAAACTGAAGCCCGCGTAGCTGTAGGTCGGATAGTCGCCTTCGCTTACTTCGTATCCCGCCCAGGACGGAGGAAACTTTAAGGCAAAGCCGAATTTTTCGTTCTGGTAATCGCTCCAGCCAGTAGTGTCCGGACCGGTATAAGCCTCCCGGCTTTCTTGTTCCCCGTTGGGGACCAGAACGAAAGAATGCTTAATAAAATAAACGCCGATAATAACGACTGCTAAAATAATTAAAATGATTATTGATTTTTTTTAGTTATTTTTATTTTTAAATTTTTTACATTAACAAATTTTCCGAATTATTTCTATCTAATTCCCACCGCAAAGGATTATTATAAATATAATTGCGGATTTTATTTAATGATTTTTCGGTGCGGATTATATGATCGTAAAATGATTTCTGCCAGGCGAATTGCGCTGAACAAAAATTTTTGTTCAATACATAATTATTTTCCCGGCACCATCTTTTCACGCCGATTTTAAATCCCCTAATAACGGATGATAATGAACGCGCCCATTTCGTCTGCCACCGTAGGGAACAAAAATTTTTGTTCCCTACGATATTATTTTCAATAATAATTATGCCGTGAATATGATTGGGCATTATAATAAATTCATCCGATTTTACGTCCGGAAAATGGGCCGGAATTTCCTGCCAAAATTTTTCTGCCATTTTCCCTATTTTTGATAACCGCATTTCACCGTTTATAATTTTACCGAAAAAATGTTTCCTGTCTTTCGTGCAGACCGTCACAAAATACCAGCCGTCCTGCGCATAATTATATCCTTTTAACCGGTTTAATTTGCGGTTTTTCCCTCCTTCCACAAAATTTATTTTTTAATTTAATAAACCCGCCTAACCCTTAATCCCCCGCTTTTTTCTCTTCTGCCACCAACTAATAAGGAAAAGGATTCCGACAAGGGCAGCCGGGCCGGATATGCCCGCGTACCAGCTCCAGGGACGGCCAAATCCAACCATCAAAACGTAAAACACGGCAGAGCCGAGAAAAGCAATGGCTCCCACTAAATCGTATTCCCATGAAATAATAGCGATAACAAGCAAAACAAAAGAAGGGATAAGATGGATTAAGAAACCGAGGATGCTCTCCCAGCCCTTATATTCGCTAAAAATGTCCAAAGCAAATAAAGATAGAAACAGAACAAAACATAAGCTTAAAATTCTCGGCAACCAATAAATAATCTTTGCTTTTTTCATAATTTTTTTAAATTAATTATCCCCCTTTCATTATACCAAAAAATCGCCAAAATGGCGATTTTTAAAATAAAGAATAAATCAGCTATTAACTTTATTTGCGCTTTTTCCGGTTGGCTTTAGCTTCAAGCATAAGCCGCTTTACTTCCAGCCGCTTCTTGGTTTTGTGGGAATGTGTTTTCCTCCTCTTCCCTACTCCAGTGCTTCTTTTTGCCATATAAATATTTTATGAATAATAATGAATTTATTCTAACGTGTTAGGGAAATAAAAGCAAGGCAACGGAATTTATATTTATAAAATGAAAGTGTTATTTGGAATAACAGGTTTGAAATTTTTATATAACCCACTCCCCTATTTCAGCTTATATCCGCATGAAATAAATAATTACAGAGTTAACTCTGTAATTATTGTTCTGCTCGCATAAGCGGATAGCTTCTAAACTTTTTATTCTACAAACTATAAAAAATTATTTTATCTTGAGATCAAATAAGAGTTCTCCTTTATAGATATTAAACAATACGTTGGGTGATTTTATACAATCAATACCTTCCTTTCTGCATATTGAAGGAATTTTATCTACTAGCTTTTGATAATTTTTTCTGCTGGAGCTTTCTTCTGACACGACAATTGATATTATTTCCTAATTTTTTTGATATTTTATCCATAGAATACCTTAATATCTTACAACTTCTTGTATTATCTGACAATAGTGTATTATAATACATTAAAATAAAAGAATTACGTAATACCCTCCACTTTGGCAAGCCAAGGGCGGGCAGGAATTACGTAATTCTTTTTTTAGCTTGTTACGTAACATTCTCCAGAGGCGGACAGGTGTTACGTAACAAGCTACGTAACAATGTTATTTTCTCTTCAGGGTTATCACAACTATCTCAGACTTTGACCCAACTCGCATAGCCGGACCCCAAGTGCCGACACCGCTCGTAGTATAGATGTTAAATTATTTTTGATTCTCTCTTGAGTATTGCCAAAGTGCCTTGTCTATTGTCCTAAGATCTAAATTAGACTGTTCGGCAATTATCTTAATTTTTTTAATATATATGTTCCGCACCGTTTAGCGGGGCATAACCCCACCTATCATCAGATAATTCTTCCAAATAATTCATTTTAAATTCATTGCTATGCACCTGATAGTTATCATAAAATTCAGGAGTGACTTCATAAACTTCGTCAGTTTCCGGATTGTACAATCGGCTATACCCCAAAATAACATCGCTCTGTTTTTCCGACATCCTCTGCTCTGACTCAAGTTTATTCTCCCAGACATCCATTATAGTATCGGAACTTTCGTTTAATATTTTTCCCGCTTCCAATATGCCGGCTACCGCTTTATTCTGCGCCTGCAGGCAGGCAGTTATATATCCCTGGCTTATTGTATAAGATTCCAGGCTTTTCTTTAACGAAGGCACTATTAAATCAAGCAAGCCCACGGGTGCGGTAACACCAATAAACATTACTCCATACCCTAAGCCAATAGAATCTTTTACGGTTATTATATAAAAATATCCTTCTCCCAACTTACCGCCCTGTTCAAATTCTGCTCTAACTAATTTTCCATCAGTCGCATAGGCTGGTTTATTGACAATTTGCTCTGCGCTTATTATTTTAACATTGGTCATAATCGGAACCTGGGGAAATGCTTTCTGAAAAAATGGCATATTGGCCAGTGCTCCAAAATTATTTAAAAAATTTTCAGCGGTTAAGGGACTTACTAGCGGACTGTCAAGATAAGGAAGTTTATTGCCGCCCAAGGCCAAATAATTACTTTGGTCTTCTTGCTGACGTTGCTGGCTGGCATAAACCGGCCCGGCTTCCGAAAAATAAAAAACCTGTTTTAATCCAGACGAAGGATCTCTGGCTAAAATTGATTTTGTAGCACATTCGCCTCCGGTATAAACACTCCAGCCAGATGGAATATTTAAAGATACTGCCCCGTCCGTCCAAGGAGTTAATTGCAACAATTCTGTTTTAGCCACTTCGCCTATTGATATTTTAAAAAGCGTAGTCCCGGATGGACTTTCTTTTAGCTCCTCAGTAAATTCTTCTATACCGGAATCTTTTTCTGAAAGAATTTTATTTAGATTTTCATCGGTAATGCCAAGCCCCTGTTCTCGCATAACTTTGAAGGCATCGGCTGGTCTGCCTAAATAATGCATTTTGAAATCAGAAGTACTTACATAGTATGCCTGACCTTTATCTTCTACTTTTAATAGGATTCGTCCAGATAATCTTATAGGTGCTGTCATATTAAATGAGTTAAAATCTTTATTTGAAATCCCAAGCCCCTGTTCTCGCATAACCTTGAAGGCATCGGCTGGTCTGCCTAAATAATAACGCATATGATCAACGGGATTAACATACCAAGCTTCTCCGTTTTGTTCTACTTGTAATAAAATTTTACCAATTAATTTACCTGAAAAATCTTCAGCTTTTACAATTTTTGATGATAATATCAACAAAAGCACAAGAAAAAAAATAGATAGTTTTTTCATAATTTTAATATTATTTTAAAATTCACTAACTAATTTCTTCGCCTTAACGGGCAATAATTTTATTTCTCCAACCATATCATTCCATAATCCCCAGGGAAACCGATGGCCCCTTCTTTTTCTGCTAAGGTTTTTTCCTGTTTTGAAATGCCCCACTCTTTTAAAAACTGATCTATTGAAATTTTTGACTGTTCTTCATAATATCCTTTTTCATATCCATATTCGCCATCGCGGCCAGGATCATTTATGTAAATATAATTTTCATCATAACCGGTAATAACGACAAAGTGATTTCCGTAATGAACGTCTGCTATAACTAAAACATCTGAAGAAACAAGTTCTTTTAGGTAATCTAATGCATTAATATCATCATCTAAAAGAATTGTCTGCTGTTCAGGCCTAACCAAAATTTGACGATTGTAAAAATCGGCAAATTCTTTAATATAATTTTTTGAGTAGGCAATCTTAACTTTGCCAATAACCCCAAATTCATTGAATCCTAAAAACATATCAGGAGTTCCTCCGGGACCGCTTTTTAGAGCGGCTATAATGTTCTGAAGTTTATTTTCTGGCAAACCATAATCCATCATCAACATTATCGCGCTTCCTCCCCAGCAAAAACCATCTTCTCTGTAATAGGGAGGATTTTTTATGTGGTAAACTGAAGGGACTTCTGTTTGTTTTTCTTCTTTATCCGGTACGTAACCCGCTACTTCTTTACATTGCGCCGGGCAAAATCGTTTATTACTTTCATTAAAAATCAACTCTTCACATTTTTCAATACAGTTATAATATTTTTGTTTTTTAGTAAATCCGACAGACATAAAATAATACAAAACCCCAAGTAGAACAAAAAACAATATGATAAGCCCGATGATAAGCCCGATTATTTTAAAAACTTTCATAGAAAAATATTAAAGCATTATACTATCATTATAACATAAAATTAAATTTTTGACCTATAAAAAATATCCGAGTTAACTCGGAGTTAACTCGGATATTTCTATAAATTAGCTTATTTGTTTAATTTAAAAGAGAAAAGGATTTTGTCGTAAAGGGCGCGGTTGTTTTCGTTGTCCACGTCTAACATACTGATCTTAAGCAGTTTATCATTTCTGATAAAGTAAATATCTTCCTGGGACCAGGCCATTCCTGAAAAAGGAGTATAGACTTTAACAGCCGAGATTCCGTCTATTTCCATATTTATTTCATCGGGAATGTCTTGATAAGAAAACTTTTCCTTAAGCCAACTAATAAAATCAGTATCAGCCGGGGGATTATATGGTTCAGTGGAATAATAAGAGATTGCAAAACTAACGCCGGTTAAATCAGATTTTGTACCGGTAAAGGTCCCCAAAGAAACCTCATCAGGATTCTCGGCATTAAAATAGCAGCGGCATTCTTGAGGTCTTTCTTCCGGCGGTGATTGCTTGCAAGAATCCGGCAAAGGGCCAAAAAGACAGGGGGCAGGATACTTTAAAGAATAGCCGTATTTTTCATTCTCATAAACCTGCCAATTCTCTGTTGCGTATTCCATCTTGGTTTTCTTTAGCTCACCGCATTTGATAATTACGTCCCATTTATCAGTTTCCGGAGGAATCCACTGATCTTCTGCTTCTCTATATCCGGTAAGGCCTCCGGCAACAGTACAAACGGCCTTGCCTTTGCTATATCCTATTAATTCTGAAATAGCGCCGGCGGTAAAATTATAAATATCAGTTGCAAAACCGTTGTCTATGAAAAAAGGATAAAGGCTGTTATATTGCTCGCTTGATATTCTCTCAACGTCAAATCCTTTTCCAGCCACAGTCTCCTCTGCTATTTTTGGGTCTACCCCGACAATCCACTCAAGTTCAGCATCATGTATTCCTGAAAACTTAATCTTGGTTGAGTCTTTAAGTTCAGTTAGTAAATTAAAAACTTCTTCTTGTTCGCAGGGCTCTTCCCATTCTCTTAGGCATTTTTGCTCGGCTTCGCACCAGGTATAGCCGGCCATCAGCATACAGCCATGTTCGTCCTTTTTCCCGCCAATTAGCTGTTCAATTTTTGTAAATTTTTTAAAGGCATAGCTCGCGCCGACAATAGCGGCCAAGGCTATAATAACGGTTAAAACAATAATAACGATTTTTTCTAAACCGCTTTGCGTTTTGTTGTTTTTCATAAATGTTTAAAGTTAATAAATTAAATGCCATATTCGCCCGCCCAGACGAGCTGGCCCGCTTCGCCGGAGCGAAAGCGAGGCGAGCGAGGCTGGTAACATTTGTAGTAAATTTTAAGTATACATACCTCTATGTATTATAACAAAATTGGACAAAAAAGGTAACAAGATTAAAAAAGGCCGTTTGGATGGTCTTTTTTTATTTTTGCTCCCGGGATCGCCCCAGTCATTTGCCTTCGGCAATGACGGGGACAATCTGTTCAAATCTATAGACCCGCAGAAACAAAAAGAATTATGTAATTAATTACGTAACTCTTTTTTTGCTCCCTAAAATCAGAAAATTCTATGAACGCGCTTGGCAGGCAAAATTAAAACCGTAAAAATAATTCTGCCAAGACTGGTCTGTGGATTTGTAAATATTATCAAAAGCGAAAAAATCGGCTAAAGCTTCGCGCAAACGCAACAACTCTTTTAACCGCTTCTTATTCTTACGGTCGGCAATGGTTAAATCCAATAATTCTAAAGCCCGCTCAAAAGCCAAGCGGCTGTATTCTTTATGGCCTTTATTTTTCCAGTTAATCGTTCGCCTCACCTCGCTGCCAATATTGGCCATCTGCTCTAAAAAATCTAATCCCTGCCAACGGCCGGCCGCCAATTGTTTATGTTGGTAAGCCATTTTTAATAAGCTTATGCGTAATTTTTTTAATCTTTTCTCTCGTGGCCGGACTATCCACGCCAAGGGTGCGATTGCCCTGTCCCGGGCGCAGGTTTATCATAGAATCAAACTCAATAAAATTTTCGCCTTTCTCCTCCGGATAAATATTAATACCCCAAAGATCTTCCTGCTTTGAGCCATTGGCTAAAAGCAACGCCTCTTCGTCCGCGTGCAATTCGCCGTCAACCGCCATAATTTCTTTGGCGACATCAACCACGGCTTTGACTAAATTGCCAAAAGTTTTTTCCGCCATTAATCTTAGCTCTTCAAGCGATATTTTATCTTTAATGATTTTCATGGCTCCCGGGGTGGGATTCGAACCCACGACCAATTGGTTAACAGCCAACTGCGCTACCGCTGCGCTACCCGGGATCATCCTTCGCTAAAGCTACGGATGATAAAATTCAAAGCTTCAGCGAATATTTTTAAACGGGCTTGTCCTCCGAAGCCTTGGCGTAGGAGGGCTACCCGGGAATATATTCAATTTTCTAATTTTCTAATTTACAAATTTTCAAATGACTCTAAGAAAATATTTACCTCATATTAAAACATTATTCCTAAAATATCAAGGATTTTTGTTTAAACTTGAGCAAATTTTATTAAAAATCAATTTTAACTCGTTTGCCTCCTTCCATAACCCTCTTAATTTATCTTTCTTTCCGGGGTTTGAATCTGCTAATAATTCTATCCAATATTCCGTTTCTTTTATTTCTTT
>Ga0268276_1003009_pt1 | contig 13597 bp, 12 predicted proteins | sample saktaG_4_FD_190145 | JGI IMG/M metagenome (GOLD analysis project Ga0268276, IMG submission 190145) | Saline water microbial communities from Sakinaw Lake, British Columbia, Canada - sak_2010_1_5_45m | ecosystem: Environmental > Aquatic > Non-marine Saline and Alkaline > Saline ...
TGTTCTGCAAGCGCTGTAAGTTGTCCCATTGAGTCCTCTTGCTGCGGATGGCCTCTTGCATCTGCTCGCGCACGGCCTCATCGTCCTCCAGCCTGAGGCGAGCCTCGAAGTCCTTGATGGCTGACTGCACCGAGCGCGTGTCCCGCTTGATGATCTCATCGTTCTCGTAGGCATCCAGCCGCCTGGCCAGGCCAAAGACGTTGGCCACCCACTCGGTGATGCGGCGGGCATCCTCCTCCAGGTGACTCCGCAGCACCCCCTGGCGGCTTTGGCGGATAACCCCCTCAATGCGCTCGCGGTACTCCAGCGCCTTTTCCACCTTATCACGGTATTTTGAGCTGTGCAGCTCCCCGACATTGAATTCCCCTCGCAGCATGTCGGACACGACCTTCTGGCCCAGAGCCGGATCGCTGAGACTGGTGTAGATGATCAGCGCCTCGGCCACCACGCCGATGATGAGCCAATACCACCAGCGCCACCAGGGAAACGGGTTGGGGAAGAGAAAGGTCAAGATGATCGTGGTGGCAATGGTGAGCGCGCTCTCCAGCCGAAAGATGGCATAGGAAAGCATAGCCTGCCACGCTCGTCGTTCCAACTCGGTTCGAAAGAGACCTTTGGCCATAAAACCTCGCGTGATGCGTGAAACGTAATGCGTAAAACGTAATTACGTTTCACGTTTTACGTTTCACTTTCTAAAAGTACGTTGACAGAATCTTGTACAGTTGCCGAATACTCTCCAAGTCGCCTTTCCGCACCTGGCCGTTGGTGGCCTCAGCCAGGGCCTCCAGGGTATCGTAGTCAGCGTCGTTGCCGTAGGCGATGCAAAAGACGACGATGGGCACGCCGCTCTCGTTTCCCGCCTGCATGGTCTGCGTCAACTCACGCGAGCTGATGCGGGAGTGGTTCTCCAGCCCATCGGTCATGGCCACGATGGCGTTGATGCGCTCGCTGTCGTTCAACTGCTGCAAGCGGACGTAGGCGGTGTTGATGGCATCCAGCAGAGCCGTGTCGCCGTTGGCCTCAAGCTCCTCAATGCTTGCCGTGAGGTCAGCTCGGTTCTGGCTTAGCTCGTCCAGAGGGATGATGTTGTTCACCTGGCTGGAGAACTCCACCAGCCCCACCCGCTCCAGGTCGCCCTTGATCTGATCCAGGAAGACGCGCAATGCCTCTTGAGCGTTGGCGAGCTTGTCGCCTCTCATGCTGCCAGAGGTGTCAACGACCAGGTACACGTTGGTGTGGCGCTTGGTGTACCACCAGGCATCTTTGACCACCTCCACCACCGCCGGGCTGGGCACCTGCAGGGTCGTCTGGGGCTGGGCGGGGTTCACGCCGTTCTCGGGCTTGATGGGCGAGGCCGGATCGTCCAGGGGAATGGAAAGATCGGCTGGACGGTAGCCGTAGGAGAGGATCAACATCTGGGCCTCTTGGGACGTGACGTAATCGCGGAAGTGCCCGAAGACCACGCGCTGTTCGTCGGTGAGGTCTGGCGTCTCCAACAGCGCCAGGGGGTGATCCTCCCACAAGGAGCCCTCGACCGGGTAGATGGCCACCAGACGGCCAGGGGCGCCAGCCTGGCTATTGAAGTAGATGACCAATTGCTCCTGACAGACGAAGGCGTCCAAATACGCCGGCCCCTTTTCCAGGACCTGCTGGACCACGGCCCACTCCCCTTCGCCATAGTAGCGCACCGTTTTCTCGATGGCCCCCACGTACTCGAGGGTGGCCTGCTGCTGAGCGTCCTCAATGGTCAGGCCCCTGGTCTTCCCTGCACCAGCGTAGAACTCAGCCAGGGTGGCCAGGAGACCGCTGGCCGAAGTGGTTGAGGGGTGGCTCCACTTGAAGTCGGGATCGCTCTGGGCTTTGGACAGGATGTCCCCCCAGCCGACGTCGCTCTCAGGGTAGCCGAAGGAGCGGGCCACGTCTTCCCACATAGCGATCACCACCGGGCTCACGGCGTAGCGAACCGTCTCACCCACCAGCGACGACTCGCCCCCGGTCTGGTCCATCCAGTCCCGGTCCAGTTGATCCAGCCATAAGGATACGTCAGGGCTGATGGCCTGAAAATCCCCGGCCAGGGCCCCCTCGATCATCGCCTCAGGCTCCAGCTCGACGCTCTGCACGGTCATGCTCTCGCCCTGATCCGTCTTGAGGTTCTGAGCGTTGAACCCGCGCACCAGCTCCTCGAACAGGCTCTGCTTCTCAGGAGAATAGGCTACCGTCAGCGTCGCGCCGCTGGGGGGAGTCACGGAGGGGAGAAGTTGCTCAGAAGTGGGGAGCAGCTTGGTCACGGCCCTATAAAGCACGGCGCAGCTCGCACAGATGACGAGCAAGATGACGAACACCACGAACAGAATGACCCATATCGGATTACGGGAGTCTCTCTTACGTCTCATCTATCCCCCCTACCTCTGGGCCACGTTGAGATCGAACCAGCGCAGCAGGGCCATCAGCACGTCGCGATCGGGCGAGCGCATGGCGGTGGTACGGGGTACGATGGTCATGGCCCCCTGCTCCTGCCAGCGGACGAAGAGGCTGTCCTGACCCGTGACGGGCACCTCTGGGTTGGCCGGGCGCAGGCCCCGCTCGACGGCCAACTGCTGCACCTCAGGCATCAGCAGGTACTTCTCGAACTCCAGGGCGGCGTTCTTCTCCAGGGCAGTGGTCTCTGGCCCCATCCAGACGGTGAAGGGAAAGTCGAACCAGGTGAGGTACTGGGGATAGACGATGACCAGCGGGTCCTCCCAGCGAGTCTGGATGCCGGCCATGTTGGCCAGGAGATCGCTTTCCAGCAGTTGTCCCCCATCGCCCATGGAGTAGCCGAACAGGGCCAGGTTCTCCACGGAGTAGGACCCCAGGCTGGAGAAGTCGGTGACAGCACCCATTAGCTCTCCCAACCACGCCTGGAAGTCAGCATCCGTCACGTCGGCGGTGTTGATGTTGGTCTTCTGGTAGTATTCGCCGCCCGCAGCAACCATGGCCGCCAGCCCTCCCACGTTCTTGCGGGGGTTGGGCACCACCAGCTTAAAGAAACCCCAACCTGGATCACCTCCCAGTTCGGGCCAGCCTCCCTTGGCTGTCGCCGCGTCGTGGATGGCCTGCCAGTCTATCTCGCCATACTTGTCGCGCAGCACCTCAGCGCGGCTGGAGTAGATGCCCCAGGAGAACAGGGAGACGGCGATAGGACGCGCCCTGTATTCCCCGTCGGTGAGGAACACGTCGCGCCCCAGCTTCTCTTTGTAGGCGGCGTTGACCAACTCCACCAGGTAGCGGCTGTCGGGGATCCAGGCGGTGGGCAGCGGGGCCATCTCCTCCCGTTCGTAGCGGCCCATGGCTGTCAGCCCGTCCATGGGGATCACACTCACCTCGATGGGCTGGCCCTCCAGCGTATGCTTCTCCTGGTTGAACTGCTTGGCCGCCTCCCGCACCCAGGGTTCCACTGGCAAAGCGCAGACGATGCGCACCTCCAGGGTTTCTTTGGTTGGCGTCGTCACCACGCCCCCTTGTTGGCCCAACCAGCGCACAGCGAAGGAGCCAGCGACGATGAGAACCGCCGCCAACACGACAACGAAAAACACAATCCGGGTTCGACTCATTTATCCTCCAGTGAAATCAGCAACTCACCCGTTCCCGCCCTATCCCCCCAGTGCTTGCACCGCAGTATACTGAGGCACAGCAAGGTACCGCTCTGGCCGATGCCGATGATATTCGCTCAGGAAATGATCAAGCTGTTCAGAAACATCGGCGGAGATGTAAGCCTCATTGCATTGCTGACATACATCAGCCGGGACATCTCTGATGATAAGCAACTCTTCACCACGCCAGATTTCCAACACGGTTTTACCAGGCCTCAATTCACCGCTGCATAGGTCACACCGATCAATTGTGTCGTTCATTTTCTCACCTTTCGAGCCTTGTAATCGCTTTCCCACAAGGCGTCCTCGGGCTCATACAGCGTCACGATACGCAACGCCGGCTCAAGGCTCCCCTTCGAACAAACAACGTGTAATGGGTCGCCCGAAGTCAACCAGCCCAGCACGAGACAGGATGGATATGGCTGATCATCTGGGTATCGCTCGACGATCTCACCAGTGAGCAATGCCTGCTCCAGCGCAGCGATCGTGATGCCTCGCTCCAAACGGACGATGGTAACGTGTCTCGTCAGGCGGTAACGTTTAGTGCGGACACGTTCACGTATGAAGCGCATACTGGGTGGTTCAGGCATAATCTATTGTCTCCATTTAGCGGTACCACAGCGTTAGAGCCTAACCTCTCGGTCGCGCAGGACGAAATAGGCTATGATGCCCAGCGGCCCCGTAGCCGAGATGAGCAGCAACCAGAGGCAGCCTGTCTTACCTCTCTTCTCCGCGTCCCGATAGACCCAGAACATGGCCACCAGGGTCAGGATGAAGATGGCGAGAAAACAGAGGCCGACGAGACACGAGCCGAAAAGATCAAATCCGTTGCCATTATACATGATGTTGTCATACCTCCAGAGTTGCTTTCTTCCCCTCCCTCGCAGGGAGGGGTTAGGGGAGGGTAGACTCTCCATTGGAAGAACCACCCCCACCCAGCCTCCCCCTGCGAGGGGGAGGAGTTTTGTCTCCCTCCTGAATGGTCTCTCAAGGGAAGCAGAGGAGCAAAGGCAGCCCTTTGCTCCCTGCTCCCTTGCTCCTTCGGTTATTCGAGCCCCAACCGCTGCTTGCGCTCGGCGAGCTGCTGATCAATGGCGTGTCGTTCCAGGATCTCATCCATCTGAGCGTCCAGGCTGGTAGCCATCATCTCAGTCCGCGCAGTAGCCTTGTCCAGCCGGGCTCGGATGGATTCGGCGATGCGGGCCACATCTGTGTCACCCGACCCCGCCAGGTCATCGAGCGAGCCAATGGCCTTGGCGGTGAGTTCCTTGGAGCGAGCCAGGTCCAGCAGCGCCTGCAGCTCCTCTCGCTCCTGGCGGATGTTGGTCAGCTTCGCCTCCAGCTTCAGGCGGGCATCTTGCAGCGCCGCGAACTCCTTCTCCTGGCGGGCGAGCTGCTCCGCATAATTCTCCGCCAGCCGCTGCGCGGAGTTGAGCTTGCTCTGGGCCGCCGCAGCCACCTCTTCCTTTCCTTCCTTCAGGAAGAGATCAATGTTGCGATCCAGCTCCTCCGCCTTGTTGCTATACTCATCCAGCTTGCGGCGCAGCGTCTTGACTTGCCCCCCGACCGTAGCCGTCGCGTCCTCCAGATCCTCCAGGCTGTCCTCTATCTGGCGGATGTACTGATCAACGACGGCGATGGAGTTGGACTTGAGGGCCGCGTCCACGATGGCGTGCAGATTAGCTGAGACCAGCGTCCTGACTTTTTCCAACAGTGATGCCATTTTCCAGATTCTCCTTTCTTTTTTGGTGATCAGATTACTTGCACTTCAGTTGTGGCGCAGATTGTCGCCTACTTCGACAGAAACTCACACAAGCTTTGCTATATCACCTCCCCCTTACTTCGACAGAGCACAGAACCAGTTGCATTGAAGAAGCTCCCAAGTCTGTCCTCAATCGAGTTAGCCATATTATATCACAAAACCCTCAGCTTTGCACGACATACAACTGACAAAAGACGGACATCTCACAGACTACCAGAAACCAGGTTTTTCCTCGCTGTTGGGTCGAAGAGCTGGCTAACCCATGTAGTGCTGCCAGCGAGAGTCACTTTTCCAACGCAAAAAACCTGGTTTCTTGCGGCTTCACGGACTAACCAACCTGTAGCCCCGACCTCGGATGGTGATCAGATACCTGGGCTCCGACGGATCAGGCTCGATCTTCTGGCGCAGGCGGTTGACCAACTTCCCGATGCGGGCATCGTCAACCTCGTCAATGTAGTCCTGGCCCCAGACGGACTCCACGATCTCGTACTTGTCGCAGATTCTGTCCAGGTGGCCGTAGAGCAAAAGCAGCAATCTGTACTCCAGGTCAGTCAAATCGGGGGCCAATTCCCCAGCTACCCAGACGTGGCCGGAATCCACATCTACCCGCACTCCCTGAGGCCCAGGTCTCTTCACCAACCTCTGCCTGCAGGCAAAGCCCTCGAACAACTGGCCGAAGATCGCCAACTCGCCGTCTTTCTCCTCCAGGATGGCCTTTCGATGCAGGGAACGCCCCAACTCCGCATCCAAAGGCTCCTCCGGCTCGGAGACGAAAGCCGTCAACGCCTCTTGCTCTTCGGCGGTAAGATCGTTCCAGAGCCTGGCACATTCAGTCCTGATACTAATGTCGTTATCGAGTCGCTCTCGAACCAGCTTGTAGCTTTGGTAGTCGTAGAAATCGGGGTAATCGCCGCTGACCTCGGCCAGGACGCGGCACGCAGCCTCCAGCAGTCCAGGATGGCCGCCAGCCTGGGCGATGATGAAGATGACGTCATCCGCGCCGAACTCCACTTCCTCCTCCTGGGCAAACTGGGCGATAACCCGCTGGGCATCGTCCCTCCCCAGGGCGGACAGAAAGAGGGTGTTGAGAGCGAAAAGCTCACAGAACTCGGCCACCTTCTCCCCACGCTGCTGCCCGCCGAGCGGCTGGTCAGTGGCCGCCACGTACGAAAAGCGGGGATCATAGTTGTCCTTGAGAGCCCGGAGGTTCAACAAGACGCGCTCATCCAGGCCAGCGAAGGGCTCATCGAACTCATCGAAGAGAAAGACGACGCGCTGTTTGAGACCCTCGCTGATTGCCGTGAGGCCCTCGTTAAAACTAAGCGGCACCAGAAACGGGTTGGCAGGTTCTACCAACTGGCGATAAGAAGCACCGACGCGATCCAGCAGCCCCGGCTCTATCTCCAGCTTCCTGAGTTCGGCCAAAGTGCTGCGCAGGATAAGCTCGTAGAACCCCTGCTCCGTGAGCTCCAACATCAGGTTGAAGTCAATGTAAACGAAAACGTAGCCAGCGGCTCGATCCCCCAGGTACTTTCGCTTCACCGCCGGCCAGGGGATAGAGCGCAGCAAAGTGGACTTGCCCATGTTGCTCAATCCCACTATGGAGCAACAATCCCTGTCCTCGATACATTCCATGATGTAGGCTACATCAGTATTTCTGATGATGACCGCTTCCGTGTCTGTTTCCATCACGACGTTTACTCCTTGACAAACCAGGCCAACAATGATATAATTAATTTGAAGTTGATCAAATTAGTTAGATTGGAGGAACCACCATGGAGGAAAGAACTGCCGAATTCGAGGAACTGCTCACCTTCTTCAAGGCTCTGGGCGACGAGAAACGGTTGAAAATCGTGGGGCTTTTGGCCCAGAGATCCCTGTGCGTGGAGGAGATGGCGGCGATCCTGGACCTCAGCGCGGCCACGGTGTCCCATCACCTGCGCAAGCTGGCGGAGGCTGGATTGGTCGAAGCCTCGGCAGAGGGGTACTACAACGTCTACTCCCTGCGGGCCGAGACCCTGCGCGAGATGTCCAGGCGGCTCCTCTCCGCCGAGACGTTCCAGGACACGGCTCGAGCTCTGGACCTGGGAAGCTACGACCGCAAGGTGCTGCGGGACTACCTTTTTGAGGATGGTCGCCTGAAAAACATTCCCGCTCAGCGCAAGAAGCGAGACGTTATCCTGCGCCACATCGTGCGGGAGTTCGAACCCGGCCGCCGCTACGCCGAGACCGAAGTCAACGAGATCATCTCTCGCTTCCACGAAGACTACGCCACCATCCGCCGCGAGTTCATCATGAGAAGGATGATGGATCGAGAAGGCGGAGGTGGCGACTACTGGCGCATGGCGTAAAACGTGAAACGTGATGGTTCTACGTTTCACGTTTCACGTTTTACGTTTTACTGCAAGTGTCTAAACCGCGATCTCCACGTTCAGGGCGTCGAGCACGAACTGGATGGGGTTTATGATAGTAGTGGTGTCAGAGCCCGCGAATAGCAGACCGACGACGAAATCCTCCTCGTCCAGCACAGCAGAGCCTGAGTCTCCCCCTTTGCTCATAGCCCCGGCCATCAACTGATCCTCGAAGACAGCGATCCGCTCGTCTCCGTAGCTTACCTGGGAAGTGACATCAATCTGGGTGATCCGCCCGGTGGTGAAGCCCGTGGTGCGCCCGCTCTTCTTGACCTGGGTGCCCAGAGTGGCCTCCTTTGTTCCCTGGGGCACACCGATCTCGAAGATCCGCTTCTCTACGAGATCATCGGACAGAGGCCGGGCGATGGCAGCATCCACCCGGTTCGTTGCGGGCGCTTCCTGGAATGCCATCACCCTGTGGCTCGAGCCCAGCAATTTGGCAAGCCAGTTGAGAAGGCTCTCCGTCCCCGTAGCAATCGGGCAGGTAGGTGGAGCGTCGCCGAAGTTTATGGGGATGAAATCCTCCAGGGTAGCGATCTGATCGTCGAGGGTGCCCCCATCGTAGCGACCGGGCTGGATGATGGGATCGCCTTTCTTGCCCGCGTTTGTATTGGCCAGCACGTGGTTGTTGCTGAGGATGAAGAGCTCGCCATCCCTGATTACCAGGCAGCCCAGGGTCCCCGCCGTGATGTCAGCGTGCCCGATGGAAACGCCCCCTGGCGCGGGACGCCAGCGATCGGTGTGACCTTGCAAAGCTCTGATCACCCCCGTCTCCTGAACGTCGGTCTTTACCTCGCCCAGCTCTTTGGGCACGATGTCGGCGGACGAGAGTTGCGCTTCGGGCACTTTCTTCGTCACCGAGACCACCACGCAGGGCTCATCGGTTATCCCACGCTCGGTTTCCTTGAAGCCGACCCCGCAGGCAACCACGTTCCTCCTGCTCAACAAGTAGGCAAGGTTCTGCCTTTTGACCTGGATAATTGGTTCTAGGTTCATTTCTTCGCCTCCTTAAGAATTATCAGTGTTGGATATGGTTCTACGAAGCCAGGGCAACGATCTCCCCTACTTCTTTCACGTCGAGGGGTACCCCCTCTATTTCAGAAGGGATTAGGCCCGTGGTATCGAGTCGTGAGGGTGGTTCTTTCTTCCTTACCATCACCACCAGGCTCAACAGTCCGGTCTCCTGGCCCTCAACCTCCTTGTACCCGATCCCCAATCCCACGACGTTCTTTTTCCTTAGAAGTTCTTCCCCATACCGATCTTTAACCGCTCTTATCTCCTCGATACTTTTCTCTTCAGCCATATCATCCCTCCCATAAGATGCCAGACACTTCCCCCAAAGCCGTCTGCTCTAACGTCGAAGACGATTGGAAAGCGCCTTTGCTTAGAAATCCTCGGTGAAAGCGCCTGGCGGCTGAACGCTCACCTGGATTATACTACGAATTGACGTCCCTGGCAAAATGCTAGACCCCGCTGGTCTTCATCTCCTCATAGACCTGACCCGCGTTGGCCCTTAATCTTTGCCTGGCCTCCCCTCCTTCCTCATCATCGGTCGTAGGGAAGAAATCAATCATCTCAGCTATAGCGGCGATGGCTTCGCCTCTGCTGTGGCCGGTCGCATACATCCCTCTTATCCTGGCTCGTAATCGGCGAATGTACCTGGATAGCTTCTCGGTGGCCTCCTTGTCGCATATCTCGCCCTCGCCGGGCACGATGACCTCTGCTTTCACCCACGGCCTCCGAATGTAGGTCAGGGCATTTAACCACTCCTTGGAGTTGGCCTCCCCCATAAGAGGGTGCACGCCGTTGACTACCACATCGCCGGCGAAGAGGACACCATCCCCAGGAATATGGACGATGATACTGGCTGGCGTGTGACCTCCGACGTGGATCAGCCTGAGCTCTTTGTTACCCTTATGCAATACCATTCTATCGGTGAGGGTGATCTGAGGGGTAACGATTCTGAGGCCTTTCAAGCCGGCGGCCACCTCCGGCTCACTCCTGAAGGCATCAATGAGGCGGTGGCGGAAAGAATCGCGGTAGCTCTTCATCTTCGTCCAGACCAACTCGTGGGCTATAACCGGGGCGCCGAAAACGTGGTTGCCAATGACACAGTCTGGGTGATAATCTGTGTTAATGATGTAGATCACCTCTTGATCCGTCACCCTGGCGATCTCATCCCGCCACTGGCGAGCCTCCAGCGGCAACAGCGGGGTGTCGATCATAATCACGCCCTCACCGGTGACTACGAAGCCCACATTGCCTCCTCGATAACCGGTCTCTACATATATGTCTCGTCCGATCCGCTGCATCTAGGTTTCCACCTCCAACAATCTCTCATAGGCAATTTCCAGAGCCTCGCCCACTTTGCTGCCATCAGTGCCGCCGCCCTGGGCGAAGCGGCGCCGTCCCCCTCCGCCACCGCCGACAGCCTGACAAGCCCTCTTGAGGAAATCGTTCATATCGTAGGGCAGATCGGCCGAGCAAGCGAAGAAAAGCTGAGCTTTCTTCCCGGCCAATCCCAGGAGAGCTACCTGCCCTTCCGACTCCATCAGGCGCAGCGCTAAACACCTGATTTGCTCGCCCTCGCGATCGGTAAACACCTTTCTCACGACGCGGACATCGCCACGCTGCTCCGCCTCCGCCAGAAGCTCGGCCGCCTCATAGTCCAGCAGGCGGTTCCTGGCTGCGCTCAACTCCCGCTTGTTGCTTTTGGCCTCCTCGGCCAGCCTCCCCACCGCTTCGGCAAGTTCCCACGCTCCCACGCTGAACCGGTTGGCCAGCTCATTTACCGTCCGGTCCTTGCCCCGGTAATCAGCCAGAGCCCTGTCTCCACACAAGAACTCGACGCGGGTATCCTGACCCCGCCGCTCGATCCTGGTGATCTTGATCAAGCCCACCTCGCCTGTTCTCCGACAGTGAGTCCCGCCACATAGCGAGCAGTCGAAGCCCTCCACCTCGACTATCCTGATAGGCGTCTCTGCAGTAGGCAACCCTTCGACCAGCCGTAGTGGTGAGCTTGTCGAACCATCAGGAAACCGCTTCCGCAGAGGCAAGCTGGCTAACTCCATTTCGGCCACCAGATAAGTCTTCACAGGGCGATCAGCGAAGACGATCTCGTTGGCCAGATCCTCAACCCTGTCCAACTGAGAAGCAGCCAGGGGCGCTTTGTCCACGTCAATCGTGCAAGCGACCTGCCCCAGATGGAAACCAACTGTCTCTGCCCTCAGTATCTCGAGGAAGGCCTGGGACAGGATGTGCTGACCGGTGTGCTGCTGCATGTGATCGAACCTTCTCTCCCAATCAATCGCCCCATAGACGGTGTCCTCTCTGAGCTCCGCTGCCAGGACGTGGACGATGGCCTTATCTTCGCGCTCAAACACGTTGATCACGGGCACGCCGTTCAGATGGCCCTCGTCGTGAGGCTGTCCGCCAGAGGTGGGATAGAAGCAGGTGCTCTTCAGGATAACCCCTGGCCTGGCCTCCACGCCTACCCGCTCTACAACCCTGGCTTCGAACTCCAGCCTATATGGGTCCAGATAGTACAAGCGCTCCGTCATGTTCCTTCGAAACAACCTCGTCTGTGTCTTTGCTACCGGACACTTTTTCCAAACGGCTCAGAAACCAGGTTTTTTGGCTGTAGAAAGCGGTTCTCTCGCGCCAAAGCACGTTCCAGGGGCGACGCCTTGCCTGTTTAGAGAGGAAAAACCTGGTTTCTCAAAAAGTGTCCGGTAGTGAGTCTGTATCATGAGGCATATTATAGCATAAGCTGGCCTGATTTGCCAAAAAGGTGAAACAACGTATAATCTAAAACACGCTCTATCAAATCAAGCGCCAACGGAGGTGCATGAGTGAAGAAGCTGTTATCTGGCAATGAAGCCATCGCTCGCGGAGCCTGGGAGAGCGGGGTGCAGGTAGCGGCAGCCTATCCCGGCACACCCTCAACGGAGATCCTGGAAACCCTGGCCCCCATGCCCGGTGTCTACGCCGAGTGGTGCCCCAATGAGAAGGTGGCCCTGGACGTGGCCATCGGGGCAGCCTACGCCGGAGCACGAGCCATGGCCGTGATGAAGCACGTGGGCCTTAACGTGGCCGCCGATTCCTTATTCTACGCCTCGATGACGGGGATGGAAGCTCCACTGGTGATCGTGTCTGCCGATGACCCGGCCATGCACAGCTCGCAGAACGAGCAGGACAATCGCCGCTATGCCAGGTTCGCGCGCGTCCCCTGCCTGGAACCCAGCGACAGCCAGGAGGCCAAGGATCTGGTGGGCGCGGCGCTTTCCATCAGCGAGGAGTTCGACACGCCGGTGATGCTGCGCACCACTACCCGCATCGCTCATTCCTACACCCTGGTGGAGTTGGGATGGCGCGAAGTCGAAGAGAGGTCAGAGCCTCCCCCCTACCGCGTAGACACCAGGAAGTATGTGATGGTGCCCGGCAACGCCCGACGGCGTCACCCCGTCATCGAAGAGCGCATCGTCAGGCTGGCCCGGTTTGCCGAGACGTTTCCCTACAATCGGATGGAGATGGGCGACAGGTCGCTGGGGATCGTCACCTGCGGAGTGGCCTATCAGTACGCCAAAGAGGTTTTCAAAGATGCCTCGATCCTCAAGCTGGGGATGACCTATCCTCTGCCCCCGGAGATGGTTCGGGCTTTCGCGGCCCAGGTGGACAGGCTGATCGTCCTGGAGGAACTGGACCCCTTCATCGAGGAGGAGATCCGCTTGATGGGCATCGAGGCGGAGGGCAAGAACATCTTCCCCATCTGCGGCGAGTTCAACCCCCAGGTGGTGCGCGACAGCGCGATCCAGGCTGGTCTCCTGGCCGAATCGGCCCGGGTGGAGGTAAAAGAGCCGGAAAAGGGCCCGCTGCCGCCCAGGCCGCCTATCCTCTGCCCAGGCTGTCCCCACCGTGGCGTCTTCTATGTCACCAAGAAGCTGAAGCTGGTAGTTAACGGCGACATCGGCTGCTATACCCTGGGTTTCCTGCCTCCTCAGGAGGCCCTTCACACCTGTGGCTGCATGGGGGCCAGCATCGGGGTGGCTCACGGCGTAGCCAAAGCTGGGATCAAAGAACGCAACGTGGCCGTCATTGGCGATTCCACTTTTTTCCACACCGGCCTGCCAGCCCTCCTGAATGTGGCTTATAACCAGGGCAACACCATCACCATCATCCTCGACAACCGCACCACCGCCATGACCGGCCAGCAGGATAATCCTGGCACGGGCCGCACCCTGCGGGGGGAGGAGACGGTGGCCGTAGAATTCGAGGGTCTGGCGAAAGCGATGGGCATAGAGGAGGTACACACTGTTGATCCCTACGATCTCAAGGAGGTAGAGGAGGCCCTGCGAGCCTGTCTGGCCCAGGATAGGCCCGCGGTGATCGTCGCCCGACGCGAGTGCGCCCTGCTCCCTGAGGTGAGGCGGCAGTGGATGCCCCTCAAGGTTGATGCGGAGCGCTGCAACGGCTGCGAGTTGTGTTTCCAGGTGGGATGTCCCGCTCTGGTCAAAAGCCAGGAATTAGACGAGAAGACCGGGCGACCTAAAGCCTGGATTGATTCCCTCCTCTGCACTGGCTGTGAGATCTGCGCCCAGGTTTGTGCGAGGAAGGCCATCCTCTTTCGGGCCCAGTTGAGCGTATTACCTTGTCCAAACGGAGGCAGACATGACCAGGTTTGATTTTCTACTGGTTGGCGTTGGGGGGCAGGGGGTTCTCCTGGCCAGCGACATCCTGGCCGAGGTGGGTCTCAAGGCTGGCCACGATGCCAAGAAATCGGAGATGCACGGCAT
>Ga0268276_1003010_pt1 | contig 13593 bp, 15 predicted proteins | sample saktaG_4_FD_190145 | JGI IMG/M metagenome (GOLD analysis project Ga0268276, IMG submission 190145) | Saline water microbial communities from Sakinaw Lake, British Columbia, Canada - sak_2010_1_5_45m | ecosystem: Environmental > Aquatic > Non-marine Saline and Alkaline > Saline ...
GAAACCTGATTTTGAAAAGAGCAAAAACCCGTCCAAAATGGCAATAATATCAATATGGATGTTTGAAATTCTCAGTTAATTTGGACAGCAGTGATGACTCCACCAAATATTCAATTCATAAAATATCTTTTTGTGGCATCCCTGCTCCTGGCAAATATCTTGGCATCCAAGATCATCATGGTGGGAGGGTTGGTGCTCCCCGCGGCGATCATTCTGTATCCCCTCACCTTTCTCTTCACCGATGTGGTGGCTGAGGTGGAAGGGAAAAGGAGCGCCGGCGCCCTTGTCATGACGGGTTTTTACCTGTCGCTGTTCATGGTGCTGGTGATACTGGCCGGCAAGCTTCTCCCGCCGGCAGGATTCTGGAAACACCAGGAGGCATACAACGTCATCCTCGGATCGACACCGAGGATCGTGCTGGCATCGATGGTCGCCTATCTGATCTCGCAGAATCACGACGTCTGGGCCTTTCACTGGTGGAGAGAAAAAACGGGAGGCAGGCACCTGTGGCTGAGAAATAATCTTTCGACGATCGTATCCCAGATGATCGACTCCGTCCTGTTCATAGGCATAGCCTTCTGGGGCACCGTCTCTCCGGCGACGATCGGCATCATGATTCTCAGCCAGTATATCGTCAAGGTGGGCATCGCCCTTCTTGACACCCCGATCTGTTACCTGTTAGTGAGGCTGTATGGAAGCGATAGAAAACATCTACAGGAAGCGTGAGTATGAGGTAACCATACGGTTCCCGGAATTTACCTGTCTGTGCCCGATGACAGGGCAGCCCGACTTCGCGGAGATACTGATGACGTACGTGCCGGACGCCTTTCTGATCGAACTCAAATCTCTGAAGATATACCTGAATTCCTACCGTGACAGGGGAATCTTTCACGAAGAGGCGGTCAATACAATCCTTGACGATTTCGTGGGAAAGGTACACCCCCGGAAGGTCGAGGTTGTCGGCACCTTCAACGTGCGCGGCGGCATACACACGACGGTAAGGGCACAGTACCCTGACCCCTCGCGGAAATAACGAATGCCCCTGTTCTAATCCGCCAGTGTCGTAACGAGACTCTGTCATTTCGGAGGAGTCTTCACGACTGAGAAATTTTAGATTTCCTCCGGCCGGTCATTGATTCTATCCCTTCTCACAATTAATCAAGTATCATGTCCCCGGAATTCATCTGAAAATCATTCAACCTGTCCATTTGCAGACGCAACGGGACTTGGCTTTCTATGTTGCAAAAAACGCTGCGAGGTTAGAGCCTACAGGGCCAAAGCAAGCGGATAAAGGGTTCCAAGCCGTCATTGCAATAGGACAAGGGGCACTGAAGAGCTGTGCTTTGATCAATGGCGGTGCCTGTTTCGCTTTTCTTGCCTTCATCGAGAATATTCTCACAAAAGCCGATGCTGTTTTCATGGTTTCTGGTCTTTCTGTGGCACTTCTGATATTTGCATCTGGTGTTTTCTTTGCCGCTGCGTCCTCAGGAATGACAATTTCCAGTACGTCAGTGTTGACTTAGTCGATACAGCCACTAACGAAACGATCCTGAATGTTAATGGTTCAGGGTACTCTGAGAACTGCCCGCCCATGAGTGGAACCATATTTACCGACATCACCAATGCAGTTGTCCAGGCTTGGAAATGAATGACCTTTGCGAGCCAATACACGCGGGGACAAGAGGGGGACGCCCTTTATATGTTTACATTTACTGGATGGGGAGTGTTTAAAAAAATATAGAACATAAAGATATAACGGGCGTCCCCACGCTGCTCACAATAAATCCAGCCGACTCGCTATGCTCGCGGCTGATTGTTCCGTTCGCTTTCAATAAATGATTGTTTGACATCAAAACGTTTAGACGTTATAACGTCAATTAAACATAGGAGGTGACATTATGGAAACATCCGCAAAACGTGCCACTGTGTATTTTGACCCTGTTATACATAAGGCTTTGAAATTAAAATCTATAGAAACCTCTAAATCAATTTCTCAACTTGTAAATGCAGCCGTCAGGGAAACGCTTGCAGAGGATGCCGAGGATATCACAGCGTTTGAGGAAAGGGCAAATGAACCGCTAATTAGTTTTTCTGAAATGGTCAAAAGGCTAAAAAACGATGGCCTTATATGAGATCTTTTTCAAAGAACCGGTCTGGAAAGAGCTAAAAAAAGTTCCCAAAAGCGATCTAAATAGAATCATTGCACGCATTGAAAAACTTGGAGATGATCCTCGCCCAATGGGTTGTGAAAAACTCACTGGGCATGAACTTTACCGTGTTCGGCAAGGAAGCTATCGTATTGTCTATTCGATACAGGAGTATGAACTTACCGTTTGGATTATAAAAGTCAGACATAGAAAAAGTGTATATCGCTGAAGCGAACCTGTCGCTGCACCTGCCCCTGCTCTGACCCGCCAGAGGGTCACGGGGCTACCCCTCTTCCGTGACTATCTTCGGGGTGACAAATATCAGAAGCTCCCTCTTGTCGGTGCTGACCGTCTTGTATTTGAACAGCCAGCCCAGAACGGGTATATCCGACAGCCACGGAACACCCGACACCGTCTCGCTTGTAATCGTCTTATAGACGCCGCCGATAACGATCGTGTCCCCGTCCCTCAGCACCACGCTTGACTCCACCGAACTGGTGTTGATGGCGGGGTTTTCGACGCGCGTTCCCGTTGTTGTATCGGGTACCCAGTCGGCGTAATCGTTGCTGGCAGAAACCTTTATGGAGACCCTCCCCTCATGGGTGATCGTCGGCGTCACCTCCAGCTTCAGGACCGCATCCTTGAATTCTGTCGTTCGATTGTTGTTCTCGTCGACAACTGTGTACGGGATCTGCTGGCCCTGTTTTATCGTCGCCGTCACGCCGTCGAGCGTGGTGACCTTGGGGGATGAGATGATCTTGCCGTCACCGGAGGCTTCAAGGGCCGACAATCTGGCATCCAGGATCATCTTGCTCGTTCCGAACAGCAGGCCGATCGCCGGTGCAGCGGCAGCGATAGCCGACGGGAAATTGACCGCCACATTGCTGCCGGTCAGGCCTATCCCCGGGGCACCAGGGATCTGAGTCACGGTCCCCGAGGACGCGCTCCCCAACCCCGCGGCGAAATTCCCCGACTGAAGACCGGCCCCCCACCTGATACCCAGTTGCTGGGCAAAGGTTGCCGTCACCTCGACGATCTTCGCCTCTATGGAGATCTGTTTGAGCCTGCCCTGGGCCACATCCTTTTCTTTCTGTTCCTCCTTGGCCTTCTTGAGTTCTTCAAGAGGCAAAACCGTTACTATCTTCCCCGACTGTTTTTTTCCGAGGCCGTTTATCTCCAGAACGGCATCGAGGGCCTGGTCCCAGGGGACATTTTTCATGTGCACCGTCACCTCGGCCTTTACACCCGGGCCCGCAATGATACTGAACCCGCTTATCTCCGACAGCAGCCTGAACACGCTCTTTATATCGGCGTCCTGAAAATCGAGGGAGACCTCCTCGCCGGTGTACTGGCTGCCTTTCTCCGGCTGGGGGTCATCCTCCCGGGGCGGAGCCAATCCCCCCTTTGTCCCGCCAGGTGTGGGGAGGGCCTGGGTGGCATATGCCCCATCAGGTGCCGCTTTATGGGAGATGCTTGAGACATCAAAATCAACGATTATCTTTGTGCCCTCTGCCCGGTATCGATACGGAACCACCTGTTTCAAAACTACCCGGACACCGGCCTCCTTGCCCCCCTCCGTTATCTTGTTATAGACAACTGCCCGCTGAAGGTTTCTCAGGCCGTCACCCCGGTACTCCTTTTCCGTCCCATCGGACACGGACACCCCCCTCAGGGTTATCAGCAGCACGGTGTCCGATTCCCTCGATATTTCGAAATCGGGTGTGTCGGAAAGGAGTATGGACACCCGCTCCTTTCCCTGCATCCTTTCAAGGGCCACGTCTCTGATATGAGCGCCGCCTGCACCTTTCTCAGCCTGTACCGGCGCCGAAGAAATTCCCGCGGAGGTCTTGTCTCCGACGGCAGCACAGCCGGACAGGAAGAGCAGCCCGAGTATGAAAAAAAGGACAAAGGGAGTTATGGTTCTCTCTGGTTTCATGGATTTCCCCCATTTTTCTTGAGCGCAAGGATGACTTGTTCCGTGTGTACAGTTCCGGAAAAATCTTTTCTCTTCTCCACCACGACCACGCTGTCGGGGAGTATCTTCACCACCCTGCCCCCATTGATCCCGAGAGGGGTGCCCTTGCGAAGGGTATACCGTTTTCCTTCAGGAGTCTTCACTATGGCAATCTTTTTATCTGCGGTCCAGACAATCCCGGTAAGACGAAACTCGCCTACGGCGAATCTCTGGAGGGGAGGAAGGAGAATACCTTCTTTATGCTCCTCGGTTTTCCCTGCTTTTTCCGTCTTTTTCTCTTCTTCCACTATTTCAATAAAAGGTTTGAAGGGATCCGGTTTCCCCTCCGGGTCGTATCTATAGACGCCGGGATCCGTCCCCACCCCCGTATCGGCACACAGAACCAGGGCCGGCACAGGGAAAAGAAACAGCACTGCAACTCCGGCGGCAGTCCACCGTAGCGGAGAGTTATTTTTTCTTTTCATCCGGTTTCTCATTCGTCTCTTCCAGAAACATGTATATCCTCATGGAACAGTCGGCCCTCAGGAGGGCGTCCTTTTCCGTCCCTTTTTTGATTTCAACATCTGTTATAGTGGCTATGCGCGGGAGGTGCGCCACGCTGTCGAAGAAAACGGCGATATCATTGTACCGTCCCGCAACGGCAATCCTGACCGGTATCTCGGCATAAAATTCCTTTGGAACGGGGGCCATCGGTTCGAAAAGGATGAAATCGAGCCCGGCGCTCCTCCCCGCTTCGGAGACGGAGGTGAGCAGGCGGGGAATTTCCTTCTGCTCCGGGAGCTTGGCCAGAATGGTTTCTAGATTCACCTTCAGTGCGGCTATCTCTTTCTTATGCCGCTCTATCTGGCCCAACACCTCCTGCCGCATCCCTATCTGCCTGTTGACAGTCTCCAGGTCAGCCCCCAGTTGGGTCCTACGCTCAAAAGCTGGCTGAAAAAAATAAAACCAGTAGAAATAGCCAAGGAGCAGAAACACGCCAAGGAGTATCATCAGCTTTTTCCCGCCGGACAGGCGCCGTATGTCATCCAGGTCTATCGCCATCTCTCATCCCTTTTCCGCCGAGCACAGGAGGACAAACCCCATCAGTTTTACCCCTGAAATAGTCGTCTGCCTCGACGCAATCAGGTCTACAGCCTCGATATAGGGAGAGTCTTCCAGCCTTTTCATGAATTGTGCTATCGCCGGATTGTTGACGGCCACTCCCTCCACACGCAGACTGGTGCCCTTCTTGGTGATGCTGGTGAGCCATTCACTCTGCGGGGAAATCCTGGAGACAAGTTCATCCAGGATATGTACCGAACAGGTTCGGTCTCTCTCAAGATCCTTTATGATCCCTATCTTCTTTTCCAGCGTTTCCTTATCTGCCTTAAACTTTTCCAGATCTCCCGTCACCTTGGTAAGGGCGTTCAGTCTGGCGCGCGCCGATTCGACCTCGGCCTCCAGCCCCGCGACACCCATACTCATATGGAGGTGGAGAAGGATCAGGAGGAGGAAGAACACTCCGAGGGAGGCCACCCCGATAACAATCTGACGCTGGGCACTTGCCTTCTTCTTTTCTTCGCGAACCGGGAGGAGATTGATCCGTATCATGAATCCTCCACACTCCTGAGGGCCAGGCCAACTCCGACAGCAGCGATGGGGCCTACCTCTCGTATATAAGAAGGGCTGAAAACATTTTTGTCGTACAGTATATTTTTGAAAGGATTGAATATCTCCACTTCACAGTTGAACATGTCTTTCATGGCGTCAGCTATGCCCGGAATTGCAGCACAGCCGCCACTGAGAAGGATACGGCTGCTCGACAATCCGCTCACCGTCGAGCTGAAATAATCGAAAGACCTCCCTATCTCCAGGAAAATGGGCTCAAGATAATCGAGAATCTTTTCCCCCGTGTCGCCATCCCCGCCTGAGCCTCCAAGCTTGATCATCTCGGCTTCCTCAAAAGAAATATCGAGTTTCTTTTGCAGGGCCCGCGTGATGGAATCCCCTCCCGACTTAATATTTCTTGTTAAAACAGACTCTTCGTCCCTGACGATATTGATATTGGTTATGCTCGCGCCGATATTGACCAGGGCAGTGATATCATCGGTCGCAAAATCATAGTTCTCCTCATAGGCCGTCTCCAGCGCGAAGGAATCAACATCCAGCACCGTTACCCTTGACCCCGCCTTCTCGATCGCATAGGCATAACTTTCAGTAACTTCCTTCTTCGCGGCGGCGATGATAACCTCCATCTGGCTGGGGTCGTTATCCCGCTGGCTGCATATATGAAAGTCGAAATTGACATCCCTGATGTCATCGAATGGCAGATATTCTCCGGCTTCATCGATTATAAAATCGCGCAACTCCCCCTCTTCCATTCTCCGGAAACCGGCCTTTTTAATCATGACGACATGTCCTGAGAGGGCTGTTATGACATTTTTCCCCCCGTATCGGGACACCTTGAAAAGTTCCTTTATCTTTTTGACGAGGGCATCATGATCCCTGATCAAACCGTTTTCTATAATTCCAGTTTCCAGGGCTACCTGCGCAAAGCGCTGCAGGGTCCACCCTTCCGGGGTATCCTTCAGCTCAACAAGCTTGATGCGGTTTGATCCTATGTCGACTCCCGCGACCCTCTTGCTTCCGGGAAGCAGTCCCTTTACTGAAAACATCCGGTCCCCACGCTTAATCGATAAATTGATAGACCCTGTCGCCCTGCTTTACCATTCCGAGCTCCCTCCTCGCCACTGCCTCAATGTAGCGCACGTCACCTTGGAGCAGCCCTATCTCTCTTTTCAGCTCACTATTCTCGCTGATAATACAGTCGTTGGCCTCTTCCAGTGCCACCTGTTTTTCCTTTAACGTACGATAGTCCATAAGCCCCCTGTCTCCGAAGATTATGAGGAGCACCATGATAATGAAAATGCCGAACAGAAGCCTGCCAATTCTCATACGGCACCCTTTTCCCCACAGAGTACAACCGTCCTACCCGTTAAAATAGCAATAAGTATGCCATCTTTATCTTCACCTCCACACATACCCCCGCTTTACGTGTCTGAGAAATCTTCAGCCACTCGCAGGAAGAGAAAACACCTGTCCCGCAAGCTTTAACCTATCAACAACAAAGGGGATTACTCTTTTTCCCACGAGAGGCGGCTCCTTCCCTCCACAGCCTGCATGCCAGGTATAACGATTCAAAACAACAAGATCCTGATACCTCATCCACTGCCTCTGTTGTCATCTCCACCTGAAAATGGTGCTTTTCACCGTAAAAGTAGTGTTTTTTTATATGGTTGACGGCTATTCATACAATTGGCGGCCCTGATGTCGCATCAGGCACCGTCGGAAGGAAGAAGCTGCTGAGGTTCACCCAAAAGGAATTCTCCCTTTTCAATCCAATCCTTAAGGATAATGGCTATCTCCCGTGCCTTATAATAACTGGACAGGGGTGCGGTAGGGATGACTCTGCCGTCAAGTTTTATCTTCCCGCTTCTTAACTCTTTATAGCTTACCTCGCCTATGCTCTTTGCACTACCGTTCGGGTAGTCAACGCCATAGTCGTAGACCTGCGCATAGATATCTTCATCTTTCACGGCCGTATACCGAGCCATTTCTTCATTGAGTATCGGTATGGGCACACCTATCCCGACGTAGAGGGATACCCCGTAGCCGAGCATGCTTGCCCCCACCAGCCACCGGGGATCCATCTCCTTCAGGTTTCCTATGGTCGCGAGCGTCCCCGCCCCCTCCTTCGGAACACCGTTCTCGCCCCTCAGCACATCCGGATTGTGCTGGGTTCCTGGCCAGGCCACAAACCCCTGGGCCCCGCAGAGAAATATCCGCGTACCGATGCCGATGGTCTTAAAGTAAGGGTCATTCAGCAGGGGGCTAAGCTGTCCCGATGTGGAGTAGGTCGCGTTCGCCATGTCGGGTCTGAGCACGCCCATATAGGTATAGATGGTCCGGTCGGACAGGTTCACCGCACAGTTGTAATTCTGATAGGCGTTCCGGGGATTGAAGAGAAAGGCGTCCCTGAGGTCATGTATCGTGATATTCTTTTCATGCCTGCGGGCGGGATAACAATCCGTGCCGTAGGATTCGAGGCGCAGTCGAATGGCCTTCCCCGCAACAAGATCTTCCAGGACATGCCCTCCGCCGTAGTTGAACTCGCCCGGGTGGATGCTGTTGAGGGGGTCCCCTTCAACCACTTCGGTGGCCCCGATATAACAGTCCACAGCGGCTATGCCGCCGTAAGCGGAAACATCGTTGAGCCATACCTTCGAGGCCCGTATCTTGGGAGAGGTATGCCCGAAGTTGAGAAAGGCACCCGATGAACACATGGGGCTGAAGGTTCCGGTCGTGACGACATCCACCTCTCTGGCCGCCGCGACGTCTCCTTTTTTCTCAACGATGTCTATGATTTCTTCCGCGGTGACGACAACGGCCCTGCCCTCTTTTATCTTTTCATTTATCTCTCTGTAGGTTTTATTGACCGTGTATTTTTTCATCTGACCGCATCCCTTGCGCACCGTACCGTGCACCGTGGAAATACACCAAACCAGTAAATAAAACAATAAAAAACCCCTGCCATGGCAACAGACAGGGGCAAAAGGCGTTGAATCCGCCGGATTTTTCAACAACTCTGCGGGCCTCCATGGTTATCCCGTATGGCCGAATCCTCCTGCTCCCCTTCCCGTCGTCTCCAGGTCGTCGCTTGCCTCCCATGAGGCCCGGCACACCCTGTGGATAACCATCTGGGCAATACGATCCCCCCTCTTGACGACAAAGGGGTTTGCGCCATGATTGATGATCAGGATCTTCACCTCTCCCCGGTAGTCCGCGTCTATGGTGCCGGGGGAGTTCAACACGGTTACCCCCGCCTCCACCGCCAGCCCGCTTCGCGGCCGTATCTGGGCCTCATAGCCGGGGGGCAGCGAGACGGCAATACCGGTGGGTATCAACCTCCTCTCGCCGGGGAGCAGGGTTGTATCACCATCCACCGCCGCAAAAATATCCATCCCCGCCGAGGCTTCCGTCATGTAACGGGGAAGGGAAAGATCCCCGCCATGCAACCTCTTGACGGAAATCACCACGTTGTTATTCAAGGGCATCCTTCCTGCTCAGTCGTATCTTCCCGCCCCTGTCGATATCGATGACCTTGACGCGAACCGTATCACCCTCATTCAGCACATCGGTGACCTTCTCCACCCTTTTGTTGTCCAGTTGGGATATGTGTACCAGTCCGTCCGTGCCGGGAAGTATTTCCACAAAGGCCCCGAAGTCGAGGATTTTTTTCACCGTGCCCTCGTAAATCCTTCCGATTTCGGGCTCTTCGGTCAGCGCCTTGACCATGGCGACCGCCCGTGCCGACGATTCGCTGTCATTCGAGGCTATGGTAACCGTGCCGTCATCGTCCACGTTCATCGACACGCCTGTTTCACTGATAATATGCCGTATATTCTTTCCTCCGGTACCGATGACGTCCCGTATCTTCTCCTGCTTTACCACCATGGTGGTGATCCTCGGGGCGTACGGAGAAAGATCCTCCCGGGGGGCGGTCATGGTTTCATTCAATTTACCAATAATAAAGACCCTGCCCTCCCTGGCCTGATACAGGGCATCTTTCAGTATATCCCCCGCAAGCCTGTCGACCTTTATGTCCATCTGCAGGGCGGTGATCCCCTTTTTCGTGCCGCACACCTTAAAGTCCATATCTCCCGCGTGGTCCTCATCCCCGAGAATATCAGAAAGGATCACCACGTCATCGCCTTCCTTCAAGAGCCCCATCGCGATGCCTGCAACGGTATCCCTGACCGGAACCCCGGCATCCATGAGCGAGAGAGACCCTCCGCATACGGTTGCCATGGAGGATGAGCCGTTTGAGGACAATATCTCGGAAACGAGCCGGATCGTATAGGGAAATTCTTCATGCGAGGGCAGGAGGGGAAGCAGTGCCCTTCGGGCAAGGTTGCCGTGTCCTATCTCTCTCCTTCCGGGGCCTCTAATAGGCCTGGCCTCCCCCACGGAGTAAGGGGGAAAGTTGTAGTGGAGCATAAACGTCCTCATCTCTTCCCCGTCTATGAAGTCCAGCCTCTGTTCATCCGAAGAGGTCCCCAGCGTAAGGGCGACAAGGGCCTGCGTCTCGCCCCTTGTGAACAGCCCGGACCCGTGCGCCCTCGGAAGAATACCGACTTCGGACGTAATCGTCCGTATATCGCTGCTGGACCGGCCATCTATCCTCCGCTTATCCACCAGGATCATGTTCCGGATGATCTCCCGCTCCAGATCTTCAAAGACACTTCCGGCCCTGGAGTCAAATCCGGCCTCGTCACTGCTCAGTTCCTCCACCATCTTTTTCTTGACCTCGGCCCTCAGCGCGTACCGCTCCAGCTTTCTCCCCTCGAGATAGGCCTCCCGGAGTCCGGCATAGGAAATATCTCTGACTCTCTGCCGGAGTTCTTCACTGATCTCAACCGGTTCGAACTCTCTCTTGGCCTTGCCCACAGCCTGGCAGAGAGTGTCCTGAAGCTCGATGACCGGCCTCATTGCCTCCAGTCCGAAGGTGATGGCATCAAGGATCTCATCCTCAGGGATCTCGGCGGCTCCGCCCTCCAGCATGACGAGATTGACATCAAAAGCTCCCTCTCCACCGGCGGAAGGGATCTTCCTTCCAACAAGAAACAGGTCCAGATCGCTCCCCTCCATCTGCTCGGCCGAGGGGTTGCACACCAGCTTTCCCTCCACCCTTCCCACTCGCACCCCCGCGATGGGGCCTTTGAACGGGATATCTGACATACAAAGGGCCGCGGAGGCTCCAAGCATGGCTGCGACGTCGGAATCATTTTCATCATCCACTGAAAGCACCGTCGCGACTATCTGGGTTTCATGAACATATCCATCGGGGAAAAGGGGGCGTATCGACCGGTCAATAATTCTCGAGGTAAGGATCTCCTTCTCGTTGAGGCGTCCCTCTCTCTTGAAAAATCCGCCGGGGATCTTCCCTGCGGCAAAGGTCTTCTCCTGGTAGTCTACCGTCAGGGGCAGAAAATCCAGCCCCTCTCTCTTGGATTTAAGGGATACCGCCGTCACAAGGACAAGGGTGTCTCCATAGGTAACCAATGCGGACCCATCCGCCTGCCCGGCGAGATAGTCCGTCTTGATAGACACATCTCTTCCCGCAAGAGTCGTTTTAAATACTTCTCTCATATTATTTATTTACTCCTTTTTTTTATCTTCTCAATCCGAGGCGTTTGATAAGCTCCCGGTACCGTTCTATATCCTTTTTCTTGAGATAATCGAGCAGGCTCCTCCTCTGCCCCACAAGCTTCAAGAGTCCCCTCCGGGAATGATGGTCCTTTTTGTGGGTCTTGAAGTGCTCCGTCAGATACTCTATCCTCCCGCTCAAAAGGGCAACCTGAACCTCCGGAGATCCGGTATCGCCCTCATGGATCTGAAAACTAGTCATTATCTCTTTTTTTCTTTCTTCCTCTAGCACAGCCACCTATCCTCCCTTATTCATTATATCATGCGTTTCTTTAGTTAAGAACCCTTAAAATCTTCACCGCCTGCTGCCCGTCACTCATCAGAGAAAACTCATCCGGAGAGAAAAACATCTTTGCAACAGCGACGATCCTGCCATCCTTCGTAACAAGTTTTATCAGATCTCCCCTCTCCGGCAAAGGGGTATTTTTATCCCTCAGGATGCCGCAATCGGGCTGATATCCCCTTCTTATCCTGTCTGCGGTATCCTGATCAACAACAATCGTACCCAGCTCGGGGAGCGTCTGCGCCAGGGGAATAATGTTTTTTTCAATAGCTTCAAGCCTTTTCCCGTCAGCGAGACCCTCAAGTGATATGGCGTCCTCCTGACTGAAAGAGCCGCTTCGTATCCGCCTGAGATCAAAGAGGCAGCCTCCGCATCCCAACCTGTCCCCGATATCGGCACACAGCGACCGGATATAGGTGCCCTTCGAGCAGGAGACATCAAAGGTCACATAGGGCATCTGTATCTCCGCCACCCTGATGTGATGTACAGTAACCGTTCTCAAGGGAGGTTCAATGTCAACCCCCTGCCGTGTCCATTTGTAGAGAGGTTTGCCCCTGAACTTGACAGCGGAATATTTCGGGGCCCTCTGCTCTATCCGACCGACAAAACCTTCTACCGTCTCCCGTATCTCTTTTTCCTGGAGACGGGGCTCACAGCGGGCCATCACCTCACCCTCCCTGTCAAGGGTGTCTGTCCTGACGCCCAGAAGCATCGTGGCACGGTACTCTTTATCATCTTGCAAAAAGAACCGTGTGAGCTTCGTCGCCTCATTTATGCAAACGGCAAGGACTCCCGTTGCCAACGGGTCGAGCGTTCCCGCATGCCCGACCTTCTTCGCCCCGAGCAGCTTTTTGACATCGCGTACAATATCGTGAGATGTCCTGCCGGACGGTTTGTCAATGATCAATACTCCATCCATATCAAAGGTTTTACACCGGAAGACCCTCGTCACATCGGCACCGCTATCGCATCGAGCACCATCCCCCTGACGGTTTCAAAATCTCCCTCAACCCTGCAGGCGGAGGCATTCCTGTGTCCCCCCCCTCCCAGTGTGCCAGCAATCTTTTCCACATCGACGTCTCCCTTGGATCGCAGGCTTAGCTTAAACCGGTCCCTGGAAACCTCGTAACAGCAGACGGCAATTTCAACACCGTGTATCGAACGGACCATATCGACAAGGCCCTCTGTGTGCTCCGGAAGCGCTCCTCCCTCACGGAGCATCTCCTGCGTGACAGAGACGATCCCCACCGTTCCCCCCTCATACAATTGCAGGGTATCCAGAACCTTTCCCATCAGTCGAATCTGCACGGCGGGTTTGGTCTCATAGATGTTTGTCGCTATGTACCGGCAGTCCGCACCCATCTCCACCAGATCGGCCGCCACCCTGAAGGTCTCGCTCCCCGTGTTGGAATACTGAAAACTTCCGGTATCCGTGAGGATAGCCGTGTATATATTCGTCGCAATGTCTACGGTTATCGCAATCCCCATATGCTTCAAGAGGCGATAGATCATCTCCCCCGTGGAACTCGCCCGGGAATCGGTCAGCAATATCTCCGAAAAGGTGCCGACGGAGACATGGTGGTCAATATTAACGCTCTTTTGTATAGAGCCTATCTTGTCCTGTTCATCTCCGACCCTTGAGATATCACTGCAATCCAGGACGAAAACCGCATCAAATCCGTCGACAGCGTCCAGGGAATGGACAATCGCCTTCGCACCGGGGAGAAATCCGTACACGGCCGGCGTCGTATCCTGATTATACACGACGGTATCCTTCCCCATACCGCACAGCACATGGTACAGGGCCAGCTCGGATCCCAGGGCATCACCATCCGGTCTCACGTGGGACGTGATGAGAAAGGTGGTGCCGGAATGTATAACCTCGGCAATTTCATCAAACATCTTTTTCTATCTCCGCCAGCAGCCGGTTAATGCGGTCTCCA
>Ga0268276_1003012_pt1 | contig 13571 bp, 12 predicted proteins | sample saktaG_4_FD_190145 | JGI IMG/M metagenome (GOLD analysis project Ga0268276, IMG submission 190145) | Saline water microbial communities from Sakinaw Lake, British Columbia, Canada - sak_2010_1_5_45m | ecosystem: Environmental > Aquatic > Non-marine Saline and Alkaline > Saline ...
AAGAAAGTCGCTCTTGTTGCAGTCGCACATAAATTACTACGTCATATCTTTGCTATCGTTAAATATGATAGAGAATGGGACCCTCAATATGCAAAATAAGTTGACTTCGAAACACAGTACATTCCTTGGACTAAATCCGCATATATTCCTCCTCTACTGTTAGAAACAATCGTAACTTGATCGATTGTTCCAGTATCCCATTTATTGTAAATACCACCTCCATAATTTGCTAAATGATTTTCTATAACTGTAGTTTTCATATCAATACAACATAGTTGAAAGTAGATTCCACCTCCTTTTTCAGCTATATTATTACGTATTATGCAGTCTCGAAGTGTAGGTTCGTTAGCTACAAAATATAAGCCACCTCCCATATCTGATGCGATATTATCAGTAATTACAACATTTTTAAGAATAATATCAGAATAAGTTGATGAAATACCTCCACCGGATTGTGAAGAATTTCCTACAATATTAACTTTTTCGAGATAAACCTCCGTATCATCATGTGAGTATATACCACCATCGGTGTTATTTTCAATATCTACATAATGCAATGAAATTGTTGAATAAGTGCTATAGATTCCTGATTTATTATTATTTGCAATTGTGCAATTATACATTTCCACACACGAACAAATAATTGAAATACCTCCACCCATAGAAGCAGAATTGTTACATACGACGACCTCGTCTATTCTAATAGAAGGACAATAACAAGCAATACCTCCACCCGTGTAATCCGAATCGTTATATGATACTATTAAATTTTGCAAATGTGGTGATGAGTAATGACAAGTAATACCTCCCCCTGTGTATGGGTGAGTATCGTTTCCTAGCCCATTCTGAACTGTAAATCCGAATAACACTGCTGTTGTATCTTCGCCACTTTCAAATGTTACCACACTTCCGCTTTGATTTCCATCAATAATTGTCTGCGAGATGTAGCTTGTATCTGCTGTTGTTAAGAACAACGATCCAACAGTAATATTCTTCCCGTTGTAATTAATATTTTCAACATACATTCCTGGCTGAACAAGAATCGTGTCAGCATTCTGTGACGCATCGATGCCTTGCTGGATTGTTGGGTAGTCAACCGGTATATTTATAATTGTTGCAGAGAGAATTCCAGTACATAGGAATAATATTAACATTCCGATAATGAGCATTTTAGTCATCTCGTCCTCCTGATCAAATCCTCCGAAAAATTACGTTAGATGATTTATTTTATTATAACTAATTTCCTAATTATTTCCCTTTCTACTGTCAATAATTTCATGAAGTAAATTCCCGAACTCGCATTTTCTGCATTCCACTCAAGAGTATGTATTCCTGCTTGCTTATTTTCATCAATAAGTGTTTCAACGAGTTGCCCTTTAAGGTTGTATATCTGGATTGTTACTTTATCAGGATGTGGGAGAGAGAAGGAGATTTGTGTGGAGGTTTTAAAGGGATTGGGATAGTTCTGATATAATACAATATCGACTGGGTGTGAATGTGACTCATCAACAGCAACTGGAATGACTAAATTAGCTGGTGGATAATAAATATAGGAACCACCACCAAAATCTATACTCTCCAGCCAATACCAGAGAACATCTCCTGGATTTGCTTCTGCATCTTCATCCGTGTAAATATAATTAGTTGGCTCTGAAGTTGTGCCTTGTCCAGGAATCAGCTCCACATTTATCATTTCAGCACTGGCAAATGAACTGTCATTTATAGAACGATAAATATTCCAGCCAATATTATCTGTCTCTGATGCTGTCATCCAATAAAGAGTTGGGATATTATCTAAATATTCTACAACAAAAGTAGAAAGAACACAATTTGGAATGATTAAATTGGTTGGTCCATAAATATAAGTCATACCACCAAGGTCTACACTCTCAAGCCAATACCAATATTCATCCATTGGATTTGGCTCTATACATTCATCTTCATAATAATAATCATGCGGTTCTGAACTGGTGCCTTGACCTGGAATTAAATCAACATTAATTAGCTCAGCAGTAGCAAAATTATTCTCATTATTACGGTAAATATTAAAGCCTAAAATATCAATTTCATATTCTGTTCTCCAATGGATAGCTGCCGCATCTTCTGAATAATCCCAATATGCTTCAAAAACAGAAAGGTAATCAGGGAATAATAAATTTGTTCCCAAATAAACTCCATTGTCAGTGCCAACCATAATATTTGGGCAATACATCGGATAAATTTCAAAACAGTAAACATCTTGAAAATCAAGTCCTGCGCCTATTTGATGTATTTCTCCCAGTTCTACAGGTTCAACAAGCCAGAGTCCTTCAGAATTTAGACATCCAACAACAAGCCATTCTTCGTATTCATAAATTTTATTTGGATAAACCATCCAGTTTATCAAAGTAAGCTCTGTAATCTCACCATCTTCATATTCTACTCTATAAATTCCATCCGACCAGCTTCCATCTCCGCAGGCAATAAATACCTCTTCTGTTAGGTAATGGCGAACATAAATATCATTTACAGGCAAACCAGTATCATAAGAAGTAAAAGTAGTGTCATTCTCAATATAAATCTCATTTCCTGCGGCAACAAAGAGGGTGCCGTTGCTGATTTCTTCAATATCTCTTACGTCTTTGTCATTAAAATAATCTACATCCGTCCAGATATTTCCGTCTGTGTAACAGAGTAGCCCATTATCCCAACCAAAGTAAAATCCTGATGACAGTTTCTTAACAAAATTCGGGTTATAAATCCATTCAATAAGTTCAAATTCATGGGAATTAACATTAAATTCATAAAGTCCATCACTATAACTTCCACAGCCAAAAGCACAGAAAATACGGTTGTTTGTATTATCAGATGCAACAGAAACTGCTCCCAGATTTGTCGCAATACTAAAGATACTAAAGTTTCCAGGACTATCAAAATATCCTAATCCTCCACCGCTATCAGCAATAGCAAAAATCAAACCATATTCAGAAATTACAGGTATTTCTGAGAATTCTATATCAGCAACTGGTGCATCAATCTCTGGATAAAGTTGCATCCAATCCTCTGCAGAAAGCTGGGTTGATAATAATAAGGTAACCAAGAGTAAATATAGAATTTTCCATTTTAACATACCAAATTGCTTGTATGTCTCAGATAAATGAGCATTTAAATTTTGTCTTTTCATGTTATCCTCCAAGTTTTTAGTTATTATTTTGGTTTTTTTGAACAATCTTTCATAATTTGTAGAATAGTATTTTAAATGTCAAGATTTATTTTATTATAACTATTTTTCTAATAACTGCTTTTTCTTTCGTCAATAATTTCATGAAATAAATACCCAAGAACCTTGCGAACGGTTGCCGAAGGCATCCTTCGCAATGGTTCGACAGTATTGCGGTATTTGAACCATCCAACCATTGCGAAGGTTATAAAGAAACCGTTCGCAAGGTTTTGGGATAATTATTTTTTTCATTGTATCAGAATCACTTTTTGAATTTTTGATACTTCCATTGTTGAAAGCTTAATGAAATAGATTCCCGAGCTCGCATTTTCTGCATTCCATTCAAGAGTATGAATTCCTGCGGGTTTGTTCTCATTAAGAAGTGTTTCGATGAGCTGTCCCTTCAGGTTGTATATCTGGATTTTGATATTTTCAGGTCGAGTGAGTGAATATGATATTTCTGTTCTTTGAGCAAAAGGATTCGGGAAGTTCTGTAACGAAACAAACTGTGCGGTCGCTTCGTCATCGTTACTAACATTGGGCTCATAAATGAATGAACCATAGACACCTGAACTTCCTCCGAAATCAATAACTTCCAGCCAATAGTAATATTGATTAGTGACATTCGCTGAAATATCATTAAATTCATAAGTTTGAGGAGTTGTCGAAGTTCCATGTCCTGGGATTATTGATAAATTTATTTTTGAAGAAGTTGCGAAATCGTCTGTTTCTGATCGGTACAGATTGAAGCCGATGACATCAGTCTCAAATAGGGTAGTCCAACTAAGGAGTACAGAATCAGTTGAGTCTGCATACACAGCATCAAAGGAGGAGAGCTCGATCGGTTCTGAAATTTCATCATAGGCAAAGATTTCGATGTCATCGATATTCCAACCGCAATACGTCCAGCCGCCATCAGTTTCACCCATTACCCATCGAAGATATACTTCCTGCTGGTCGTCAGCATAGTCAGAAAGATCAAGCTCCATTTGAGCCCAGGCATAATCTTCTATAGTTTCCGGATTTTCCCAGATAGTGTACCAATTGCTGCCGTCAGTGCTTATCCGCACATAGGCATGATCATAAGCAGGTTGCTCGACACCGAGCCAGCGCCGGAACTTAAGCGTTACTCCAAACATATTCGAGCAGTCGATCGCTGTAGAAGTGAGATTAGTTTCGGAGAGATTATTAGGGTAATCTCCATCAAGATTATAACCCAGAACATTATCTCCGGTGTAACCAGCGGTGGGATCGGGTCCGCCGTATTGACCACCGCCACCGGTCGGATGTCCATAAGCCCATTGATCTTCATTATCCCAGTTTGGATTTGAGTCCATGTACCAGCTATAGCGCAGGATAGGTTCGCCAACTGCAAGCAGAACATTGAGTGTGGTATCGCCATAATGATTTGTCAGATTTGTAAAGTATAGAGAAGAAGAATGCAGACCTTCCGACAACATATTTGCATTGTTGTTTATCTGAACGATGACTTCAGCAGTATCTCCTGCTGCAATAGAACCGAACACATCTCCAGAAAGCGTGATCCAATCGCATGTAAGATCATGGGATACTTCAAATGAAATGGTAGAAGTTTCATTATTGATAATGGAAAAGGTCATCTCCTGCGGAGCAAATGGACCGCCAGCAGGTCCTGAGGAGTTGAAGGATTCTTCGGGATTTATGCTGATACCACGCTTTTTCGTAAGTGCTTTTATACAGAAATTTGCAGTCTCATCCCAGGTTGGATTTGAGAAATTATAATCATACAGATCGTGCCAGCTAAATCCGTCATTGTAATAGCTTTCGTCGGGATTTGCTGAAGATTCGACAATCGTTCGATAATTCGCACCAAGGAGAACTGGCACATCGGAAGTTCTGTCTATCGCGAGACCTCCATCTGAGACAAGAAGGTACACATAAAAATCATTTCCATTATTTAATGTGATAGGGGTATCCAATGTGATCGTATGGAATCCTGTGTATTCAATAAGACCGGTTTGAGAACTGAGCTCATTTTGTAGAGAACCGCTCTGGAAATCATCGTAAATTTTGATAGTAAAATTAACGTTTTCCGTTGTGGTGAAAAAAGAGACTGCTTGTAAGATTTCATCATCTTGGGCAATGAATTTATTGAATGCTTCATTATATTGCGTGAGCGTATCCCGCCAGCCGTGATAATCATGATAATAGATGTTGCTGTATGGCTGAAGCACTGCATTGTACAAAGAAACTGCCCCCATTTCAGGATTCTGTCCGCAGTGCTTATCATAATAGGATATCCAAAAATAACCACTCAATCCCCAGCCCGAACCCCAGCTATTTTTGCATAGCCATGCACCCGGCAAAGGAGCTTGCGTGACTTTATTGTCGTCCCAGCCAACGATAGCTACTGCGTGGTTTGGATCAAGGGTAGAAGTAGGAGGTTGATAATGTATATAGCTGCTGATATATTGTGAAGCATAACAAAGGCAGGTGCCCATTACGCCATTTTCCATAACTTTATTTTTGATCGTATTGATATTGCCAAGATCGATTCCTGCAACGTACCACTCGATGTCATTCACATAATAATAATGATAGCTCGGCTCGTATCGTGCAGGGGGTGAGGAGTAAGATTGCCCGTCAATATCGCGCACTGCGCCTTCCCCGCGTGAAAGATATGCAGACGTTACACGGTAATCTCCACCTTGATGCACTTCAAGTCCGCTTCCGGATGGAGGAGTGATGTCATCGTTGTTGTGCTGATTAAAACCATTCCACCAGTCCAGATGGTATTCCGCAAGATTCGGCTCTTCGATCTCGCCGTTTGCTGTCCAAACACCTATCATCATAAGATTTCCTTCTATCGATGCCATAGCGCCGTGAGTCCAGCAAGTGCCGCCCTGCTGACTCTTTACGGTTGTGACATAGTTTTGTCCACCCACATCACGCAGATCGAAAGTAGCGGGTGGGTCTGCTTGTAAAAAAAGTGTTGCTGCTAATATGATTATGGTAAAAAAGACGATTTTTTTCATGTTGCTCCTTACATATATTCCATTGTGCCTTTGACAAAATGTATATCTAGTGAAATGATCGATGCGCCGCCGTGTTTGTCAAGGTCTCCAAGCAGGTTTTCTACTCCGCGAATAATTGTATGCAGTTCTGATTCGCTAATAATAGCAAAGATCGTTTTACTATAGTTTTTATTTTCTCCAAGGAAATTAATGAAATCAGCGAAGAGGGGTACTTTTGTGAGAATTCCTCCCATACCTTGAGAGTCAATAACGGTCGAGCCCTTCACTCCAAGTTCCAGAAAGAGTTCCATGATATCTTCCAGAAATTTTTGCTCGTATAAGACGATCATCAGGAGTTTTTTCTTTTCTTGAGGAAGTTCTTTTCTTGCTTCTTCCCCGCTGCTCATTGCAATAGTTTCATAGATTGATTCGCTGGAATGTGCTGCAAGAAGTTCATTCTTTATATCTTCATCACGAAGTGTTCTTGATATTGCAGAAAGCATTTTCAGATGCTCATTTGGTGAATTTGATGGTCCAAGAAGCACAAAAAGGATATGAACTTTTCTGTTATCGGCAGCTTCGAACTGGACTCCTTTTTGGGAGATAGCGAGAGCAAGGACAAAATCATCAAGTCCTTCTATCTTTGCATGAGGAATAGCAATTCCACCACCCAGACCTGTGCTACCAAGTTTTTCCCGTTCTTTCAAAGCGGAATATATTTTTTTTGATTCCATTTTTTCAAGCTGTGGACAGCTTTTAAGGAGATCAACAAGTTCATGAAGTGCTTCATCCTTCTTCTTCGCCTTGAAAGAAGCAGAGCAGCTTTCTTTGCATAATTTGTCATAAAGATTCATTTTATTGTCCTCAAATTAAGGTTTAATACCTGTGCCTTTGATGATCGCCCATTTGGAAAGCACAGGACCGACAAGCTCGTTTATAAAAACCGAAAATATCACAATGTTTACCATGTTGATCGCCAGATGCTGCATCTCAGGAGTGGAATTTGCAATAATTGGAGACGCCTGGATCATAAGCACAAGTCCGATAGCGACGCCTGCTTGCGGGAACATGCAGATACCGAGATATTGTTTCGTTACTGCATCAGAATGAACAGTTAGTGCTCCAAGATATACACCGAAATATTTTCCGATCATGCGAGCAACAACGAAGATCACGCCGATAATAAGAATACCCGGCTGGGTAAAGATTCCGAGCTGAAGCTCTGTGCCTGCAATTGCAAAAAACGCAGCATAGATAGGAGGTGTCAATCCTTCGAGAATTCGTGAAATTCTTTGATTCTTATGAGAAAGATTAACAAGTGTTACACCGATCACTATATTTGTAATAAGCGGTGAGATATGAAGCGGGTGCGCAAGACTGATCACAATAAAGATTATGCCAAGTGCAATGATCATGATCTCGCTTTTATTTTGTTTCTTATGCGTCGCTTTATGAAGAATGAATCCCACTACAATACCGATTATTATCGAGAGAAAAATTTCTCCAAGTGCAGTGAGAATCATGATCATTGGATTGCTTTTTATACCGCTTATGTTTGGCAGAGTGATTCCGATAAATGCAAAGACAAAACCAAAGATAATAACCGAACCGGCGTCATCGAGGGCAACCAATCCATAAAGATAATCAATAAATTTTCCTCGAGCGCGCAATGATTGCACTATGGCAACAGTGGCAGCAGGGGCAGTTGCAGTGGCTATAGCTCCCAAAAGCAATGAGAATTCATATTTAAAACCGATCAGCATCAATGCTCCAGAGACAAGTACAAATGTCAGCCCGATCTGGAATAAGGTGAGGATAATTATCCCTTTTCCAATGGATTTCAATTTTGAACGCGAAAATTCTCCTCCAATTGCAATTGCGATAAGCCCGAGTGCGATTTCCGTGATAGGACGAAGAGCGTGCACCATCTTCAGCTCGATAACATTTCCAATCGACTCACCAAGCAATATACCCGCAATGATGTAACCGGTGACAACCGGCAGTTTGAGCTTGTCAGCAACTTTTCCGAGAATGTAACCGACAATAAGCACAATACCGATTGCAAAGAGGATATGGTGGCTTACGAGAGTACGTAATGTTGTCATAGAAAATTCAGTTGCTGTGAGTATCCAGTTAAAGGCAGATGACATTGAGCATCCTTATCGAAATTAAGTTTTGGTTAGTTTGCAAACAAGGTGTGAAATTGGTCAATATCTTTATTTGATTAAATCATACCTTGCATTAATGAGGAAAAATTGACAATGAATTCCGGCTTCAAATAAACGAACACATTCGATGAAAGCACATAGTGATGAATACTGGATGAGATTGGCGCTTGAAGAAGCCAAGAAGGCTTTTCAAGAGGATGAAGTCCCGGTCGGTGCAGTAATAATAAAGGATGGAAAAGTCATTGCACGTGCTCATAATTCGACAGAATCCAGCAATAATGCTCTTGCCCATGCAGAGAAGCTTGCTGTTGAACAGGCGCAGAAAAAACTTGGTAAGTGGTTTTTAGATTGTACATTATATGTTACTCTTGAACCCTGTACTATGTGTGCTGGAGCAATAGTTCTTTCACGTATAAATAGAGTAGTTTTTGGTGCCTTTGATGAGAAAAATGGTGCATGCGGATCATTATATAATGTTCTTTATGACACTCGCTTGAATCATAATCCTGAATTGAAAGGCGGTGTCATGGCATATGAATGTGGTGAAATTTTAAAAAATTTTTTTCAAAAAAAACGGACTAATAAAGATGGAGAGGTGTCCGAGCTGGCTTAAGGAGCACGCTTGGAAAGCGTGTGTAGGTCATAAGCTTACCGCGGGTTCGAATCCCGCCCTCTCCGCCATTTTTTTAGGAGAGATGCCGGAGCGGTCGATCGGGGCGGTCTCGAAAATCGTTGTCCGTCGGTTGGCGGACCGTGGGTTCGAATCCCACTCTCTCCGCCACTTTTTTATCTCAAATACAATTTTTTTTATCAAAATTCTTGACGATATTAATTTTGAATTTTACATTTGCCATTTATAAAAGTAATATACTTTTTAAGTTAAATAAGTTCAAAATATTTAAGATTGAAAGTAGATTTTTTTACGTCTATTCTTCATGATAAGTATGAGAACAAGAAAAAATAGGAGAATAGAAAGCATGCAAGGTAAAAAACTCTATGTGGGTAATCTTGATTATTCAGTCACTAAAGAAGCACTTTCAGAATTATTTGCTGAATTTGGCGAAGTGGTTGAGGTTACCATCATTGAAGGAAAAGGTTTTGGATTTGTAGAAATGTCAGAACCATCTGAAGCTGAAAGCGCAATGAGTGACTTGAATGGAAAAGACTTTAAAGGTCGTTCCCTGAAGGTCGATGAAGCACGTCCGAAAAGAGATAATCAAAGAGATAATCGAAGAAACTTTAAAAGATAAAGAATCAAGTATTGTCACTTAAGAATGGCATGATCATTAATTTGGTCATGCCATTTTTTAATGGGAATTCTTTAAGGCATTTGTTGACAGGAATTTATGATTTCACACTTCTCATCCAAAATAATTTGGATTTAAATTATAAATATGCTAAACGATAATAATGAAATTAGTGAGTTATTTGGTGAATTAAAACTCACAGACAATGGTAAATGGTATGCTGTGTACACAAAATCTCGTCATGAAAAAAAAGTAGCCAAAAGCTGTATCGATTATGATATTTCATATTATCTGCCTTTGATAGAGAGCGCTAGGTATTATCAGAATAGAGTGATCACTTTTACAAAACCTCTGTTCTCGAGCTATATTTTTTGTAATTGTTCTTATGATCAAAAAATCCAACTATATCGTACCGGATTGCTTTGCACATTTATAGCGGCTTCCGATCAGGAACAACTCCTAAAAGAACTCAAGCAGATACATGATGCAAAAAATGAAGGAGTTAAACTTACTCCTCATAAATATCTTACGCGGGGAAGAAGAGTGAAAATTATTCGAGGACCCTTTAAAAACTATGAAGGAAAGATCTCTTATAGAAAAGGATCATATAAATTAGTACTAAATATTGACTTGATAAAACAGGCTGTGGCAATCGAGGTCGATGCAAAAAATATTGCTTTGCTCGATGATGAGTAAAGAATATCAAAAAGGAGAAACTAGATTGATGGAAAAACCAAGAATAGCTGTTGTAGGTTCCGGGTCATGGGGATTTAATCATGTGAGAACATTTTACAACTTAGATAGTTGTGTACTTGTAGGTGTGAGTGATCTTATTGATAAGAATCTTGAAAGGGTGAGAAAACAATTTCCAGCCCTTAATACATCAAAGAAATACACTGATTTTACTAGAAATGATAATATTGATGCGATAGTTGTCCCCTCGAGTGCAGAAACCCATTACGAGATTGCGAAGGATGCTTTAGAGCATGGAAAACATTGTTTAGTTGAGAAACCGATAACATTAGATATTGATAATGCACAGGAGCTAGTTGACCTTGCGAATCAGAAAGGTCTGGTTCTTATGGTTGGTCACCTGCTTATTTATCATGGGGCAGTTGATTTCCTGAAGAAGCTCGTTGACGAAAAGAAGATCGGAGACATGCTTTATCTGTATTCTCAACGAGTAAATTTGGGGAAGGTACGATCAAATGAGAATGCGTTATGGAGTTTTGCCCCACATGATATCTCGATCATGCTCTATCTCATAGACTCAAAACCAATAAGAGTATCTGCAACAGGACAGAGCTTTTTACAAAGGAAAAAAAATATACACGATGTTGTTTTTTTTACTATTTATTTTGAAAATGGTACTATTTCGACCGGACAGGTAAGTTGGCTTGATCCACATAAAATTCGCAAATTTACCATTGTTGGAAGTGAGAAAATGGTGACTTTTGATGATATGGAAGTTCGAGAAAAGATAAGAATTTATGATAAAGGTGTGGACGGATGGAATGTATCTTATGATTCTTATGCAGAGTCAATGTCAATTCATGATGGAGATATCTCAATTCCCAAAGTAATTCTTACCGAACCCCTCAAAAGAGAAGATAGCCATTTCATTGAATGTATTGTTGACAAAAAGAAACCTCTTACAGACGGACAGAATGGTCTCGATGTATTGAAAGTTCTGGTTGCCGCTCAGAGATCTTTAGAAAATTTCGGAAAACCCGAAGATATTTTATAAAGGAGAGTAATGGACGAATTCATTTCAGAGAAAGTGCTAATTGGTAAAGACACAAAGATTGGATTGAATGTTATTATCGAAGATAATGTAAAGATCGGTGATAATTGTCTTATCGGACATAACGTGATCATTCATGAAGGATCTGAAATTGGTGGTGGTGTGCGAATTGATGACGGCACGATAATAGGAAAAGAGCCCCTTTTTTCACCAAGAAGTATTTTCAAGCCGAAAAAATTTAACCCGGCAAAAATCGGCGATGATTGTCTTATCGGTGCTAATGTGGTGATATACGTGGGCTCTGTTATTGGGCACAAAAATCTTATTGCAGACCTTTCAACTATAAGAGAAAATGTAACAATTGGTGATGTAAATATAATCGGAAGAAATGTCACTATTGAAAACTTTGTGACAATCGGGAGCAGATGTAAATTTGAAACTAATGTTTATATAACTGCGTATTCTGAAGTTGGCGACTACTGCTTCGTTGCCCCATGTGTCGCTACAAGTAATGATAATTACATGGCGCGTGATAAAGAACGCTATAAACACTTTAAGGGTGTTACCCTTAAAACCGGTGCAAGAATCGGAGTAAATGCAACTATACTTCCCGGCAAGATAATTTATGAGGACGGAATGGTGGCAGCCGGTTCGGTAGTCTCAAGGGATGTCCCAAAAGGAAAAATCGTTCTCGGATGCCCTGCAAAAGTACACCGTGATGTAAACGAGAAACAACTTTTAAAAAATAATCTTGATAAATAGAAGGAGAAATTCATGAAAGTTCCAATGCTCGACTTAAACGCTCAATATGAGCCAATGAAAGATAAAGTTTTACAAGCGATGACAGAGGTCTTCGAATCAAAAAGATTTGTCAACGGTCCTCAGGTCAAAGAATTAGAAGAGAAGTTAGCTGAATATTGCCATTGTAAACATGCGATTGGTGTTACATCGGGATCTGATGCTTTGCTAATATCACTTATGGCATTTGGTATAGGTGAGGGTGATGAAGTAATAACAACTCCCTTTACATTTTTTGCGACTGCCGGCTCCATTTTTCGTGTTGGAGCAAAGCCGGTATTTGTAGATATTGATCCCAAAACCTATAATATTGATTCCGAACGTATCGAAGAAAAAATTACAGACAGAACAAGAGCTATCATACCTGTTCACCTCTTTGGACAATGTGCCGAGATGGATAAGATCAACGAAATTGCGCAAAAGTATAACCTCTATGTTATTGAAGATGCAGCACAGGCAATTGGCTCTGAATATAAAGGAAGACGTGCAGGATCTCTTGGAGATGTGGGTTGCTTCTCATTTTTCCCGAGTAAAAATCTGGGATGCTGCGGAGATGGAGGCCTTGTCACAACGAACAATGACGAATTAGCTGAAAAGATCAAAATCTTACGCCAGCATGGCAGCAAACCAAAATATTATCATAAAATAATCGGCGGCAATTTCCGACTTGATACTATGCAAGCAGCAGTGCTTCTTCAGAAATTTCCTTACCTGGAAGAATGGCACAAAGGTCGTCAGAAAAATGCAGAATATTATAATGAACATTTGAAAGATGTGGTTGTTACACCTTTTGTTGAATCATATAATATAATGATCTATAATCAATATACTATACGGACTCCTATGAGAGATAAGCTACAAAACAAGCTTAATGATGCGAATATTGGTAATGCAATTTATTATCCCGTTCCACTTCACCTGCAAGAATGTTTCGCCTATTTAGGATATAAAGAAGGTGATCTTCCCGAATCAGAAAAAGCTGCACAAGAAGTTGTATCCATTCCAATATATCCTGAATTGAATGACAAGCAAAAGGATTATGTTATTCAAATTATCAGAGATAATTTTTCTTAGATGATATTTTTATCATAAATTTGGCTTTTTATTGACAAAGAAAATTATAAGAGTCAAATATCTGGAAAATAATTTATAAAAAGATAAAAAAATGAAAAAGAAAGCACAAGTAACGATAGTATTAATTTTCGTTCTCAGTTTATTTCTTTCTTCTACACTCCTCACTTTTGACTCCTATGTTGGACCTACAAAGGAATCCGATGAATTATATTGGGATAGTGTGATGTCATTGTATATTGACTACAAATATAATAAAATTATAGATATAGTCATGCAAACAGAGATAGAAAGGAATAAGGGAAGGTGAGCAAGCTTATCATGTCATTGGTTTTACAGACCGCAGGGAAT
>Ga0268276_1003014_pt1 | contig 13556 bp, 16 predicted proteins | sample saktaG_4_FD_190145 | JGI IMG/M metagenome (GOLD analysis project Ga0268276, IMG submission 190145) | Saline water microbial communities from Sakinaw Lake, British Columbia, Canada - sak_2010_1_5_45m | ecosystem: Environmental > Aquatic > Non-marine Saline and Alkaline > Saline ...
TATGGAACGTATAGTGTTGAACACAACAGTTATGACCAATCGTAGCCTCGAAAGAGGCTAAAGATTGGTCGATTAAGGAATTGGCTGTGTTTAACACTACATCGAAGAACCTTGCGGTTCTTCTTGTGGCCGTTTGCTCCGGCTGTCGCAAACAACCATATGAGAAAACCCAAGTTGAATAAAAGCAGGGTTTTCGATTATAATTGCGCTGGATTTATAGGGTCGTCTGCGCTATACTGCGGAAAGCAGGATGTGAAGGGTATATGGCTCAGCTCAATGAACTTCTGGAGGATGTCGCGGCAGGTCACCGCCTGAATTCACGCGAAGCACTCCTGCTCTTTGGGATCCATGGCCGGGATGTCTGGGATGTGGCAGCAGCTGCAGACTCTTTGAGGCAGGAGAAGGCCGGCGATGCGGTGACCTATGTCCGCAACCAGAACATCAACGTCACCAACCTCTGCGTCAATGCCTGCGGGTTCTGCGGGTTCTCGAAAAAACCCGGTGATGAAGGTATCTATTTTCATGACCGTGCGGCAATTTTAAAAAAAGCAACGCTCGCACACAAGAGAGGCGTCACCGAGATATGCACGGTGAGCGGGCTTCATCCAGATTTTACCGCGCAGTCCTATTGTGATACGTACCGGTGGATCCGCGAGGCGGCGCCGGGCGTCCACATCCACGCGAGCAACCCGATGGAGGTCGCATATGCGGCAAAAAAGAGCAGGATCTCTACCGAGGACGTCCTCGTCCGGATGCAGGATGCCGGGCTGGGATCGATGTGCGGTACGGCAGCAGAGATCCTTATCGACAAAGTGCGCAAGAAGATCTGCCCGCAGAAGGTCAGCACGAAAGAATGGGTGCGGATCATCAAAGAGGCGCATAACCTCGGTATTCCCACGACTGCGACCATCATGTACGGGCACGGTGAAACTGACCTTGACCGGGTCAGGCACCTCGAAATCCTGCGCGAAATCCAGGACGATACCGGGGGTTTTACCGAATTTGTCCCGCTCTCGTTCATCCACATGAATACCCCGCTCTACAAAAAAGGGCTGGCCTGTGCAGGGGCAACGGGCAGGGAAGACCTGCTCATGGTCGCGGTCTCGCGCCTGTTTCTGGACAACTTCAAGAATATCCAGGTCTCGTGGGTGAAGGAAGGCATCAAGCTGGCACAGCTCGGGCTGCTTGCCGGTGCAAACGATCTCGGCGGCACGATGTTTGAAGAGAGCATCTCGAAAGGGGCAGGCGCCACCAACACCGATTACCTTGACCCGGAAGAGATGCGGAGGGTTGCCGGGGATATCGGGAGGAAGCTTGTCCGGCGCACTACGCTCTATGAGTTGTTACCCTGACCTTTTTTTATAAAAGGAGATGGAATTTCCCGTTCTCGAATCATCCGGCAGATTTCCCCGTCTTCTGAAATTGTTTTTCTTCCACAAGATAATTGATCACATTCTCTGAGATATCCGCCGCATATTCCCCGACTCTCCTGAGACTCTCCGTGATGTAGCCGAGCGCGATGGCATCGGGAGTCTCTTGCTGGAGCACGAGATTGTTGATCTCTCCGCACAGGGATTCGAGCACCTGTACGGACTCGATGTTCTTGTGCGACTTTTTCATATCGTTATTGAAAAACGAAACAATGCTCCGGTCGAAGATGCCGACCGAAAGCTCGCTTGCCTTTGCGATCTTTTCGATGATTGCCGGATCGAGATCTTTTGTCAGGATTGCCTGTGCGTTGTCTACAATCCGTTCCGCATGATCGCCAATCCGCTCGATGATCCGGCTGATTACGAAGTAGTGCACCGCCGTTCCCGGGGTAATCCCCATCTTTTTTGAGAGTGCGACATTGGACAGGATCATGTGTGCCTGCCGGGCGATGAGCCAGTGGAGACGATCCACGTCATTGTCGCGGGCGGTTACGTCAGCAGCAAGCAACGGGTTTCCTGTTCTGATCGCCGTGATCGCATCCTCGTGCATCGCTTTCACAATCACATACATCCGCTTGATGGTGTTTGCAAACGGCATCTCTGACGGGTTGAGCAGGTCTTTTAATGTGATAATCGAATCGTTCTCTTCGACAACTTCCTGCCCGATCGTCATCTGGGTGAAATTCCGGACCACCCCCCTGACAAACGGTGGTAACCGTTCTTTTGATGTAATCACGATCGTGGTGATGCCCGAGATATACGCACCGATCAGCAGCCGGAACAGGTATGACGGTTCTGTAATTCCATCAACAGAAAATTCCAATTTCCGCTGAAGGGGCTCCTGTTCAATGGTCTTTGTTATGAGCAGCGTCCCATCTGTCTGGAATTCAATCCCGAGCGGATCGTTCTTCTTGATCTTCTGGGCATCTATCCATTCCTTCGGCAGCGTAATCACGTACGATGACCCGCCCGTAAACTGGACTTTCCGGATATCCACGACAACCACCTCTCTTAAGAGCAGATAACCTGTATAACTCTATCTTTACCTATATCGAATATATATACCTATATTCTCTGTCGAAAAAGGGTATATCTTCCGCTGGTAATCTCATGAAAGAACACCATGAACAAGCGAACACATCCCCGTCTTTTCGTGATACTCGGCCTCGTCATCCTGCTCGTTGGAGCAATGGCGGTGGCCGGTTGTACTGATAGTGCGAAGAAAACCAGTGCGGTGCCCCCCGTTCCGACAACTGCTGTACTCACTCCATCACAGGCGCCCGTTTCATCACCTGCGGCACAACAGGCTGCCGCGGCCTCGGGAACGACTGCTCCGGCAACCTCCGGTCAAAAAGGGACGCTCAAGGTCAGCGGTTCGACAACGGTCTTACCTATTGCACAGAAAGCTGCTGAAGCATACCTTGCCACTAACCCGGATGCCGATATCCAGGTAACCGGTGGAGGATCCGGCGTCGGCGTCCAGCAGATCGGTGAAAAGTCTGTTGACATCGGCATGTCCTCCCGCGAGCTGAGTGCTACCGAGAAGACCAAGTACCCGATACTCTACAAGACCGTTGTCGCAAAAGACGGGATAGCTATCATTGTCAACCCGGCAAATGAGATCAGGGTGATTTCAGCCCAGAATGCTGCAGATATCTATACGGGCAAGATTACCAAGTGGTCGCAGGTCTTTGGCGGCAACGTCCCCGGCACCAACAACCAGATCGTTGTCGTTGGCCGTGACAGTGCATCGGGCACCCGCGAGTTCTTTGACAAGGATGGCGCGGGAATCCTCAAAGGAGCTCCACCGGTAAAATCCATGCTCGAAAAGAACTCCAACGGTGCAGTCACCCAAACCATTGCCCAGACGCCCGGCGCAATCGGCTACGTCTCCATCGGGTTTGTCGACAGCAGCGTTAAAGCCCTCCCTATCTGGTGGAACGATCCCGACAAGGCAGTCGCACCGACGAGGGAAAATGTGCTCACCAAGGCATACCCGATCAACCGTGAACTGTTCATGTTCACCAACGGCCAGCCCACCGGGCTTGCAAAGGACTACATCGGTTTCATCCTGAGCCCGGATGGACAGAAGATTGTCGGGGAAGAAGGGTACGTATCCCTCATATGATACTGGATCCCGGATAATTTAAGGAACATTTTTTCTTGTATGGAAATGCCACGAGGGATACCGGGAAATCTTATCTCAGCTGATGCCCGGAGTGCCGTCTCCCAGAAATCGGCGGCAATTTCCCGCGAACGAAAGGAAACAGCAATCAGGACAATCTGGTTCCTTACCGCATTATCAGCAATCATCGCGGTCTTCTTCATCCTGCTGTTCCTTCTCCGTGACAGCCTCCCGGTATTTGAGAACACCGGGATTATCCCGTTCCTTACCGGCACGACCTGGTACCCGACGGGTAACCCGCCGGAATACGGCATCCTTATCCTGATTGTCGGGACGGTGCTGGTCACCCTCGGCGCAATGGTCTTTGCAGTCCCGTTATCGATCGGGTGTGCGATCTACATCTCCGAGCTCGCCCCGCTCCGGGCTAAAAACATCCTCAAACCGGCAATCGAACTGCTTGCGGGAATACCCTCGGTTGTCTATGGTTTTTTCGGGCTGGTTGTTCTTACCGATGTGATACGTACAACATTCGACACTCCCACCGGTGAAACGTGGCTTGCAGGATCGATCCTGCTGGGCATCATGGCACTTCCCACCATCATCAGCATATCAGAGGATGCCATCAGCATGGTGCCGCGGGAGTACAAGGAAGGCTCGCTCGCAATTGGCGCCACACGCTGGCAGACCATCAGCCGTGTCATTGTCCCCGGGGCCCTTTCAGGGATCACCGCGGCGATCATCCTCGGGTTCGGGCGGGCGATCGGGGAGACCATGGCGGTACTGATGGTGACCGGGAATGCGGCGATCATCCCCGACCCGATCTGGAATGTCCTTTCCCCGGTCAGGACTCTCACCGGAACCCTTGGTATCGAGATGGGAGAAGTGGCGGTGGGCAGCGATCACTATGCGGCGCTCTTCGGCATTGCCGTGATTCTCCTTGCCATAACGCTGATCGTAAACTCCATCGCAGTCATGATCTTAAACAACCTCCGCGAGCGCCATATGGGCGGGGCACACAGGAAAAGCATTGCCCTGCAGACCTTGTTGGCATGGATTAAGCGACCGCTCATTCTGGGCGGACTTTTTCTTTTCATTGTTGCCCTCTTCCTCATCCTGTCTTTCTATGTGGCCGTCCCCATCCTCGCCTGTCTCGGTGCGGTCTACTTCATCAGGGATCGTCTCAGTCCAAAACAGGCGGAGAAGGTGGCGTTTGGCCTGATTATCACATCGGTGATCATCGTCCTCCTCATCCTGGTCCTCCTCCTCCAGGACATTGTCATCCACGGCCTTCCTGCCCTTTCATGGGAATTTCTGACCCAGTCTCCCAAGGATCTCGGGCGTTCCGGAGGGATCTTCCCGGCAATTGTCGGGACATTCTACCTTGTTATTGGCGCCATACTCATTGCCATACCGCTGGGCGTGGGTGCGGCAATCTACCTCATCGAATATACAAAAGAGAGCAGGGTTACCCGGTTTATCCGCACTGCGGTTGACTTATTGAACGGCACCCCGTCGATCGTCTTTGGACTTTTTGGCTTAGCATTCCTCGTCTATTTCCTGGACTTCGGCGTCTCGCTGATCGCGGGGCAGGTGACGCTCGCGCTCATGGTCCTGCCCACGATGATCCGCGCCACCGAGGAGTCGTTGAAGAACATCCCGCAATCACTGCGGGAGGGGAGTCTGGCGCTGGGAGCGACCCGCTGGCAGACAATCCATCGCGTCGTCCTTCCCCCGGCAGTGCCCGGTATCGTCACCGGTACAATCCTGTCTATCGGCAGGGCTGCCGGAGAGACGGCCCCGATCATGTTCACTGCGGTTGTCTTCTCCCAGAGATATCTCACCAGCTCGGTCTTTGAACCGGTGATGGCGCTGCCGTACCACCTCTACATCCTTGCCACAAATGTGCCGGGCTCTTCGACCAACAAGTACGGGACTGCGCTCGTACTCCTGCTCCTCGTGATCGGGATTTACTCGGTCGCGATCTTTGTGAGGACTCATTTCCAGAAAAAACTGCGGGGTTAATATGACCTGTGAACCGATCATTTCATCAAACGAACTCAACCTCTGGTACCATGACACCCATGCACTCCAGTCGATCACCATGAATGTTCCAAAGAACAGGGTAACGGCGCTGATCGGCCCGTCCGGTTGCGGCAAGTCGACCCTGCTGCGCTGCTTCAACCGGTTAAACGACCTCATCGACCATGTCACGATTACCGGGGAGATTACCCTTGGCAGCAACAACATCCACGCACCCGGGACCGATGTGGTCATGCTCCGCAAAAGAGTCGGCATGGTATTCCAGAAACCCAACCCGTTCCCGAAGTCCGTTTACGAGAACGTCGCATACGGGCCTCAGGTCCATGGGGTGAAAGATAAATCTGAGATTGACAGGATTGTTGAGCAGAGTCTCCGCCATGCCGCGCTCTGGGACGAGGTGAAGGACCGGCTTGATGATTCGGCGCTCGGCCTCTCCGGCGGGCAGCAGCAGCGCCTCTGTATCGCACGGACGCTTGCAGTCGGCCCGGAAGTGATCCTGATGGACGAGCCATGCTCGGCGCTCGATCCGATTGCCACGGCAAAGATCGAGAACCTGATCGACATGCTCAAACAGGAATATACCGTTATCATCGTTACCCATAACATGCAGCAGGCAGCACGGGTGAGCGATTATACCGGTTTTATGTACTTGGGAAAACTCATTGAGTGTGGCAGGACCAAGCAGATCTTCGAACACCCAAGAGAAGAACTGACGGAGAATTACATTACCGGGCGGTTCGGGTAGGTGATCCGTTATGTCAGAAAAATTCCATGCAGAACTGAATAACCTGAAGCAGGATACGGCTGAAATGGCGAAGTTCGGGCGGAACATGCTCCGGACAGCCGTCGATGCGCTTGTCCAGCAGGACGTGCAGCTTGCAGAATCGGTCGTAGCAAAAAAAGAAGAGATCCACGGGATGGAAGTGAAAATTGAAGAAAATTGTTACCAGCTGATTGCGCTCTACCAGCCGATGGCAAAGGACATGCGGGTCATTGCCTGCACATTAAAAGTCGCAACAGCGTCAATGCGGATCGGGCGTTACGGCAAGGTGATCGCAAAGATCGTCAGGGAGATCTCGGATAAACCCCATATCGCGAACCTGATGAGCATCCCCCACATGGCAGACCTTGTCATAGAGATGGTAGACGATGCGGTCCGGGCGTACGAGTCAGAAGACATCACACAGATTTCAGAATTTTCCGTACGTGATGATACCATCGATGCACTCCGGCACTCCATCTTCCGCGAAGGGATCACCTACATGATGGAGGACCCCAAGAATATCCCGCGCTGCACGCACTACATCATGGTGGCCCGGTATCTCGAACGGTGTGCCGACCATGCATGCAAAATCGCAGAGAACGTGCACTATATGCAGACGGGAGAACGCATCGAAATCAAATGAGTGTGCCGTATATACGCCCTCAGGTCATCATTTTACAACCGGCACCATAGCGGATGTGGAACATATTGAGGCGGAGGACGACACTGTACGAAATGGTCTGACTGGGTTCCGGACGGCACCGGTGAGTTAACAGGGTCAGACTGGACAAGGACATGTATGAGAAGAAAAGAACGGGAAATCACGGATCCGGCTGAAGTGGAATCGGTCCTTTCGGGGGCACAGGTATGCAGGATTGCACTGGCAGATGGTGGCGAGCCCTACGTGGTCCCGGTCTGTTTTGGCTACGAAAAAGGTGCGATCTGGATCCATTCTGCCCAGAAAGGAAAAAAGATCGCCATGCTCCAGAAAAATCCCCGGTGCTGCTTTGAGGTTGACACGTGTGACGGTACCATACCCTCGGAGCGTCCGTGCAACTGGGAAATGCGGTACAGGAGCGTTATTGGTTTTGGCAATGCCACAATTGTTGATGACGTTGGGGAGAAAAAGAAGGGGATGAACTGCATCATACGCCATCATAGTGGTGGAATGGTTAATTTTTCGGATGAAGAAATAAAAAACGTCTGTGTCATCAGGATCGATATTTCTGAAATGACGGGAAAAAAGTACGGGTGCTGATCGGTCAGTGACGATCGCGCCTGACCAGGCGGACAATTTTGTCGCCGATCTTCTGTGCGTTCTTTACTGCCTCCTTGTCCGCGAGCACGTCGCCTTTATGGTACCCGCTCCCCTGGACCGAACCCAGCGATGAAAATTCATGCGTGTTTAAGAACCCTTCAAGCGTCTGGATCGTCCGGCTTGCACCCTTGTGGGCCTGCACTGCCACGGCGACGCCTTTCCTTCCCGCGAGCTTCCGGTCATGGTAGAGGCAATAGGTGCGGTCGATGAAGTTTTTTAAGTGCCCGCAGACATCGAAGTAATAGGTCGGCGACCCGATGACGAGCACTTCGCACCCGAGCATCTTTTTTGCAATGGCGTCCCAGTCATCATTCTCAATGACGCACCATTTCTCTGTTTTGCATTTTTCGCAACCCAGACAGGGGTTGATCTTTTTTCCCGAAAGCGAGATGAATTCGGTCTTGATACCCTCACCCTGGCAGCGTTCGAGAATTACGTTGACAAGGTCTGCGGTGTTGCCATCCTTGCGCATGCTCCCGGATATTCCCAGCACTTTCATATGGTACCCTTTGCGCGGGGAGTAATGAGTGTTTTGATGGCAGGGACGAGTCCCAGTTTCTCAAATGCGATCCTTATCTTATCACGGGGTTCGTCGTGCGTATGAAAGAGGTGCGAACTGCAGGAACAGTCGCTGCACCCGAACCGCGGGACAGGCGATCCCGGGAGGGTACCGGCAAGCCGGCATTCGAATTTTTGTTCAGTACGTGCGCAGATGACAGAACAAAGGTCGAAGTTATCGTTTATGAGCAGGTAATCGATATGCCATTTCGGGCGGCGGTCCCGTTCCTGTGCAAGGAGAATATGGCGCCGTACCCGCTGCAGCCCGCCGCTGCCCTGCGCCGAACCGACATATACATGGAAGCCGGCTGCAAATGCCCGTGGTCCCAATGCCCCGACACGTACGGTGCACGCCGGGTTCCGGAGCACGAGGCAGTAAATCCCCTTATCCATACCCGCTCTTCAACATCTCCCGGGCAGCTTCGATATGCCCGCTCCCCCCGGTCTCCACCGGCACCCCGTGGCCCGGGTAGAGCCCTTCGATATCAAGCAGCGAGAGCCGGTCGATCGACCGTGCAAGTTCTGCCCGGCTCCCCCCGATAAAATCATACCGGCCGAACCCGCCGTCGGTAAACACGGTATCCCCGCTGATCAGGAACTGTTCCGGTTCGGAAAACAGGCAGATGCTCCCCGGTGTGTGGCCGGGCGTGTGCAGGACGTGAAGGCCCCCGATCATGTCCCCTTCTTTTAAAATAATCTCCGGAACTATTGCCGGAGAGCGCGATCCAAAATGCATCGAGAGGCTCCGGGCATCGTCGAGGAGTCCCGCGGCATCCAGTCTGTGGATCGCGACCTTTGCCCTGCACATGTGGGCGATCTCTTTGACGTGCGCAGTGTGATCGAAATGGCAGTGGGTGAGGACCACCGTCGATATGGCATCCTTGTAGGGCGCAACTGCCATCGGCATCACGCCCGCGTCGATGAGCACGTCCCCGATAATATATGAGTTTCCATAGAGCGTTCCGCCGGCAATCCACTGGACTGGCATGCACAATAATAAGGATTCCCACCAGATGTTTCTTATGGATTCGCTGGTCCGCAGGTGCTCCCATGGCCTGCCGGGTGCAATGAAGGCGGTGGCACAGGCAGAGGGCATCGGTCCCGCACAGCTGGCGCGGGGTATTGCGGCGGGAAGGATTGTCATCCCGGCCAACCCGAAGCGGAAGCACGGGCTCTGTGCGATCGGCGAAGGGTGCCGGGTCAAGGTGAACGTGAACATCGGCACCTCGGGCACCCGGTGCGACCCGGCGCTGGAAGAGAAAAAGGGCCGGGCAGCCTTACAGAACGGCGCCGATGCGATCATGGACCTCTCCACCGGCGGGGACCTTGTCGCGATACGGAAGAAAATCCTCAGGCTTGACACCACGGTCGGGACGGTGCCGGTGTACGAGGCGGTACGGCGGGCAGGCAGTGCAGCGGATGTCGACTCTGACCTGCTCTTTAATGTCATACGGGAACACTGCCGGCAGGGCGTGGACTTCCTCACGCTCCACTGCGGTGTGAACCGGCAGGCGCTTGCTGCACTGAGAGCCGACCCGCGCCTGATGGGAGTCGTCAGCCGGGGCGGGGTGTTCCACTGCGCCATGATGGCCCGGCGGGACGAGGAGAACCCGCTCTTCTCCGAGTTCGATTACCTGCTGGAGATCCTCGGAGAGCATGATGTGACCGTCAGCCTCGGCGACGGGATGCGCCCCGGCTGCCTGCAGGACTCTGAGAAGCTCGCGAAATCCGTCGAGTACGTCACCCTCGGTGGGCTTGCGAAGCGGGCGCTTGATGCCGGCGTCCAGCGGATGATAGAAGGCCCGGGACACATGCCGCTTGACCAGGTGAGCTATAACGTCCGGATGATCAAGGAGATCGCCGGTCATGCCCCGCTCTACCTGCTCGGGCCGGTTGTCACGGACATTGCGCCCGGGTACGACCATGTGGTGTCAGCAATCGGCGGTGCGGTTGCCGCCATGAACGGGGCGGACTTTCTCTGCATGGTCTCGCCGAGCGAGCACCTTGCGCTGCCCGATGTCGACGATATCATCGAGGGGACGCGGGTGGCAAAGATCGCGGCACACGTGGGAGACCTCGTCCGGCGCCCGGAGGGGTACCGGACGGAGCGCGAAGTGCAGATGGCGGATGCACGGCGCAGGCTGGACTGGGACGAACAGTTCCGGCTCGCACTCTTTGGGGAACATGCCCGGAAGATCCACTGCCGTGACGGGGACATGGAGATCTGCTCGATGTGCGGGGACCTGTGTGCGGTGAAGATGATCCGGGAATTGTTTGTGGGAGAGGAAGGTAAGAAGGGATAATGGATCTCCTGAATGCAATGGAATTTTCCCTGCAGGGGCCGTTCAAAAAAGACCTGATGAAAACCGCAGGTTCGAACATTGTGCTCGTATGCCTTGAAACCGGGCAGGTGATCCCACCTCACCCGGAACCCTATGCCGTGGTGTTTGTGGTCCTTGCGGGGGAGGGCACGATTACTTCAGGGACCATCGAACATCCCGTCAAACCCCTGCACCTTGTCTCCGTAAAAAAAGATGAGAACCGGGGGATCCGGTGCAACCAGCGGATGGTCCTTCTCGGTATCCGTGAAGACGTATGAGGAGATGAGAACCGCTTGAATCCGGTCATTCACGCTTCGGGTCTGACAAAAGTTTTTGGTAAAAGCATCGCCGTAGACCATATATCGTTTGATGTCAGCGAGGGCGAAATCTTCGGGTTCCTCGGCCCGAATGGTGCGGGCAAGACCACAACAACCCGGATGCTGACCGGTGTCATTCCGCCGGATGCCGGGACTGCCACGATCCTCGGCTATGACATCCGGTCCGAGCCGGTGCTTGCAAAACAGGGATTCGGTGTAGTGCCGGAGACCTCGAATGCGTATACCGATCTTTCCGCATGGCAGAACCTGATGCTGATGGGCGAACTTTACGGACTTCCGCGTGCCCGGGCAGAGCAGCGTTCATCCGACCTGCTCGATATGGTGGGCCTCCTTGAGCGCAAGGACCAGAAGGTGCAGGCATACTCCAAAGGCATGAAGCAGCGGCTCATCCTTGCGATGGCGCTTATCCATGAACCGGAACTCCTTTTCCTCGATGAACCCACGAGCGGTCTCGATGTGCAAAGCACTCAGATGATCCTCTCTCTGCTCCGTGACCTCAACCGGCAGGGAACTACCATCTTTCTCACCACACACAATATGGAGGAGGCCAACCGGCTCTGCCACCGTGTCGGTATTATCCGGGGCGGGAAGATGGTCGCAATCGATGCACCGGAAAAACTCAAGACGGCAATTGACCGGGTGCACCGGATCGAAGTGAGTTTTGACCATGAGGTATCTGGTGAGGCCCTTGAAGGGCTTGCCGGTGTAACCGGTGCGAACCGGACCGGTGACAAATGGCAGATTACCACACAAAATAAAGATGCTGCTATCCGTTCCCTCGTTACTCTCAGCCAGCAGAACGGCGCAGCGATTGTTACGCTGAACACGCTCTCGCCTTCGCTCGACGATGCATTCCTCCGGTTGACACAGGAGGAAAAGCCATGAACCCGGCTGGATTTTCCGAGCAGGTGCGTCGGGCATGGGCGATTGCCAAAAAAGATATCCGCATCTATTACTTCAAGGGTCCAGTGCTCATCTTCGGGGTCTTCATGCCGCTCTTCCTGTTCCTTGCCTTCCTGATGGGCAGCAGGCAGCTTCCCTTGTCGTTTCTCATTTCAGGGTTGGTCGGGATGACTTTGTTTTTCACGGCCACTGCGGTATCTCCCGCCATCTTCCCATGGGAGGGCTCGGCAAAGACGCTTGAGCGGCTTGCGTCATGCCCGGTCACGGTCGAGGCCATTGTCTTTGGCGACATGATCGCCTCCACCCTCTTTGGCATCGGTATTACGGTTATCACGGTGATCATCGGGCTTGCACTCGGGCTTTCGCTCCTCCATGGCATCATGCTGCTGGCCGCCATCTTCCTTGCTGCGTGCTGCTTCTCGGCAATCGGGATGCTGCTCGCGGTTCCGCCCATGAATGTGCCGTCGAACATCATGATGCTCTCCTCGCTGATCAAGTTCCCCCTCGTTTTCATCTCCGGTATTTTCGTCCCGCTGGAACAGATGCCGGCATGGGGACTGGTGCTTGCGGTGTTCTCCCCGCTCACCTATTTCACGGATCTTGTTCGCTACTCATTCACTGACCCACACTATTTCCCGGTGGAGATCGATATCGCTGCGCTGGCGGTGTTCACGCTGGTGTTCACCGTTGTGACGATGTACCTGCACAAGAGGACGATGCCGAAGCGGATGTGATGTACCGGTTATAGGCAGGTGCACAAAAACAGATAAAATTGTGCATTATGATATCAGGAATGCATGAAAAAAGAAACAAAAATGAGAATTTTTTTATATCGATTTATATTTTTTATGGGCCTGTCCGATGGTCATAACTTCTGTAACGAAAACCGAGTTGCCCTCAATTGTATAAAATGCAGTAAAGGTGCGACCGATATGGAGGCGGTAGATCCTTGTGCCCCTCCGGAGTTTCAGGAGTTCCTTATCTCCTCCTTTGCCCGGGAACGGGTCCTTGGTCAGGGATTCAAGCCGGGACCGGATAATCTGCCTGCTTTTGTCATTGAGGGTATTGATAAACTCAACCGCTTCGATATCGACGGATACCGCAAACCTCACGGTTTAATCTCCGAGAGCGGAACGAATTTCCCCCGCTTCATAATCCGGTTGGTCTCATCGATTAACCGCTGTTCGGGATCTCTTTTTATCAATTCCCTTATTACATCATCGTATGTCTGTCCCGGTTTCCTGAGCTGGTGGACGGTTTCCCACGTGCTCGGGCAGACGGGGATCCGCTTTGTAGCGCATTCCTGTTCGATCATGACCGGATTGTAAGTATTGTAAATATTTACTTTTATCTGCCGGCCTGCGTGGACCGGGGGCCACCGGTCTCTTCAGGTCTCTAAAAAAACGATCGGCGATATCCGTGCGGAAAAGATGATCCGGGAACTGTTTAAGGAATGATCCCTCTCCCTGTTCAGAAGTCCCGGTAGGAGTGTTTCCGGTGTTCGACTTCGAGAACATGGATGATCAGTACATCGTCATGAATTGAAAGCAGGGCACGGACATCCCGCCTGACCCTGAGGGAATATACCGGGTGCCGGGGATTGGACGCCCTCATTTTTTTTATGTGAAGGTAGGGGGCATCCCTGATATCGTGAATTGCACTGATAACTTTTTGCGCGATATCGGGCCTGAGTCTGCTGAGATCATGATCTGCCCGACGGGTATACTTAACCCGGTACAAAGCCATCGGTGTTTCAGTCC
>Ga0268276_1003018_pt1 | contig 13550 bp, 16 predicted proteins | sample saktaG_4_FD_190145 | JGI IMG/M metagenome (GOLD analysis project Ga0268276, IMG submission 190145) | Saline water microbial communities from Sakinaw Lake, British Columbia, Canada - sak_2010_1_5_45m | ecosystem: Environmental > Aquatic > Non-marine Saline and Alkaline > Saline ...
GCAAATTATTCAGATTATTTAACTACAAAGAATTATGCTTTGAATGAAACCAAATGGACTGCAAACTATTCAACATTTTTAACTCACATAGATTGGAGTAAAGCCGTTAATGGAACTTTAATGTTATCTGCAAATTGGAATGCTACAAACACCAGTTATTATTTAACAACCAATCCTTTTGGATTCTATAATTCAACTACAATTCCAAGTTATATAGAAACAGAATTAGACCCGAAATGGACTGCAAACTATTCTTTATACAATACGACTTGGAGCTCAACAACAAATTCAAGTTATGCAAGATTAGACGCCCTAAACACCTTCGGAGCATTTAATCAGGCTTTTGACACTAATGTTCTATTTGTGGATGCTACAAATAACAGGGTCGGCATTGGGACGACGAGTCCGGGGGCGAAATTGGAAATATTTTCTGTGGGTACGGTTATTCAGGGTGTGAATGTCAATTTAGCAGTAACGGATAATACCGCCGTTGCTCAGGGTGTTGGGAGCGGAATATTATTTAATGGTAGATGGGCTGCGGTGGCGGGCCCTACTTACTCTGGCGGTATTGATACTTGGAAAGAAACAGCCGACGACGGCTATTATAGTTTTGCACTTAGATTTCATACAAGACAGCACGGATATCCTTTGGCGGAAAGAATGAGGATAGCAGGTAACGGCAACGTCGGCATCGGGACGTCGACGCCGGGCTACAAGCTTTCGGTGGAAGGGATCCTCGGGCCGGGCTCCAACGTGCGCAGCGGGGGTGGGTACGGCGGCATCGATTTCACCAACAACGGCATCGGGTACCGGTACTCTGCCAAGATCTACACGTTCCGCGACAGTTCGAGCGGTGAATTCTATGGCTTCACGAACGACTACGACGGGGGCGGCGCGCAGCTCTCGATGGTCGCCAAGCAGGCGACGGGCAACATCGGCTTCTATACCGGCGACCCGGCGACGCGCAAAATGACCATCACGTCGGGTGGCAACGTCGGCATCGGGACGACGAGTCCTTACTCAAAACTTGAAGTCAAAGACACTTTCCGGGTAGCCCATACTTCGAATTCTGGTTATCAATATACCGTTGCTTCGGATGACACAAGGATGGATTTGCAATATATCAGCGTTGGAAGTCCATATTCTAACATAATGACCTGGCTTTATGGCGGAAATGTCGGCATCGGGACGACGAGTCCGCAAAATCCATTAAATGTGATTGGCGTGGGAAACTTTACAGGAAATTTATATTCAAACGGAGCACAGGTTTTAACATCATATTCTGAGACAGACCCGTATTGGACTGGTAATAGTTCTAATGTTGCTTTCATCAATAAGGCAAACACATTTGGAGCATTTAATCAGACGTTTGACGGAACTACCTTACATATTGACGCTACAAATGATAGAGTTGGAATCGGAACAACAACTCCCTCCCAAAAACTTGAGGTTGCCGGAAATGTGTCTGTACCCGGGAATATAGGTGTTTCCATTTATACTTGGGACGGTGCCGACCAGAACTGGCGTATCGGCATGTCGGCGGCTGACGCAACCGTAGGGTTTACCCGCGCACTCACTACGTCCCATACTCAGTACATAACGTTTGCTAATGGTGCTGGACAAGGATTTGCGGTGGGGGATAAAGTCTCCGGACTTTCGGCTTTTGAGGTTACCGGTTCTGGTGGTAGCTACAATGCTTACTTCCGCGGAAATGTAGGCATTGGAACAGCAACGCCGACAGGAGGAAAATTAAATATTGTTGGAGGAAACTTAAACATGAGTAACAACAACATAATTGATGTTTTGAAAATAACACTTGCCTCAGGAGGAACAATTGACCCTCCTTATAGAGTAGGAGATACTGTTTATTCGACATATGCCCCTTTTATGGTTGGAGCAAAAGAAGAAGTAACAGGAACAATTATGCTTGAGAGTAATTATACAATTGACTTTAATAAATTAGAAAGAGGTTCTGACCTGTGGCTGTTCTATCAAACAACTGATTTCGGAAAAAACTGGGAAAAACTTCAAATAATACTTACTCCGGGATTTGACGGAAGAGTCTGGTACACTAAAGATCCAGTAAACAAGAAGCTTATAATTTCTGGAACTCAATCAGGTGAAGTTTCTTATAGAATGACTGCAAATAGTTGGAGTTGGGGCAATCAAACAAATGTGGCTGATGGATTAAATCCAGCAGATTATTCTGACATGGCTGGACGAATCAAACTCTAATATTTTCTCTCTTTAAGAGTGACAACAAATCATAAGATTTAAATACTAGAGTCCATATAAATTTATATTCCAATAAACAAAAATTATTAAAATGAAAAAAGATAATTTAGTAAAAAGATTTGGGAAAAAATTTCTTCCTTATGTTTTAGCAGGCTCTTTGTCATTGAGTTCTCTTCTTAATTATCGGTGCTCTGTTACTGAACCTACTGATCCACAAAAACCAGTTGCTGTTCTTAGCGCACAACCTAAAGAAGGATATGTGCCTCTGTCTGTTAATTTTGACGGAAGCCAGAGCTATGCCAAACAAGGTTATATTGAAAAATATCTCTGGGATTTTGGAGACGGAAAAACAGATTCAACTTCACAAGCATTTATAAATTATCTTTATGAAAATGGCGGAGAATATAATGCAGGTCTTGTTGTTGTTGACAATTCAGGGAAAAGAAGCAACAAGGCATTGGAAAAAATTCTTGTAAATGACGATATTGTTTCTTTAGGGGAGATTGCTTTTGCATCTTGGATAAATTATGGTGGTGTTGATAATGAAGATGTTTACTCTGGAGAAATTGTTATGAGAAATAATAATCCTGAATTTAGAAATATAAAAAGATTAACAACAAATCCAAGTCAGGATTTAGAACCTACTTGGTCTCCTGACGGCTCTCAAATTACGTTTACAACAAACCGTGAAGATGTTAATGGTGATGGAATTAAAGACATATCTATTTTTACAATGAATGCAGACGGAAGCAATCAAAAAAGAATAACTCCTGATTTACAACAAGCAATGTCTCCTGGTTGGGGTTCTAACGGAAAGATAGTGTTTAGTTATATTATTGATTCTGGTTTTTCTGGAATTGGGGTAGTTGATTCTGATGGAACTTCTTTTACTCCAGTTTATTCAGAGCCTTTTACAGGCCGTATTTCTGGATCTCCTGCTTGGTCACCAGACTGTTCTAAAATTGCTTTTCAGAAATATGTTGATGGAAATTTAGAAATATTTTCAATGAATTCAGATGGAAGCAATCTAGAAAATTTAACAAATTATCCGGCAAAAGATGGCCAGCCAGTATTTTTGCCGGATGGAAAAATTTTGTTTAGTTCAGACAGAGCAAATCCAAATCAAATTCCCGAGGAGCTTGATTTATGGTTAATGGAGCGAGATGGAAGCAACCCAATAAGATTAACAACAGCACCAAGAAAAGAAGTTGATGCGAAAATTTCTCCAGATGAAAAATATATTGTATTTGCAAGATTCTTCGGACCTTTTGGAAATCCTTCTCAGATTTTTTTAACAGAATGGTATAATATTGGTGATGAATCTAAATGGGTTCAGCTTACTACAGAAGGAGCAAACCGTTATCCTGCATGGAAACCAAAAATAGACGATTAATATTTAGAGATTTTAATTCTATAATACAAAATTTAATCTGTTCTAACTAATAAAATCCTTATAAATAACATTTTTAAATATAAGATTCTTAAATTAACTAATGATAAAAAGAAAAAAGAGGAAATTTAATTTTATAAAAATAAATGAAGAAGATATTGTTCTTTCAAAAAAAGGTTTGTCAAGCATTGTAGCTACTTTGATAATAATTCTTCTTGTTATTGTTGTTGCAAGTATTATCTGGGTTGTTGTCAAGAATGTTGTTCAAGAAGGCTCTGAAGGTGTTGAGCTTGGAAAATTTACACTTGATTTGCAAATTGAAAGAGCCCAGATTGAAGATGGTGATGTGACTGTTGTTGTTGTAAGAAGAAATCCTGGAAAAGGTGATTTTATAGGAATGAATTTTATTTTTTCTGACGGAGAAAACTCTGAAATAATAAGAGAAGATAGTGTTTTGCAAGAACTTGAAGAAAGAAGTTTTACTTTTACACTAACTCAGATAAGCACAAGCAACTTAAAAACAATTTCAATTGCACCTATTTTTAAATTAAGCTCTGGAAAAGAATCTGTAGGAGATGTTACTGGAAGTTTTGATGCTAGTGGATTAATTCCAATAGGAGCAAACGGAGATGGCGAGCCAATGGGCAATTTTGAATTCCTTGGATTTAAAGGCACGGGAACTGTTGATTATACTATAAGTGGCGGACAAGGCTCTATAAATTTTACAAGAGCAATTGTAGATCCTTTAGATGTTTTACCTGGAGATAACCAGACTTTTACAGTGCATATAACATCTACATATTCAATAATAAATGTTACGTCTTTTACTCAATTAGATAACAGCAATTCAACTCTTGTTTTTGAAAAAATTTCTGAAGATGAAATCTGGTCAGTAAACTGGATTGTTAATGATACTCATATAACTGAATATAGGACACATGTTACCGCAATAGATTCTGAAGGAAATTCAAACTCGATAACTTTAACATGGACAGATGGTCCTTGCCAAAATTTGGTTACTCATGGACAAAACCTAATTCTAGACCAAGAGTGTATTACTGGGGCTTATTCAGTTGGAGGAATTGATGGAGGAAATTTAACAATTTCAACAAGGGGTGTTCTTATTTTAGACATGAGCTCTGATTGGGCATTTAATGATGGAAAATCTATTATTATGGCTGGCGGCACAATTGCTATTGGTCAAGCTGCTTCGATTAAAAAGGGAAATCTTTTTTACACAGATGCAGATGGAGATGGTTATGCGCCTAATAGCGGTCTGACATTTAGCACGTCTCCAACTCTTTCAGGTAAAGTTAGGGCAAAAGATATTTCAGTAATACCTACTACTAGCGCGTATACCATTGATTGCTGCGACTCTGATGCAAATGCAAAGCCATATCAAACTTCTTATTTCACAACAGAAAGAATTGGTTGTGGTGGATATAATTATAGCTGTGATCCTTGGGCAGGTCAGCCAGAAAAACAATGGACCATAACAGGAAATTGCCCAACTTGTTATTGGGAAGCTGAAGGAATTTGCGGTCAAACTTTTTGGGGTAATGTCGGATGGGATGGCGCTGTTCCTGCTTGCGGGGTAAGTCTTGATTACATAATTCATCCCGGATTTGATTGTGGGTCGAGAAGCGGGCAATATGATTTATGCTTAGACGAAAACTGCCCTGGAGCTGACATCGAGTATGACAGAACCCAAGCATGCCGTTGATAAATGATAAACAGGATTTTTGATATTTTATTTTGTTATTTTGAAATACAATTTTTAGTTGATTAATCATAATTAACTTTATTAATGATTAACAACAGAGACATCGGGTTTGTATAAAACAAAAAGTTTAAATATAGGAGTATATACTAGGTATATATGATAAATGAAGAGGTTTTTAGCAGAGAGCAGATAGTCCGGGAGGTAACTCCCATAGGAAACGGAGCCCATGTTTTTGCTCCAAAAGAATGGATGGGTGAAAAAGTAGTTATACTCAGGACACCAAAACTTTCTTTAAAAAAAAGAATATTAAAGATCCTTGAACCACATCTGGAAAATATCCTTGGGGTTTATCTTTACGGGAGTTATGCAAGAGAAGAGCAACGGCAGGATTCTGATATTGATATTTTAATTATTTCCAATAAAAAGCTTAATATAAAAGAAAAAGGATTTGAAATAGTGGTTTTAAGGAAAGACAAAATTCAAGAAGCAATAAAAATAGCTCCTGTTTTGATATATTCTGCGTTGATTGAAGCAAAGCCAATTATCAATTCAGAGCTATTAGATGAACTAAAAAAAGATTATGCTCCGAAGATCCAGAATTTTAAAGAATACATAGAAGAAACTAAAAGCATAATAAAAATAAATGAGGAACTTCTAGATCCCTATTCTATGATTTTGCGTTTAAGAGGCATTTACATAATAGAAAAACTTTTGGCAGGAAAAAATTATTCTTACGACGATTTCAGAAAATGGGTTTTTAAGAATATTACAGACAAAAAGATAAATTTTGATGAGATATATCGTGTCTATCTAAGAATAAAGAAGGGTTTCAAAGCCAACGCAAGGGAAAACGATTTAAGATATCTTTTATTAATTCTTAAAAATAAAACACAGGAATTAGAAAAGAAAATTCATGGTTAAAAGAGAAAAAAAACTTAGAAAAGGCATTTTATCGCTCGAGAAACAAAGAAAATTGCATGAAATTAAAAGAAAACGTGCGAAAGAATTTGGACAAGAGGAATTGATTAGATATTATACTAAAGAAATAGAGTCACTAGAAAAGAGAAAAAGAGAACGGGAAAAAAAATTAAAAAGATAAGAGTCTAAATCATAATTAACTTTATTAAATATCTTTCTTTAATTTTTATATGAATGATTTTCATAAAACCAGAAATTTGAATATGAGAAGCCCTGATTATGCACATTATCTTAAACTTATTTTTTTATTAACATTCTTTTTTACATTAATCTTTTTCCTGCCAGATGTTCAAGCAGATGTTATTTCACTAAATCCTGGTGGTGGAGATGAATATGTTGTGACAGTTGATAAATACATTGAAGGTTTTTTCTTTGGAGAAGATATTGCGTGTGTTCCAAGCACATGCGCTGGTTTAGGTTATAGTTGCGGTAGTTGGGATGATGGTTGTGGAGGAACCTTGAATTGTGGAACATGTTCATCTGGATATGTATGTACTGCAGGAACCTGTGTTGCTGAAGGAGCTCCGCCTGGACCAGAACCTCCTTCAGCTCCAAGAATCTTAGTTAATCCTACAACATTTAATATTAATATGTTAATCAGCACAAATGTTGAGAGAACAATCAGCATAACAAATCTTGAAACATCAACAATAACAATTAGTGTCAGTCAAGTCAATTTAGATAATTTAGTTATTTTGAATCAAACTTCTTTGACAATTGCAGCTGGACAAAAAATTGAATTAAAAGTTATCTTTGTTGCTCCGAGCACACCAGGCACTTATACAGGGAAAATTATAGTTGGGGGAGTTGAAGTTTTAGTTGCATTAAATGTAAAAACAGAGCGTTTGTTATTTGACTCTAATATTGTTGTTCTTAATCCGAATTATAAGGTAACTCAAGGAGACCAGCTAAGAACACTTGTTAATATAATTCCAATGGGAGATCCTGCAAGACTTGATGTAACTCTTCATTTCACAATAAGAGATTATGCAAATAAAATATACTTGACAAAGAGCGAGACTCTTTTAGTAGAGAAACAAATGGACCTTAAGAGAAACTTTGACACAGGAGCTCTTCCTCTCGGCAAATATGTAATTGCTTTGGAACTTGTTTATCCAGGAGGAGTCGCACCTTCAAGCGCCCACTTTGAAGTTATTGAAAAGCCTCCAATCTCAATAATCGGAAGAATAATTATTTTCTTAATCATTTTGATATTAATTATACTAATAATAATCATAATACTATTGATTATTAGAAAACTAAAAGAGAAAAAGAAAGAAAAAGAGAGCACTGCTGAAACTAGCTAATAATCTTCCTATGAAATAATTTATAAAAACAATTAATTTGCTTTAATCATGCTACTTGGCTTGGTAGGAAAACCCTCTTCAGGAAAGAGCACTTTTTTTAAGGCAGCCACACTTGTAGATGTTGCTATTGCATCTTATCCATTTACAACAATAAAATCAAATCACGGAATTGGATATGTTAAAATAGACTGCGCTGACACAGATTTTAAATTAAATTGCCAGCCCAATCATGGATTCTGCACTTCTGGAAAAAGATTCCTTCCTGTTGAAATTATAGATGTTGCTGGTCTTGTGCCAGGAGCAAGCGAAGGAAAAGGGCTTGGAAATCAGTTTTTAGATGATTTAAGGCAGGCAGATGTTTTTGTTCACATTGTAGATGTCTCTGGAACAACAGATTCTGAGGGAAAGCCAACAGAGAATTTTGACCCTGCAGAAGATGTTAAATTTTTAGAGGATGAACTGAATAACTGGTTTTTTAATATACTGCTGAAAGCATGGAAAAGCTTTGCAAAAAAAATCGAAACAGAATCTGAAAAAAACTTTTCATTGTCTGTAGCAAAGCAGTTTTCTGGACTTAAGGTTACAGAAGAAAACGTGAAAAAGATTTTAACAAAAAACCCTTTTCCAGAAAAAGTAATATCCTGGAATGATGAAGACTTGAAAAGATTTGCCTCTGCATTAAGAAATGAAAGCAAACCAACTATAATTGTTGCAAACAAGATAGACCTTGAAAAAAGCCCTGAAAATTACGAGAAGCTTAAATTAAAATTCCCTAATCTTGTTATTATTCCGTGTTCTGCTGATTCTGAACTTGCTCTTAGAGAAGCAAATAAGGCAGATTTGGTTGAGTATATTCCCGGAGAAAAGAATTTTGAACTAAAAAACAATCTTAACGAAAAGCAAAAACAAGCACTTGAAAAAATAAGGAAAAATGTTTTGGATAAATTCAACAGCACAGGAGTTCAGGCTGTTTTGAATTATGCTGTTTTTGATCTTTTAGAATATCTTGCTGTTTTTCCTGTTGAAAGCGCGAACAAACTTTCTGATAGCAAGGGTAAAACTTTGCCTGATTGTTTTCTTATGCCAAAAAATTCAACAGCACAGGATTTAGCATATTTCTTGCACACAGATTTTGGAAACAACTTTATTAAGGCAATAGACGCGAGAACAAAAAGAATTCTTGGAAAAGATTACAAATTAAAGCATAGAGATGTTCTGGAAATTGTGACAAGATGAAAAGAAAGAGTTTGAAAATCGATGATAATAAAAATTAAAGTAAAGCCAAATTCAGGAAGGTCAGAAATTGTTAGAGAAAAAGAGGAATATTTTGCTTATCTGAAATCTTCTCCTGAAAATAATAAGGCAAACATTGAATTAATTAGTTTATTGAATAAATATTTTAAAGTAAAAGCAAAAATAAAATCTGGCTTTACGTCAAGAATTAAAACTGTTGAAATTTCTAACTAACATGAAATATGAATTTGCTCCAGATATACAGGAAATTGCAGAAGAAATCTCCCGTCTTTTGTTTCCTCATGTAAAACTAGACAGATTAAAATGCTTTAGAAGCTATGGAACATCTTCCAAACGAACAATTGCAAGATGCCACACCATTGGAAAACTTATTCAGAAAGCAATGAATGTCCCTGCTTTTTACGCCCTTGAATTTTTGTCAGAGAGATTTGACAGACTTGATAAAGAAAGGCAGATAAAAACAATAATTCATGAGTTGATGCATATTCCAGCTAGTTTTGGAGGAGGTTTTCGACATCATGATTATGCCTGTGAAAAGAACATAGACTTCATGCATAAAACTTATTTGGCTAAGAAAAAGGAAAGAGGAAATTTTGAGAAAAAATTTAGATTAAATTAAAATGTCTTATAAAAATATTTCATTTGAATTTAAGGGAAAGAAATTTAAAATTCGCGCTAAAATCTGTGGCTCTTTTAGAAGAGTTAAGGGTTTGATGTTCAAGTCAAAAGAAAATGCAGAAGCTCTTTTGTTTGAATTTAAGAAACCAGTGAAAATGAAAATTCATTCTTTTTTTGTATTCTTTGATTTTATATCTGTATGGTTTGATGAAAACGGAAAAATTATCGAGGCAAGAAAAATAAAACCCTTTACTTTTTGCGTTGCGTCAAAAAAACCTTTCAAAAAACTTTTGGAAATACCCATTAATTCAAAATATGAGAACTTGATTAAGTTGCTTAGAGTTTAGTTTCTTAAATTTTTGAGATTTTATCCAACACCCTAAATTTTTAGAAATTCCCCGTCGGTGATTAGAAACATTTAAATACAGAACACTTTTAATTATTCTATAACATTAAAAAGGAGGCTAAAAATGGGAAAAATTATTGTAAAAAAAGTTATAACAAGGAAGCCAGGACACCTTTACTATGTTGATGGTGCGGGAAATGTTTGTGAGGCAGTAATGGCTAGAGGCGGTAAGAAGAAAAAAGGATCTAAAAAAAAGGCTTCTAAGAAAAAGAAAAAAAAGTAAATAACTCTATTTTATTTTTTTATTATACTTTTTATTATTTGTAATGTGTTTCTGTAGCATAAGCATTAGAATGAACTTTGTTCCTTAAATGAACTTCTTGGACAAGGTCTTCTAATTTTTGAGTTAGATTTGTAGAAGCAATAATATTTTGTGCATCTGTGTATGAGTACTCTCCTCTTTTCTCTGTTCTGTGATAAACAGAAAGTGTTTCTCCGTGGTATCTAACCCAGCACAGTTCCTCTTTGCTTATGTTTTCTGGAAATACTCGCTTCTCCTTTTTCTTTTTTCCCTTTTTAGCATAACGTATTTTTATAGTAACATTTGAAGTTTTTTCTTTCTTGCCTCTTTTGAATACCAGTCTTGCTGAATAAATTTTATTGTTTGAAAGATTTCTTACTCTGTCCATTTTAGATATTTTTATTTTTACTAATATATTAAATTCAACTAATTTTATAAATAAGTATATTGTCTAGAATATATGGCGACAATATTGGGAATAGAAAGCACAGCACACACTTTTGGAATTGGAATTGTTAAAAATGGAAAAATTCTCTCAAATGTTAAAAAAAGCTATGGTACAGATAAAGGAGGAATAATTCCAATTGATGCAGCAAAACATCATAGCGAGAACAAAGAGAAGGTATACTCTGAAGCTCTGGAAAATTCAGGAATAAGTGAAGAAGAGATTGATGCAATAGCTGTTTCTCAAGGACCTGGGCTTGCTCCATGTCTTCTTCAAGGAATGAATTTTGCCAAAGAGCTTTCAAGAAAACTTCAAAAGCCAATTATTCCTGTTAATCATTGTATAGCTCATCTTGAAATAGGAAGACTTACAGGTGCTAAGAATCCTGTTATGCTTTATGCTTCTGGAGCAAACACACAAATTATTTCTTATGCGTCTGGGAAATTTAGAATCTTTGGAGAAACTTTAGATTTAGGTGTTGGAAACTTTATTGATAGTTTTGCCAGATATGCAGATATTGGTTTTCCTGGCGGACCAGTAATAGAAAAAATTGCAAAAGAAGGAAAGAATTTTATTGAACTTCCTTATTCTGTCAAAGGCATGGATGTTTCTCTCTCTGGAATTTTGACTAATTTAAAAAAAAGAATTGAATCTAAAAATTATAATTTAAATGATTTAGCGTATTCAATGCAAGAAACTGTTTTCGCAATGCTTGTTGAAGTTTCAGAAAGAGCTTTAGCGCATACAGGGAAAAAAGAACTTCTTTTAGGAGGGGGTGTTGCTTGCAATTTCAGACTCCAAGAAATGTGCAAAATAATGTGTCAAGAAAGAGGAGCCAAATTTTTTTGTCCAGAGAAATCACTTTTAATTGATAACGCAGCAATGATTGCTTTTTTAGGAGAAATAATGTTTAATAAAGGAATTAAGGTTCCTTATGATGAAATCGAAAATCTTGATATTTGTCCAAGACAGCGAACAGATGATGTTGAAATTAGCTGGAAATAAACAAAAAAGTACTATCAAAACCTTTTTAAATTGTTATTTACCTTTAATATCCATCCGATGAACGAATTTTTCGGGAGGAAGATATTCAATCTTCCAACTTCGTCTAAGCGTAGCCGAAGTAGAGGAAGATATTCAATTCGTTCTCAAATTAAAATGGCTGACATATACACTATAATTGAAAAAGCGAGAAAGACAGGAAAGATAGAGAAAGGAACAAATGAAGTTACCAAAGCAATAGAAAGAGGAACAGCTGTATTTGTTGCATATGCTTCTGATGTTGAGCCAAAAGAAATAATTCAACATATTTCAATTTTGTGCAAAGAAAAAAATATTCCTTGTCGAGAAGTTGAGAGCAGGCAAAAATTAGGCATTTCTGCAGGAATTCCTGTATCTGCTTCTTCTGTAGCTGTAATTAATGCTGGAGATGCTGAAAAAGATATTTTATCTTTAAAGTAATCTGAAATAAGATGGCTAAACAACAAAAAATTCAGGAAGCAAAACAATCAAGAACTAAAGGCAGCGACAAAATTTCTGGAGCAATTACTTCTGCTTTAATTCAGGAAATAATTGGAAGAACAGGTTTTAGGGGCGAGATTACTCAGGTAAAATGTTTAATTATGGAAGGCAGAGATAAAGGAAGAGTTATGAGAAGAAATGTTAGAGGCCCTGTTAGAATTGGAGATCATTTAACTTTAAGAGAAACAGAAATTGAAGCAAGAAGAATAAAATCAAAAGTGACTAAGGGAACATACACATAATTAAATTTAATTTGCGCATTTATATAACATGAAAAAAACCAATAGCAGAGAGGAAAAATGCAGAGCATTGGAGTTAATGCTAAAAGGCCTGACTTCAGCTGTTTTGGAACTTGAAGGAAATGTTTATTCAGAAAGAGAAATTAATCGAATCAAGAAATATCTAAAGGGAATGAAATATTCTGTTTTTGATACTAATCAAGATAAAAGAGGGCACATATATCATCTCCACATAATAAAGTATCCAAATCTTAAAAATGACTAAATGTGTTTTTTGCGGAAAAGAATATACTCTTCCTAGAGGACTCACTTTGGTAAAAAATGATGGAACTATTAATTATCTTTGCTCTTCAAAGTGCAGGAAAAATATGAAAATGAAGAAGAGAAAAGTGAGATGGGTTTCTAAGAGAAAAAATAATTCAGAAAGCTAAAGAATTTAATTCTCAACAGAAATTATTTTTTACTCCTTCCCTTGGGTCTTCCCAGTTTTTATCAAATTGAACAGAAGCACCTGTAAATCTCATTTCAACAATTTCTGTGTTTCTGCAGAAAATTTCATAATCTCTGCAGTAATTATTATCATCACATATCGCTTTTGTATAAGAATAAGTGTAATAGGAGCTGCTTTCTGATGGATTTTTTACAGGTGAAAATATCTGATTAGAATAGGCATCTATTTCAAAAGCCAGAATAATTAGAGTTCCAACAAAAAGCATCATTAGCACTCCTAAAAAAATTGCAAGTTTTCGCATTTTTTAATAATAAATAACGAATTTTTAAAGATATCTGAAGTGGATTTTGATTAATTTTGGTTGAAAAAGGCACTTTTTGTTTCGCATTAAAAGAAAAGAACAGAATTTGACTTTTGCCTATTTTATCGACGATAAACATATTTTTTGGAGAGAAAACTTTATAAACCAGAATAACTTTTTTTTGGTGTAAATTTGAACAGATTTTCTCTGTTTGAACTATACTAAAAATAGCTATAATTTAGCAGAAGCTGTCTAACACCAAAAAATTAAAATGACTCCAAAATCAGACTATACAGGAGAGAAAATTCAAGTCCTTGAAGGCTTAGAAGGAGTTAGAAAACGTCCGAGCATGTATATTGGCTCAACAGGAAAAGACGGATTGCATCATCTTGTTTATGAGGTTGTGGATAATTCTGTTGATGAAGCTCTTTCAGGATACTG
>Ga0268276_1003019_pt1 | contig 13547 bp, 16 predicted proteins | sample saktaG_4_FD_190145 | JGI IMG/M metagenome (GOLD analysis project Ga0268276, IMG submission 190145) | Saline water microbial communities from Sakinaw Lake, British Columbia, Canada - sak_2010_1_5_45m | ecosystem: Environmental > Aquatic > Non-marine Saline and Alkaline > Saline ...
CAGGCAAAACCTCCTGGGCAAACGTGTAGATTACTCAGGTAGATCAGTAATCGTAGTTGGCCCGGATTTACGATTGCATCAATGTGGGTTGCCGAAACGGATGGCTCTGGAGTTGTTCAAACCATTTATTTATAACAAACTTGAAGAACGGGGATTCGTCACAACCATAAAGAGCGCCAAAAAACTGGTAGAAAAAGAGACACCTGAGGTTTGGGACATTTTGGAAGATGTTGTGAAAGAATACCCTGTGTTGTTAAACCGAGCTCCAACGCTCCACAGACTGGGCATACAGGCATTTGAGCCAATTCTGGTTGAGGGTAAAGCCATACAACTTCATCCGTTAGTTTGCACGGCCTTTAACGCAGATTTCGACGGTGACCAAATGGCCGTACATATTCCGCTATCCATTGAAGCGCAAGTTGAAGCTCGAGTTCTCATGATGAGCACCAACAACATACTTTCCCCTGCTCACGGGAAGCCAATTATTGTTCCCACTCAGGACATAGTTCTCGGACTATATTACCTGACTCGAGAGGCAATAGACACTGAAGGAGAGCGAGAGCCAAAGAAATTCTTTGGACCCGATGAAGTTCGCGTGGCTCATGACTCCGGAAAACTTGGAATTCATGATCGAATCCTAATCCGCGAAAATGGGGAGATGATCCCGACTACTGTTGGAAGGATTCTTCTAAGGGAGATTGTTCCAGAAGAAATTTCATTTTCATCGATCAACAAGGTAATGAAAAAGAAGGAATTGGCGAACCTAATTGACGAAGCATACCGAAAATGCGGCGATAAAAAGACTGTAATTCTGGCGGATCGACTCAAGGACATGGGCTACCATTATGCCACGAAGGCAGGGATTTCGATCTGTGTCGATGACATGAAGATTCCTGATTCCAAGAAAGAAATAATAGAAAAAGCTCGAAGAGAGGTCCTGGAAATACAAGACCAGTACAAAGAAGGTCTCATCACGGACGGTGAGAGATACAACAAAGTTATAGATATCTGGGCCCGAGCTAATGAAGACATTTCTGAACGAATGATGAACGGGCTGCGTTTTAGCTCTGTGGAGTTGGCTGATGGTACCGAAAAGAAAGTTGAGAGTTTTAATCCGATCTACATGATGGCCGACTCAGGAGCTCGAGGCAGTACTCAACAAATCAGGCAGCTTGCAGGAATGCGTGGGCTAATGGCCAAACCCACGGGAGAAATCATAGAGACTCCGATTGAAGCCAACTTTAGAGAAGGTCTAACTGTTCTGCAGTACTTCATTTCAACACACGGCGCTCGTAAGGGTCTCGCCGATACGGCTCTCAAGACAGCTAATTCAGGTTATCTCACCCGAAGACTTGTCGATGTAGCCCAGGACGCAATAATTAACGAAAAGGACTGCGGCACGCTCGATGGAATAGAAATGTCATCTTTGGAAGAAGGTGGTGAAATCATCGAACATGTCGCGGATAGAATTCTGGGAAGAGTTGCCCTGGAAGACATAGAGCATCCATATTCGGGAGAAATAATAGTTAAGGCAAACGAAGAAATTAAGGAAGAACATCGTGACAAAATTCAGGACGCCGGCATTGATAGAGTTCGAATAAGATCGGTCTTAACATGTCAGGCGAAGAGAGGTGTTTGCGGCCTTTGTTATGGGCGTGACCTAGCTCATGGGAAAATGGTCAACATAGGTGAGGCTGTAGGAATAATAGCGGCGCAGTCTATTGGCGAGCCGGGGACACAGTTGACCATGAGAACATTCCATATAGGAGGCACCGCATCTCTAAAAAGGAACATCATTTCAGCTAGAAAAAAGGGTTCTGTATTGATTGAGAAAGAAAAAGAAAAACCCAAAGCTTTAATTGTCTACGAAGATTTCTCGATTGACAAGGATGAAGTCGACGAATGGCTTGTTGGTGATGTCCAAACCTTGAGGGAAAATTCTTTTCTTTACAAAGGTAAGAATCATTTCCCCAACGAAGCTGAAATAATGGGTGGTAGAATAATCATTTCCTCTGACAAGAAATCTTTCACGCTCCAAGATGAAGAAGGGACGAAAAAGAAATTTGAACTTCCAGATGGAAATGGATTTATTGTCCGAACAAATTCCGATGTACTGCCACTAACGTTCATATTTGACAACACCACCAACCAGCCCCGAATGTCTGAAGCTGAAAAACGTGGTGGGATATTGAAGCTGTTAAGCAAAGAAAAGGGAAAGTACATCTATCGCTTGTATGAACGGTATACAATTATGGATTATATGAACGTAAAAGCTCAGGATGGCGATAAAATCGAATCAGAAGGGCAGGTTCTTTTAGAATGGCTTGGGTCGAGTTCTTCTCAGGTCTTCTCAAGAAATGAAGGGAAAGTTCAGTTCATTGATTTGAAGACCGTTGTTAATCGTGACGGAGAACTAGTCGCCATGAACAGGAACGGTTCTTTGGCTATTGTAGATGAAAAAAATCAGAAGAGAGAAGGCAACAAGGTCATTTACGGCGCCAAACTAAGAGTAAAAGACGGAGAGCACGTCAACAGGGAAACTCTCCTCGCTGAATGGGATCCCTACACCATTCCCATAATCACTGAAGTCTCGGGAGTTATTAAATTCGGAGACATAATCGAAGGCGTGACCATGAGTGAACAGGTTGACGAAGTCACAGGTCTTTCGAGAAAAGTCATAGTCGAATACAAAGACAGAGACTCAGAAATACGTCCTCGAGTATCGATCAAAGATGAGCGCGGCCGAACAATAAAAGTTGGAGATTCAGAGGCGCGTTACCTACTTCCTGTCAGTGCGAACATAATGGTAAAAGAAGGGAACAAGTTCACGCGGGAGACGTTATTGCCAAAATTCCCCGAGAAACCACCAAAACAAAAGACATTACAGGCGGTTTGCCTAGAGTTGCAGAGCTTTTTGAAGCCAGAAAGCCAAAAGAATTCGCCATTATCTCTGAAATCGAAGGCCAAATAGAATTTGGCAAGGATACCAAGGGGAAAAGAAAAGTGGTGGTGAGACCGGACGTGGGAGAACCAAGAGAATATTTGATACCCAAAGGCAAGCACATCTCGGTGCACGCAGGGGATTGGGTAGACGCAGGAGACGCTTTGATGGAAGGATCCACCAATCCTCACGACTTGCTCGGCATCAAAGGTGAGAAAGATCTGGCGAAATATCTGGTCGATCAGGTGCAGGAAGTTTACCGACTTCAAGGCGTCAAGATCAACGACAAACATATTGAGGTAATCGTCCGTCAAATGCTTAGGCGCGTTAAAGTCAAGGAAGTTGGCGACACCGATTTTCTTGCTGGAGAGCAAATCGACAAAGCTCTATTTCAAAGGGAAAACGACAGAGTGATGAAGGAAGGCGGGGTTCCAGCTGTGGCGGAACCTTTACTCCTGGGTATAACCAAAGCGTCGTTGTCAACGGATTCGTTTATAAGCGCGGCAAGTTTCCAAGAAACGACCAAGGTTCTTACCGAGGCTTCACTGTCAGGCAAAATTGATTATTTGAGAGGGCTTAAAGAGAATGTAATCATGGGACGACTGATACCGGCTGGAACAGGCCTGAATCAATACAAGAACCTCAGGCTACGCCATGTTGAGACTACGGACTCCGGTGATGGTTCCGCTCAAAACGACCCTCGGTCATCCGAGGCCATTAGAGAATCCGCCTGACCGGTCACAAAAATCAAGCGCCGTTATATGCGGTCCAATAATCCCATGTTCAGGAAACGAACCTGGGAATTTTCAAGTATTCGATGAGGATTAAAACTGATTTGAGGGAATAAATCAGACGCCGGGCATTCATCCCGGCATCTGATTTCCGAAAAGAGCTTGACAAAGCCATTAGGTTTTGCTCATAATACTATGATACATATTTGGAGGTAATGGCGAATGCCAACGATTAACCAGCTGGTCAGAAAAGGAAGAACGAGGCCTAGAAGAAAAACATCGGCCCCAGCTCTGACCAACTGCCCGCAACGCCGTGGTGTCTGTGTAAGGGTGTATACAACTACACCCAAAAAACCGAATTCCGCCTTGCGTAAGGTTGCAAGAGTTCGTCTTACAAACGGCTACGAAGTCACGTCGTATATTCCAGGCATTGGTCACAACCTTCAGGAGCACTCGGTTGTGCTCATCAGAGGTGGTCGCGTAAAGGATTTGCCCGGGGTCCGGTATCATATAATTAGAGGGGCGCAGGACGCCTACGGAGTAACGGACCGAAAACAGAGCAGATCCAAGTACGGAACAAAGAGACCTAAATAACCCTCACTGAAGAGCGTCGAGTCGATCGTTAAACGTTCGGCTCATATTCATCAAACAACCCCCCATTCATTGTTGGAGGATTGTTTAGCCGGGTCCGGATGATCCGCCGGTGGCGGTCGAAGCAAGTTTAGAGCAAAGACGTTAACAGTAAAAGCGAATTTCAGTCGCTATGTCTTCTAAACTTAGTTATTCCGGGATTTACCCGCATGAGTTCGTTCTAGATATTACCGCGGACTATCGTGACCGCGTAGCGTATTTGGGAGTTAATTCGAATGCCTAGAAAAGGGAAAGTTCCAAAAAGAGACGTTTTGCCGGACCCAAAATTTCACAGTAAACTAGTGTCCAAGTTTGTGCATGGTGTGATGTGGGAAGGCAAGAAATCTGTAGCGGAAGCCATTTTATACGGCGCGTTTGACATAATCGCCAGGAAGACTAACGAAGATCCTCTTAAATACTTCGAAAGAGCCGTTGAAAACGTCAAACCGGTCCTGGAAGTCAGATCAAGGCGCGTAGGAGGAAGCACCTATCAGGTGCCAGTAGAGATTCGTCCGGAACGAAGACAGGCGCTTGCCATAAGATGGCTTATTCAGTACGCTAGAAATAGAGGCGAAAAGAGTATGATGGAGAAGCTTGCCGGGGAGTTCCTGGACGCTTCCGGCAATAAGGGCAGTTCTGTAAAAAAGAAGGAAGACACCCACAAAATGGCCGAAGCCAATAAGGCTTTCGCACACTACAAATGGTAAAGACAGAGTCGAGATTATGATGAACCTGGAATCCATTCAACATACCCGTAACATTGGAATTATGGCGCATATAGATGCGGGTAAAACTACTACGACTGAGAGAATTCTCTATTATACGGGGGTTTCTCATAAGATCGGAGAGGTGCATGACGGTAAAGCGGTCATGGATTGGATGGAGCAGGAGCAGGAAAGAGGAATCACAATAACCTCCGCGGCAACTACCTGCCAGTGGCAAAACCACAAAATCAATATAATAGACACTCCCGGTCATGTTGATTTCACCATTGAAGTAGAAAGATCTCTCAGAGTTCTAGACGGCGCTGTCGCGGTCTTCTGCGCTGTAGGTGGTGTTGAACCCCAGTCGGAAACAGTCTGGAAGCAGGCCGACCATTATGGAATCCCAAGGATTGCCTTTATCAACAAAATGGATCGCTTGGGAGGAGACCACGTAAGGGTCATGGAAATGATGAAGAGTCGACTAGGAGCCACTCCATTAGCTCTTCAATTGCCCATTGGCAAGGAAGACGGCTTCTCCGGTGTGATCGACCTTATCAACATGAAAGCAATAACCTTTGATGAAGGCTCAATGGGAGTTTCATACACCATAAATGAAGTTCCCGACGCCATGATCGAAGAAGCCCTAATCGCACGATCCGAACTGCTGGAAGCCGTGTGTGAGCTTGACGATGCTATGCTGGAAAAATATCTCGAGGGAGAGACGGAGTTTTCGCCGGAGAGGCTGGTCAAGACCATCAGGCAGGGTACGCTTGACTTAAAAATTACCCCTGTTTTTCTCGGATCAGCTTTCAAGAACAAAGGCATTCAGCCCCTTCTAGACGCCGTGGTCGGTTTTCTTCCATCTCCAATGGATATACCACCGGTTGAAGGAAAAGACTCAAATGGCAAAACGGTTGTAAGGGAAGTGGACGGACCATTATCAGCGCTCGCCTTTAAGGTCATGAATGATCCCTACACCGGCACCCTGACCTTCATCAGAATTTATTCGGGTAAGATTTCAGCCGGGTTGTCGGTCGTGAATGCAAATACCTCAAAAAAAGAGCGAATTGGTCGGTGCCTCAGAATGCACGCAAACCAGCGTGAAGAAATAAAAGAGGCTTACGCTGGCGAAATTGTCGCTCTGGTGGGAATGAAAAACACCAAGACAGGAGATTCTCTCACGGACGAAGACCATCCCCTCCTGCTCGAGTCAATGGAATTTCCAGAACCGGTCATATCAGTTTCCTTGGCCCCCAAGTCTCGTGATGGTGTTGATAAACTTTCCAGGGCGTTGAGTCGATTACTGAGGGAAGATCCGTCCCTTCGGGTAAAATTAGATAAGGAAACAGGCCAGACCATTCTCTCCGGGATGGGAGAGCTACACCTTGAAATTATTGTAGACAGGCTTCTAAGGGAATTCCAGGTTGAAGCGGTAGTTGGAGAGCCCGAGGTTGCGTTCCGAGAGACTTTAACGCGAAATGTCAGAATCAATTACAGGCATGTGAAACAGACAGGCGGTAAAGGACAATTCGCCGAAGTCGTCATTGAAATTCAACCTCTAGCGAGGGGAGTGGGATTTCAGTTCATTGACAAGATTACTGGTGGGGCAATCCCCAAGGAATATATTAGACCTGTTGAAGATGGCATTAAGTGGGCTATGGAATCAGGAGTGGTAGCGGCTTATCCTGTAGTAGACGTAGCTGTTACACTTTGCGACGGGAAATTTCATGAAGTGGATTCATCTGAAATGGCTTTTAAAATGGCCGGGTACATGGCCTTCAAGGAAGCCTGCCGCAAAGGCGAATCTAACCTGCTCGAGCCCATAATGGATGTTGAAGCGGTAACACCGGGGGAATTTCTAGGTGATGTGCTGGGAGATCTGACAGCGAGACGCGGTAAAATTCTAGGAATGGAAAGTCGTCTTGGTGTCCAGACAGTAGGGGTCCGAGTGCCGCTGGCCAGGATGTTCGGTTATGCTACGGATTTAAGGAGCCTGACCCAAGGTAGAGCAACATTCACTATGAGATTTTCACACTACGAACCCGCGCCACAATCCGTTACGGAAAAGATCATCGCGCAATTTAAACAATCTGGAGGAGCCCATGGGCAAGGCGAAGTTTGAGAGAACGAAGCCACACGTGAACGTAGGGACGATAGGTCACATAGATCACGGCAAGACGACGTTGACGGCGGCGATAACTCGGACGTTGGCTAAGAAGGGATTCGCCTCGTATGTGCCGTTCGAGGAAATCGACAAGGCGCCAGAGGAGAAGGAGCGTGGTATAACAATAGCGACGGCGCATGTGGAATATCAGACAGAGAACCGTCATTATGCGCATGTGGATTGTCCAGGGCACGCTGACTACATCAAGAACATGATAACAGGCGCGGCTCAGATGGATGGGGCCATATTGGTGGTAGGAGCGAATGATGGACCGATGCCCCAGACGCGAGAGCACATATTGTTGGCTCGTCAGGTAGGCGTTCCTTACGTAGTGGTATTTTTGAATAAAGTGGACATGGTAGATGACCCGGAGTTGATAGAGCTGGTTGAGTTGGAGTTACGGGAGTTATTGAGTTCATATGATTTTCCGGGTGACGATATACCGATAGTTAGGGGTAGCGCGCTTAAGGCGTTGGAAGCTGGAGACCCTAAGCATCCTGACTGCCAGTGCATCCTTGATTTGATGACAGCGATAGACACGTATATACCGGTACCACAGCGGGACGTAGACAAGCCGTTTTTGATGCCTATAGAGGATGTGTTCAGCATATCTGGTCGAGGCACGGTGGTTACAGGTCGAGTGGATCGGGGTCAGGTCAAGGTAGGCGAGGAAGTGGAGATAGTAGGGATCAAGGATACTCGCAAGACGGTCTGCACTGGAGTGGAGATGTTCCGCAAGGTATTGGATTCAGGCCAGGCAGGGGACAATGTAGGGTTACTATTAAGAGGGATCAAGCGAGAGGATGTTGAGAGAGGCCAGGTAGTTGCCCACCCAGGTTCGATAACGCCACACACGAAGTTCAAGGCTGAGACGTATATACTAGGGAAGGATGAAGGGGGTCGTCACACGCCATTTTTTAATGGTTACCGACCTCAGTTTTACTTCAGGACAACGGACGTGACGGGAATAATAACGTTACCTGAGGGAGTGGAGATGGTGATGCCCGGGGACAACGTGTCCCTGGAAGCGCATCTTATAACCCCTATAGCCATGGAGAAAGAGCTCAGGTTCGCCATCAGAGAAGGTGGCCGAACCGTTGGAGCCGGCGTTGTCTCCGAGGTTATTGAGTAAGCTTTGGATCAGATAAAAGAGGGATGTCCATGGATATGCAAGCGCTTAAAATAAGGATCCGGCTGAAAGCCTACGATCATAAGCTGTTGGATCAATCAGCGGCGGAAATTGTTGATACCGCGTGGAGGACAGGAGCCAAAGTCGCTGGTCCGATACCTCTTCCTACTCGAATTCACAAGTATTGTGTGCTGCGCTCGCCTCATGTTGACAAAAAATCTCGTGAACAGTTTGAAATCAGGGTTCACAAAAGGTTGATCGATATTCTGGAACCGACCCAACAGACCCTGGACGCGCTTATGAAGCTAGATTTGTCCCCAGGAGTGGATGTTGAGATAAAGGCGTGATTTCGGCCGTAACAATTTGGTCCAGGAGCTTCTAATGGTTAAAGGCTTGATTGGTAAAAAACTTGGTATGTTTCAGACGTTCGACGAATCCGGACACTCTTTAGGAGTGTCAGTGGTTCAGGCGGGTCCTTGCAAGGTAATTCAGAAAAAGCCCAATTCGCGCATTCAGCTTGGATATGGAATCGCCAAAGAGAGTCGTCTGACGAAGCCCGCCTTGGGACATTTTAAAAAAGCCGGTGTTGCGGCTTGCCAACATCTCAGGGAATTCCCGGCTGAAAACGCTGAAGAGTTGGAAATTGGGCAGGAAATCAAAGTAGATATATTCGTCCCTGGAGAAATCGTCAAGGTAATCGGCGTAGGCAAAGGAAAAGGCTTCGCAGGGGTTATAAAGAGATGGAATTTTGGAGGTGGCCCGGAAAGTCATGGGTCTCGTTCGCACCGTATTCCTGGATCTGTTGGGCAATGCGCGTGGCCGTCTCGTATTTTCAAGGGAAGAAAGATGCCCGGCCGACTTGGCGGCAAAAGTGTAACTGCTCCGACAGTTCAGGTTGTCGAAGTCAGGCCTGAAGAGAATCTTTTATTGTTAAAAGGGCCCATTCCCGGGTTTCGTGGATCGATTGTGCTTATAAGGAAACGATAATGGCTCTAGTGGACGTTATTAACCAGAACGGAGAAAAGGTCGACTCAATAGAGCTTGAGGACCAAATATTCAACACCGAGGTTCGAGACAGTCTCGTTCAGCAAGTCGTTGTTTGGCAGTTAGCCAAACGTCGTTCGGGATGCGCTTCCACCAAGACTCGTGGCCAAATCCGAGGTGGTGGAAAAAAGCCCTGGAGACAGAAAGGGACAGGAAGAGCTCGAGCGGGAACCAGCAGGTCACCAATATGGACTGGAGGAGGAACAGTTTTCGGCCCTCATCCTAGATCATACGCGTTTTCGTTGCCGAAGAAGGTCCGTAAGTCAGCAATCAGGATGGTTCTGACCTCGAAGCTGCGAGAAGACAAACTAACAGTCCTGGACAAAATAGATATTGAAGCTCCTAAGACGAAATTATTCGCGGAAATGATGAAGAAACTGGGGGTTCAGGATCAAAAGACCTTGTTTCTGATACCCGAAAAGAATCCCGACCTCACCAGAGCCTCCCGAAATCTTTTCAAAACACTGGTGTTGCCCAGCGAAGGCATCAATGTCTACGATCTGCTCCGGTTTGAACGTCTGACAATCTTGAAGGACGCTCTTCCAAAAATATCTGAGAGGCTGATCTAATGTTTGAAGAATATAAAATCATCCGTCGGCCGGTAATCACAGAGAAGGGCTCCACTCTAAAAGAGGACAACAATCAGGTCATTTTTGAAGTGGATCGCCACTCGAACAAACCGGAAATTAAAAAGGCTGTAGAGAAGCTCTTCAAGGTTACCGTACTGTCTGTTCAGACTCAAAATCAAAAGGGCAAGCCAAAAAGACTTGGTCGCTTCGTAGGACGTAGGAAGGACTGGAAAAAAGCTATAGTTACTCTCAAGCAAGGAGATAGAGTCGATTTTTTTGAGGGCGTATAAAAGGGTTCTCGAGCCGCGAGCAACCAGCGTAACTGTAAAATGATTCAAGATAAATTCGTAAGGATTTAGTTTATGGCAATTAAGAAATACAAACCAACGTCTCCTGGAATAAGGTGGAAGACCAGTCATTCCTTCGACGAGATTACCACAGACGAACCTTTGAAATCTCTCGTAAGCGGCACGGTCAGAGGTAGTGGACGAAACAATAATGGTCGAATCACCGTACGCAGGAAAGGTGGCGGGCATAAGAAATTATTCCGCATTCTGGACTTCAAAAGAAGCAAGATAGATGTACCCGGAGTAGTAGCCAGTGTGGAGTACGATCCAAACCGAAGCGCCAGAATAGCTCTGATCAATTACGTAGACGGAGGCAAAGCCTATATCCTGTGGCCTAACGGTTTGCAAGTTGGCGACCCAGTCGTCGCCGCAGACCGGGCGGATATCAAGCCTGGGAATTGCTTGCCGCTGAAGAATATTCCGCTCGGGACCATGGTTCATAACGTGGAGATGAAAATTGGAAAGGGTGGCCAGATAATTAGGGCTGCTGGAACCTATGGACAATTGATGGCGAAAGAGAAGGGATACGTGCAGGTCAAGCTTCCCTCCGGCGAGGTACGCATGGTCTTGGATCGATGCCGGGCAACAGTTGGTCAAGTCGGGAATCTGGATCACGAAAAGATATGTCTTGGCAAGGCGGGTCGTTCTCGTCACCTAGGTAAACGCCCGAAGGTCCGTGGAGTTGTAATGAATCCAGTGGACCATCCTCATGGCGGTGGTGAGGGCAAGACTTCAGGAGGCCGCCACCCGGTGACTCCATGGGGAGTGCCGACCAAGGGGTACAAGACTCGTAACGGCAAGAAACCATCGGACAAATTTATTGTTAAACGGAGGAAGTGATTCTCATGCCTCGTTCAGTCAGTAAAGGACCATTTGTGGATCAACATGTTCTGGATAAGGTTGTCCAGGCGAGGGACACTTCATCACGAAAGGTCATTCAAACCTGGTCCCGAAGGTCGACAATTATTCCCGATATGGTGGGGCTCACATTTGCCGTACATAACGGCAGAAAATTCATCCCCGTGTTCGTTACAGAAAATATGGTAGGACACAAGCTTGGCGAATTTTCTCCTACCCGCACCTTTCACGGTCATGCTGGTGACAGAAAAGCCAAGAAAGGAAGAAAGTGATGGAATGGGTGTCGAGACTTTCGCACGCTCGGATATCAGCTCAAAAGGCTAGATTGGTGGCGGATCTTGTTAGAGGTATGCCCGTAGGCGTCGCGATCAGCACACTTCAATTTACGCCTAAAAAAGCGGCGGTACTTATACGTAAGGCGATACAATCCGCCCTTGATAATGCCTCGAAATCTAGTGGAGTAAATGAGGATAACCTTTATATTAGCAGTATAATGGTTGACGAGGGACCCACGGCCAAGAGGTGGATGCCGAGGGCGATGGGTAGAGCCACTCGGATAAGGAAACGCACGAGCCATATATCTATTGCCCTGCAAGAGAAGTAATGGTTGTTTAACGAACTCCCCGCGGACCTTACTTTAAGAGGGCTATTTTAAGAAGGACGCGGTATCACAGATCACCCTCAGGAGGGTTATTTTGGGACAGAAAGTTCATCCTCACGGTTTCCGATTGGGCGTGACCAAGACCTGGGATTCAAGATGGTTTTCGCAAAAAGATTACGGGCCTTTTCTTATTGAAGACCTCAAACTTCGGGAATTCGTCAAGAAAAAATTGTCTCAGGCAAGTGTCGCCAAGATGGAAATAGAGAGAGCCGCCGGTAAAATCCGGATGATAATACATACCGCCCGGCCAGGAGTCGTCATCGGTCCTAAGGGAGTCGAAATTGAAAAACTGAGACGAGAGATACTTAAATTCACAAACAAGGACGTAATTGTTGATGTCAAGGAAATCCGGAAACCTGAGATTGACGCCCAGCTAGTGGCGGAAAACGTCGCTCAGCAACTAGAAAGACGAATAGCTTTTAGGCGAGCTATGAAAAAATCCGTTTCCAGCGCATTGAAGTCCGGCGCCAAGGGAATACGAATAGCCACCGCTGGACGCTTGGGCGGGGCCGAAATGGCTCGACGGGAATGGTATCGCGAGGGACGAGTGCCGCTACACACATTGAGGGCTGATATAGATTATGGATTCGCCAAAGCCACCACAACCTACGGTGTGATCGGAGTCAAGGTCTGGATCTTTAAGGGCGAGATGATTAAAAGCTCTGTTGGAGAAAGATAAAATGCTTGCGCCCAAGAAAGTCAAATACAGAAAAAGAATGAAGGGTCGAATGAAGGGCCTGCCGCTTAGGGGAACTACGGTTTCCTTTGGAGAGTTCGGATTAATGGCGACAGAACCATCATGGGTTACCGCAAGACAGATTGAAGCAGGGCGTATCGCTATGACGCGCCATGTAAAGAGAGGCGGGAAGATCTGGATCAGAGTTTTTCCGCACAAACCCATAACGAAAAAGCCAGCTGAAACCCGAATGGGTAAAGGCAAGGGCGCTCCGGAAGAATGGGTAGCGGTTGTTAAACCGGGTGTCATAATGTATGAAATGGAAGGCGTTCCGGCTGAAATAGCCAAAGAAGCTTTCCGACTTGCAGCCAGGAAACTGCCGTTAAAAACTCGTTTTGTGATTCGTGAGGAGTTGACATGAAGCCCCGAGAGTTGCGGGATCTTTCTGTTGAAGAATTGACCGTTAAGGAGAAAGAGTTTCGGGAAGAGGAGTTCAAACTCCGATTCAAGAAGGCCACCGGTCAACTGGAAAAAAACGCTCGACTTGGCATTGCTCGGAAAGAAATAGCCAGGGTTAAAACTATAATTCGAGAAAAGAGGGGGTCTAAATGACTAGCTCCTCTAGTGAACGACAACAGCGCAAGATTCGCACTGGCGTCGTGATCAGCGACAAGATGGACAAAACTGTGGTTGTAGAAGTTAGTCGCACTGTGCTTCACCCAGTTTACAAGAAATTTGTAAGACGCCGGAAGCGATTTATGGCGCACGACGAAGACAATCGTTGCCGTATCGGGGACGAAGTCATGATCGTGGAGACGCGTCCGCTGAGTCGCCACAAGAACTGGCGGGTACAGAAGATCGTCAAAGAAGCGGCGCTACCAGGAGGATCTGCATGATTCAGCAGCAAACTCGAATGGATGTCGCTGACAATTCCGGCGCGAAGGAACTGTTCTGCGTGAAAATTCTCGGTGGCACCCGGCGAAAATACGCCAGTGTGGGAGACGTAGTCATCGTATCCGTCAAACAGGCCATACCTAATTCAAAGGTGAAGAAGGGAGAGGTTCATAAGGCGGTAGTGGTTAGGACCAAAAGG
>Ga0268276_1003021_pt1 | contig 13542 bp, 8 predicted proteins | sample saktaG_4_FD_190145 | JGI IMG/M metagenome (GOLD analysis project Ga0268276, IMG submission 190145) | Saline water microbial communities from Sakinaw Lake, British Columbia, Canada - sak_2010_1_5_45m | ecosystem: Environmental > Aquatic > Non-marine Saline and Alkaline > Saline ...
AATCCGCTATTCCGCTATTCCGCAGACGTCCTATTTAGGTACACCCTACTCCTAGGCCTTCTTAGGCTATTTTAAATTCTTTATCAATAATATCTTCGTACAGCCTGGAGGTTAAAACATACTCCCTGTAAGCCTCATGTCTAGCCTCAGGATCATCATCCAGAGCTACAAACGCTGGGTTCGCAGTAATTAAATCATTTTTTTGACCATACGCATAGAAATTATACGATGACCATCTATAGGATGATAAATCTTTGACTATTCCAGCTCTTAGCGGATTTCGATCAATATAACGTGCGCATTCCAACAGATAAGAGTCTTTTTCGATCAATTTACTTTTATATCTGCCTTGGTATAGATAACCGGTATATTTATATTTTCGTTTATAATAAAAGCGAAATGACTGAAAAATTCCCTGCATAAGCTTCGGGAGATCATCTCCGTCAATTATTTTCATTAAGATATGCAGATGGTTTGACATAAGGCAATAGTTATACAACTCAAAGACGATTTTATCCTTATATTCCCTGATTAAAGATAAAAACTTACTATAATCCTCTTCTTCCCTGAATAGATTTTGCTTATTATTACCCCTTTGAATTATATGGCAAACCGCGCCATCATATATAATTCTTCTTTGCGTAGGCATAAACATACCTCCTTTTCTGTCTTTATTATGTCTCCATATATAAGACGGCAAAAGAGGCTAAATTATTGCAATTATTTTAAACTATTTTATTGTGCACTCGGTAGGGTGTACCTAAATAGGACGTCTGCTGTTATTATATATAAGACGGCAAAAGAGGCTAAATTATTGCAATTATTTTAAACTATTTTATTGTGCACTCGGTAGGGTGTACCTAAATAGGACGTCTGCTGTTATTCAATATTAATCAGGACATCTTTTATTCTTCGGAAATACTTATTAAAATAGTAGTTAAATTGTGATGGTAGCGGATGAGCACTTACAATAATCATTTTATTAGGACTGTCTATTAGAATTGGTGCATCTTTTGAGTCTAAGGATTCTAATAGTTTTTTTTCTAGCCAATTGCGATTAATAATATAGTACCCCTTTTCTTTTTCCCCTTCAACCTCAAACCACTCAAGAGGCGCTTGGCGCGTTATTGTGTTTGCGAAAAAACCCGATTTCTCTGTTGTTGACATATTAGCTCGTGTCTGTCCAGAATACTTAAATATTATTTCCATAGTTCTTGAATCGATTAATAAGCCTTTATATTCAAGCATAAGACCATAATCATTATAAATCTGCTTTCTATTGGCCGATTGCACCGTCCTTTGCACTTTTGAATACAATTGGTAACAGCATATAAAAAAAGCATCTATGTTCTGTGTTGATCCATAGCGCGCGATAATATCCGAAAGTACCATCGCATTTAGTGAGCTTCTTATAGGCATTAAATCGACAACACTACAGCCGTTTTCAAAAAGCAGGCGACATATAACTTGATGAATCGAGGATTCTAAGTCGTTTGGATACAAAACTTTACCGAACTTTCCTGTCTCAGTAATACGACGCTCTCCTCTTTTGTTAGTGCCTATAAAATATCCATATCTATTAAATATATCTTTATTCTCTTGCTCAAAATCATGAGTCTTAATCATTAGTTTTATTTTACTAAAATCATCTGTCTCTTCAGGAAAATCGACGTCAAGATCAGTATTATATGACCTATATATCAAAGATGCAATTTTCGCTTTTGAATTCTTTATATAATAAATGTTCTCTCCATTAGGGCCAGTTTCATTGTTCTCTACAATGAATGACCGCCGCGGACTATTCATGCTGCTTTCCGGAGCATCTAATGGCATATCATCTACCATCAGACGAATTTTTGGACCACTCGATTCATAATCTTTCTTAATCTCTTCTGTCATCCTATTAATTATCTTATTTATCTCGGGACGAAACCCCTGGGGTTCAACGATGGTGTATTGCGCTATTACATATCTGCTCTTTGGCAAAAGCAGGCTAACTTTTGCTGGGAATGCCTGCCATTCGCCGATAATTTCTTTTAATGCTCCTTCAATTTTACATGTAACCACAACATCGGCTTTGTCTTCATTGTCCACTATGCCATAACCTATATTTTTGATTTTCTCCACAAAACTATTCCTAAAATCTTCCTTAACCGAATCCGTCATCTTGTTCAGCTTAATACCAAATGGCTCCGATAATATTATTTGGAAATCTACATATGCATTCTTTAACTCTTTAAGCGTTATTTCCCTATATTCTTCAGGCATTATCTCTTTAGATTCCTTAAAAGCCTTTTCATTAACTTCTTTATTACTTAGCGGTAATTCATTACTCAGCTTGTCTATTTGTTCTTGAAAATGTGATAAATCTGGGCGCTCGGATATAAGAAGCTTATATTGTTCGATAGCATCTTTATATTGTTTATGTCTCACATAAAACTCCGCCAACTTAACCCTTAAATTGGCTTTACGATCTGTATTTTTTCCAATTCCCTCATTTAATGTATTAATTACCTTATCTTTTAGGCCTGCAACTGAATAGATGGTAGCAAGATACGTAAGAGTATCATAATCATCCGGATTAATTCGATATGATTTTTCCATAATCTTAACAGCATCATCAGCCCTTCCACCCTTTAATAAAATTTCTGATAATGCTTTATAATTAGACATATCCTGCTGGTCCAATTCAATGGCCTTGCTGGCATAGGCCACAGCATTATCTATGTGGCCTTCTCCACTATAATAATTGGCAATCTTAATATATCCGGCTGGTTCATTTGGGTGTTCGTCGATACCTTTAAGTAATTTTTCTTCTTGCTTAGAAAAGCCCTTCACACTATCTGCTAGTAATTGATTTGTTAAACTGCTACAAAAAATTAATACCAAAATCACTATGAAATATTTACGTAAAAAACAATATATCCGTAACACCATGTTTCCTCCAATAAAATTTAAAAATCATACAGTTTATCTTGCGGCAACTGAAAATAGGAGACAGCGCCATATTTACTCTTGTCCTCTAATTTGAATTGTTATTTTTATTTCTTTCGGGTAGGGTGTACCTGAATAGGACGTCTGCTGTTACTGAATAGGCCGTCTACTGTTACTCTGTTACATACTGTTAAACTATTAAAAATATTTAACAATTACCTTACCGTTCTTAATTTTATATACGACCCCATCAAGGGCTACAATCGAAGACCCATCTTTTAAGCATCTAAGTCTATCCTGTGCCTCTCCATAATTTGCGGGACTATTAGGGTATTTATAGTTACGCAATACATCTTCATAAATTTCTTTAGCTTTTTGAATATTACCAACTGCTAAATGGGTATCACCAATAAAAATATCTGCCGCACAAACAGAATTAGCATCCGAAAATTCTTTTTTCATTCTTTCATATGTTTCAAATGCTCTTTGATAATCTTTAAGTGCCACCTTGTAAACCTTTGCGATATATATGTATGTTTTCCTAAAAATCATCTCTCTATCGTATCTGTCTATATCATAAGCTTCTTCCAAAAACCGTAACGATTCTTCGTACATATCTATAGCTTTACTGAATTCACCTACAGCTGTATGGCATGTTGCTATTGAATCTTGTATATTTACAATATAACGTAATTCCTCGGTTAACGCTTTCTTGTCAATAACATCTTTTCTCTCCGGATATGAAAGATTTTTAAAATATTTCCGTTTAAATACCTCCAGTTGCTTTTCATACCACCCTCTGGCCTTATCATATTTCTTTCCATAAAAATAGGAGTCCGCTATCCAACCTAAAACATCAACATCTTCTTTCGCTTGTGGAAATTTTTTTAATATATATAAATTTGCCTTAACGGATTTATTCCATGCTGGTAATAAAAGAATCTGTTTAATTAATTTGCACCTAAATGGACTTGTCGTATAAAAAACCGCTTCATCAATTTTTCCAGCTACATCATACATCTTTGACCCATATTTTTTTTGCTCTTCATATGTCGAAAATCGCGGAACTAAAGATGTTACTATGTTTATCAGCAAAGCTAAAATTATAAAAAATATTGCACAATATGAGATAACTATAATTATTTTTTTCATAATCACCCTTTAATTAGTAAAATCGCCATATTTTTTAATAATATCTAACATATCCGGATCTTTCCACATAGCGCCGTGGGAAACATTCGTAGGTGTTGCATCTTTAATCGTTGTAAATAAATCGTTTAATTTACCAGTAACGGGGCTAGATCCGAACAGTCTATTATTCAGCACTTCTCTTATCTCTGGATCGTTAGTTAGCAAAGATAAAGCTATAGTTTGTGCAATATTCATATCATCACATTCATTATATATATTCACTACATTTTTAACATTTAGAAACGCATTTGAATCGTATGTTGCTTTTCCGTTTTGTATAAAGAACCGTAGGGGCGACCCCATCATATATACATTGCGAATTTTAATATCAGGGCATTCGTTCTTGAGTTCTCTAATAGCTTCGTAACCAGCAACAGTGCCAAGACTATGTAACGCAACATCAAAAGAAACGCCTTGCTCTTGCGCTCTATTCCAACCTGTGACTATATCATCTTTTATACTTTTTATTATAAATCTCCTCTTGGTTTCGTCCATCCAATATTCTGTAAGACCATCGCCTTTAATAATAGTGTTACCTGGTTTATTCCAGCTATTTGCAACGACATCAAAATACTGGTCTTTTATTTTTACATTATTAAAATTATTAGCCCATATATTCGAGTGTTTTCCGATTCCGTGTATCGCCGTTAAAACAAAACCATAATTACTACTCGGCGGACTTTTTAAAGACGCCCATATAGCGAGCTCGTCCTCCGTAGCTATGTCAAAATAGTCGTATGGGTGTAGCAGAGAATCATATTTTAAAAGTGTACAATCTTGAAATGCCTTCTTATCTTCTGCTGATAGTCTACTTGTTAACCCTATCAATTCACCTCCATATCTTACATTAAACTTTGTCGATGTCAACATAATGGCTTTCACAACTACTTCCCATGACGATGCACTAAATATTACATCCCCGGTAAATACTTTGTTAATATCTTCAAACATGCTGTCGGTATAATTGACGGCATTTTCAATATTTGTTTTATTCGAATCATAGACATACGTTGGTATGCTATTCATATCTTCAGCAGTAACATCTAACGAAGAATATTTTAGTTCGCCGTTCTCGAGATAGAAATTCATACCAAGAGTATCCTTTATCTTCGCATTAACATACTCCCCATACGAATTATAATAGTTATAGCCTCCATCCTTGGTAGGTTCAGTGATAAGAAGTGTTTTGCCCTGAGGATCTAACATCTCTGCGTAGACTTGCTGACCATCACGAATAACCTGATGCAGAGTATAGGTTCCATGGTCTTCATATATATCGGCATCTATGAACGCAAGTCTGCCATATGAATCTTTTCCTAACTTGCCTACAACCCTCACACTCCCTTCCTGTTTGCCTACAAGAGACCATGTATTCCGCAGACGTCCTATTTAGGTACACCCTACTCTTCAGGCTATTTTAAGGATGCGGTGTAATTGCAAAGACAACGATCTCGCCTTGTATTTTTCCGTAATAGAAAAAAATACGATAAGCTACCGGGGTATTTTGCTCGGCATACGCTTCAAAGACCTTTTCTCCATGAGGACCAAGTAGAGAGGTGTATGAATGAGTTTGCAGACCCGGATGCCGCGGATTAGCCGCGAGGTATTTTAAGGCTTTAGAAACCGCCTTAAAGCGTTTCTCTAAATGGGCGGAGTCTTTAAGTTCTTTTAAGCTCTGTTTTGCGGTATTAGTAAGAATTAAAAAGAAACTCATAGATCTCTCAAGAAACTCTCCAAATCATCAACCTTCTCCGTCGCGCCTTCAGCGGCCTCTTTTAATCCCTGGCGTATCCTGCCGATAACCTTGGGGTTGCGATACACCCATGCCTCGTTGCTGGGAACAGATACGGCGGGCCTAAGCAATATATCCCCTTCCTTGCCGATGAATATCTGGTAAGAATCGATATTCATTTTGCCCGATATAAGTTTTTGCAGTTTTTCCCCTACCGTTATACGGTGCTTGGAATCAAGCTGTCGGGTATCCACCAACATAAACATTTCCCTGACTTCAAGGGCTTGTTTCTTTCCTTGTGCGGCTTTCATAGTCTTCATCTGTCTCCCCTCCTTTTCGATTAAAGTATATCATATAGTGGGAATATCGTCAAGTGGGAAAGTGGGATTTTTTGAGTGCATGCAGACGTCCTATTTAGGTACACCCTACTCTTCAGGCTATTTTAAATTCTTTATCAATAATATCTTCGTACAGCCTGGAGGTTAAAACATACTCCCTGTAGACCTTTTGCCTAGCCATAAAATCATCATCCAAGACTACAAACGCTGGGTTCGCAGTAATTAATTCATTTTTTTGACCATACGCATAGAAATTATACGATGACCATCTATAGGATGATAAATCTTTGACTATTCCAGCTCTTAGCGGATTTCGATCAATATAACGTGCGCATTCCAATAGATAAGAATCTTTTTCGATCAATTTACTCTTATATCTGCCTTGATATAGATAACCGGTATATCCGTATTTTCGTTTATAATAGAAGCGAAACGACTGAAAAATTCCCTGCATAAGCTTCGAGAGATCATCTTTTTTAATTATCTTCATTAGCATATGCAGATGATTTGACATAAGGCAATAGTTATACAGCTCAAAAGCGATATTAGTTCTATAGTCTTTGATCAAAGACAAAAGCTTAGCATAATCCTCTTCTTCCCTAAATATCTCCTGTTTATTATTACCCCTTTGGATTATGTGGCAAATAGCACCATCATATATAACCCTTCTCTGTGTAGGCATAAAATACCTCCTTTTGCGTTTATATACCCCCATATATAAGACGGCAAAAGAGGTCAAATTATTGCAAAAATCTTCGGATTTTACGAGACAAAATCCGAATAAGCTACAGACTTAAAGTCCTGGAATTTCCTCTGCAAAATTCCAGGGCAAAAATCTTTATTTATAATACTGAGAAATTATTATGGTAGGGTGTACCTAAATAGGACGTCTGCTGTTATTCTTATAGGATGGCACCGGCTTCATTTTTTTGCTTTTGAGACAATATATAATCCTTCGCTGCCTTCAAATCATCCAATCGCTCATAATATTGTGGATTTGCACCTTGCGGTCTATTAGGAAGTTGCGCGTCTGCCTCAAGTGCTTTCTGAGAATGTTCTATAGCAAGGTCATAGTCACCATTGGCAGCATACCGCAGATAAAGTAATCGTTCATCCTCGGCTGTTCTCCACATATCGCCTTTTGGTATAACAAAAGTGCCAATAATCTTATCCAATAAATCTGCCGCAGTCTTATAATCTCGTGATTTTTCGCAAGCATCTACCAAACCTCTTCTAGCAAAGTCAAGAGCAGATGTTTTTTTACCTCTACTTAGTACCGCATTGAATTGTTCCATCGCTTCTTTAATTCTACCATCTTTGAGATACTGATATCCCCTGTCTATATAATCATGCTCGGTAGATATATATTCCAATTCTTTCTGTATTCCAGCACCCTGTTCTTTAGGAAACCCTACCATCACATATGCTTTTTGCTGTTTCTTTGCAGTTACGGTTCTGTACGTTATACCTAAAACAACGATACTTACAACAATAGTTACTATCACTGTAACCCTTAAAACCACTTTACCCATATCTCACCTTTTCCAAGTCAACAAAATATACTTTTGCTATTGCATTATATGTAACAGCGCCTAATTGTCTCTGTGTATTGATGAATGCATCTATTCTCGTTTTATCATTTCCTAAGCGTGCCATTTCAGCAGTAAATCTTGCCGACTGCACAGCTTTCGGATTAGGATTTTGGTCGGCTGGATCATAGGTGTAATTAAAATGATCTACGCCATTTAACACGATTCTGTATAGATTTAATGGTTGTGGACTATCCGCAAGACTCCCAAAATATCCTCCTGCTAATGATACCACAAGATCTGATCCGCCTTCAATTGAAATGACATTTTTGACATGTGAGTTAGTAATTGTCATTCCATATCTCAAAGGTGCGCCAACCAACACGACTGATTCCATATCAAAGCTGGGATTTTCATTTAACATTTGCAATAAGGGGTTACCAGTACCACTATAAGCTATACCTACCATATTCGAAGGCGGGTTATTACTAAATTGTAAATTTACTTCAGATTTAATATAATCCGTTATCTCGTTTGTATGTAAGTATGTATCGCCAAACCATGAGATAACATTATTCCCGTGTCCCGAGAATCCTGAACTGTCTTCATAGCTGGCAATAAAGGTAGTATTAGCTGCACCCGGGTATGCCAGACCTAATTGTTGTGTAAACCCTTGCATATATGCTGGAGACGCCCCAATTGGCTCTGGATTACCAATGCCATTGAATAGCAAAATGTTTAATATTTGTAATTTATCTTGCGTGGTGAGATTGAGTGAATTTAATTGCTCCGCAGAAATACTACTACCTAAAACAACGCTTATAACCAATGGGTCATTCAAATCTAAACCAACCAGATCTTCAAGTGTTAACTGATCAAATTCAGAATACCCATTTAATTTTGATTCATCAAATACGTATTTTCTATTAGTTATATAGTCTGTTATCTTCGCTTTAATATATTGCTCCTTAGAATCATACGCATTGTAATCTCCGCCCTCGGTTGGTTCGATGACGAGAAGGGTTTTGCCGGTTGAGTCTTTTAGCTCGGCGTAGACTTGTTGACCGTCATGGATCCTCTGAAACTGGGTATCGGAATCGAATATTGAATACAACTCCGCATCAGTAAAACCAAGCCTGGCATAGGAATCCACGCCAAGGCTTCCATAATCAAGGTATGTGCCGTTTGAAGTAAGATATTCTACGCCCACCATGTCCCAGTAAAGCGAAGCGCCATTCTGCTTTTGCACAAAGAAGACGTTAGCAACAGTGTTGCCCTGGGCGTCCTTTACGGCCACCTGCCTTACCGTTTCGTTATTAGGCAGAGTGCGGCTGGTAGATTGCCCCTTGGAGAGTTTATCGTCGAAATATTTGCCTATCGTCATACCTGACTGAGATATCGCTCCCACAGCGGTAGAATTAAAGAAACTCACGCCGTAAGTATTGAGGGCTTCGATGAGGCCTTTCTGCCTGGCAATATCGCTAAAGTCCAGGATACTTTGCCTGTAACTTGTTTCAAGCCAGAGATAGTTGGGGTCGCTGGAATTGCCATAGCCTAAGAAAGTCAGAGCATTATCCATATAGGTATCAAAGAATAGCTCAAACACAGTCTTGCCCAGCGGATTCTGGCCGATGGTAGCCGTGAGACCCGCATTTATTGCGCTGGCTATCGCTGAAAAACCAATATTCGCAAGTAGCGGGTTTAAACCGAGCTCCTCAGTGGCGTAGTTTAAACCTATTGAGGTGACACCTTGTAGTAGGCCGCCCATGACACCCTGAAAGATATTGTTAGTGTCATATCCCCTGAGGCCGGCGGATATAGTTGAGCGGATACCTATTCCCGCAAGCTGACTTACAATAGCGTCTATTCCTATCATCTCCCCGAGCTTAGTTATGCCGTAGTAGGCGAGCTCGCTCGCTACATTTGGTAAGACCGTGGTTTTGATTGTATAAGCTATGGCTTCGAGGCCTTTTAAGGGCTGGGGAATCCCGTTATTATCATAATACGAAACGCCGCCCAGCCCCGCTGATACAATTGTAGCGGCGCTCATCCCGATTATTCCGGTAATGGTCGGATCCAACCCAAGTTCTCTCCCTGCATAACGGACACCTTCCATTGTAAGAGATGTGAAACCGCCGGTTAATGAGAATGTCGAATTAACCCCTGTAAATCCTCCTGATAAGAATGCGCTTGTTATGCCGGCAAGGTCAGAATTAAGTCCGAATGTGGTGAGAGCTTTATTATAGGACATGTTAAGACAAATCCCTGAAACAGCTTTTGTCAATATTGTAGCCATGCCTGTCACGAATCCTTTTACACCATCCTCAAACATCTTTCCAAGCCAGGTCGTAGAGTTTTTAAGGCTTTCGCCTATGTTCTGCAGTCCCGTAGCAAAACTTTTTATTATTTTGTCGAAGCTTAAAGCTATATTTAATATCCCGGTAACAAGGGCTACTATAGCAAATACCTGGGAAAGCATTTGGCAAATCTCGTTGTCGATAAAAGATAGGATTGTAGACGTAACGGCAAATATCAAGCTTAAAGCCGCCAGAATTGATATTGTGAACGGATCGCTTCCTCTTATAAGACGGGCTTCGGCGGCCGATAATGCCTTTGAGACACTGTCATTAATTGGCTGCTTCTGGATGATAGCGTTCCCGCTCCAATTAGCGAGAAAATCCTTCTTGCTCATAGTCATATTCTCGCCCGACGCACCTTTGGATGATTCATAATAATTCACTGTGCCGTTGGCCAATATCGAAGTCACTACAATAAAGTGATCTCCTGACACTAGCGCTATCGCCTTCTTACCGCCCGATATAGCGTCCTGCAAAGCAGAGAGATCGGCATTATTGAGTTTTGAATTATAAAGAGTGACGCTGTATTTTGCTGCGGCATACTTTGACAGAGCGAACATTGATATCTTGAGCTCGCCATTGGTTATGGACGTTATAGAACCTGAAAATATATCAATTAGAATAACCCCGGCGGCTAAATCCACAAGATCCTGAGCACTCAAGGTTTTGCCGTTATTCTTTAGAATCTCAACAAGAGCCGTAAACGCACTCTTCCCAAAGTGTTTATTATTGGACGAGAGGTATCTCAGGATAGTGTCGAAGTCGGAGGCGACGTAATTGATATCATTTACGTTGGTAAGGCCCAATACATTGAGCGCTGCGGTTTTTTGGGCAGATGTCATTGTCTTAAAGTTTGTTAAAAAGCCCACTATCACCGTATTTACGTTGCCTATAAATGTATCGCTATCCGCGGCCTCACTAACGTATATCGGATTTGTAGCAAGCTCCGTCTTCACCAAGGAAATATCAAATGCTTTACGATTTACCGGATCAAGACATCCTTTAGCTTGTGCCGTAGCAATCCAGGTATTCACTTCAATAGAAGATGTGTTTCTACCCAGTGCCTTCTTATAATAGGTATCAACCACTTCCATCACTTCCTGTTTTGAAGTTTCAGTTATCGCTGTATTTTCTTGAGCGTCGATCGCTTGAAGGCTTGTATTAAGCTGCAGCTGAATACTCTGTTTGGCGGTATTAATATCGACATCAATCTGGGCGTATAATTCAGCAGCCGTGGTAAGAAGACCTGATATAGTTTGATTCACCTGAGCTATGGCAGTCTCAAGCGAACGCATCACGGCCCTTTTCTCATCGCGTGAAGTATCCCCGAACATGCTTGTCCCAAACCAGCCTACTTTTTTGTTGTTCCATTCGCTCCACATAGTCTGGAGACCTGACCTCGTGCGGTATGCTTCGTCTAACGCGGGCTGTATAGTATCTTGGACATACTGGACGGCGCGGCCTTTAGCTTCAGCGATCTCTTTTATGGTATTATCGGCTTCCTGCTGCGCCTGCATGCGCGCATCGTTCATCGCCTGCCTTATAGTATCTCGCGTACCCGAATAATCGATCTCAATAAGATCGCCATTAGAATCATACTTATACTCGACCAATGTCTCGTCGTTCTTATCGGTGATCTTTATGAGCTTGCCATCCGTATTGTAATACTCAACCCTTGAATTCCCTTTCAAAACGCCCTTCACACTTCCGTCGGGATAGTATTCCGTAATCATACTGTAGCTATCGTCTTTAAAATATGTGGGTAGGCTCTGCTTGGCCAGCCTGATCTGTGGCCCGAGGTTTTCCTCATAGGTAAGATTTATACTATGAGCCACGGCGTAATCCTTGAGGGCATTGATGTCCAGTAGATATATGCTGGTAGTCTGATTTAATATGTCGGTTGGAGTAGCATTTTGAACATAGAAATTGCCTTTGTATGCCGATACCGAACCCTTATTGCAGGATATCTTCACTCCTATATTTACTATCCTTGTAGGATCAAATTCAGGCGAGGTTTCGGAATTCCCTTCCTCTATCTCTCCCACCTGCGGCATTAGAGTTACTATGATCCACTGCCCCTCCTGCGTGATTTGGACATTCTTACCATATTGAAACTCATAATTCTCGTCTTTAACAAAGACCTGCGCCCACATAGGATTATTTGCGCTGTTGGATGCCGCTAAAAATCCCGATGGGGCTTTTACTTTGAAGGTTAGGGTCTTACCTGTAAGATCAATGGGGCCCGCCCATGTATAGCCGGGTATGTCATAACGTAGATCTATATACATCTCGCCATCATTTTTAACCTGGCTGCCCGCCATTAGATTAAGGCCCAATATCCATTGGTTATTAACATCATCTCTAGCCACTGTCTCTATGCCCTGAGAGTATGAGTATGTTTGACCTCTCCAGATTCCTTTATCAAGATCAACCTGACCATTATCGGTAGAATTATCCGGAGCAAAAAACCGCGACATATCATCCCAACTTATGTAGTTAGGATTACCGGTAACCTGGTCGGCAGGGATAGCCCCAACGTAAGGCTTTATTGAATTCTTGTTTACGAAAAATGGGAAATCTATAACTTTTTCGCCTACCGGTGGGGACTGGTGGTTTGCGTCTTTTGCATATATTTGTCCGGAATAAATTAGGTTGGTATTGGTCCGTTTGATTCTTAGCCCCACAAGCCTTATTTGAGAAGGGTTGAAAAGGGCCTCTTTAAGTCCAAACATTGGGGCTATATCAGATATATCAAGATCTACTTTATACCATGCCCCTGCTTGCGTGATGGTTATTTCCATGGAATATTCCGTCTTCCAGGCGGCATCTTTGGCAAATGCCTGCACTGTAAGGCTCCCGCCTGCTGGAAGGGTTCCATCCTGGAGTTTTACATAAAAACTCATATTCCTATTGTTAAAATCATACGGATTAGCTATTGTGTGCCCTATTGTATCGACCGTTAAATCAAGAAACACTTCCCCTTGGTCATAATTTGGTGTACTATTTATAGCGGCCTGCATTACCACCATGTCGCTCCCCGTCGACACGGAAGATATGCCAAGAGTATGAGTTTCCGGATTGGTTTGAGTCTGCCAAGTCCTATTACCCGGAACAAGCGTATTCGGAACAATCTCCTTTTTAATAACACCGTAATCTTTTAGAAGTTTTTGCCTCATATAGTCGGTCATTTCTCCATCAACCAAATCTATATGATCAAGCGCCGATGGGTCATCGGCAATATCGACATTGATGTACGAGGGAATCTTTAAAGATGCGTTAAAAATAAATAAGCGGTTACTTGAATTTACCGCTACAAGATGGCCGTTACCGGTTATGGGATCATCCTTATAGATAAGCTTAGCGTCTGAAGTGTTTATTTCTGACCAGCCGCCATCATAGACAGTGCATCTGCGGCTCTCGCCTGTAGGCAGCACCACCGTGAAACTCTTGAGCTTTCCTGA